>Ga0209780_1003188_pt1 | contig 12094 bp, 6 predicted proteins | sample WorMetexBAHAMAS2_FD_187384 | JGI IMG/M metagenome (GOLD analysis project Ga0209780, IMG submission 187384) | Marine gutless worms symbiont microbial communities from Max Planck institute for Marine Microbiology, Germany - Inanidrilus exumae... | ecosystem: Host-associated > Annelida > Digestive... | reverse complement strand
ATCTAGGGCCAATTTAAAAACTTGATATGATCCGATATAGAAATATAATCACCACTCTATTAAGGCGTTTAAATGCTGTTATCACAAGTGATGATGATCTTTGAAAAGTTCTGTAAGAAATATGTTAATAAACCCTAAAAATTAAAACTTTCGTATTCAAACGTCATGTTTAGTGCACAGGCTTCAATGAGCCATGACATCCGAATTTTACACAAAGCCTCTGGCCCACATTTCTCAAATTTTAAATACGCCTCTGCCTGCTGTTTTTAAGACTGCGGGGCTCTTTAAAATACGCGTAATTTAATTTTAAGTTTTAACTATGCGGTAACCCCGTGCGGTACCTTACTGAGTGGTCACTCACCGCAAACATTTCTGCCAATTCGACTGACTGGAGATAAAAGATAGCTACCGTTATGTGTGACGAATTTTGGCTGTACGTTTGGCTCACGACGATGTACTGTGCGTCGCATGCGGTGGCGTTGGGTACCGTATCGGCAGATGATGTGGCTAAGCAGTTCGATGTTGGCGTGACGTATTGATGTCAAGGGTTGCGGCGGCAACTGCTTCGCTGATAACTGGCGGTAATCGTCGTCGTTTATATGCACATGATAGTCGCCTACCGGACTCCGCATTAACTCAACCGACTCGCGTGCGGTCTCTTTGGCTCCGCTGAGCGACAGCAGTGACGCGTTCCCTTCGCACTGACAAATAATTAACGTCAAATTGATAAATTCAACTGATTTGATTTATATTCAAAAGACACGCCAGTACTTATACATTAGTGAACTACTACGAATTTTCTATTATCTTTGTTTGTAAACGATCTTTTAGTCATGCCCAGAGTTTTGTTTGTATCACTTTCAGCGTTTGTACATTGATATGACTGAATTTTAAACTATTATCAACCAAAACACCAAGCTGATCCGGCTCTTCACACACTGATTCCAATTTACTGCGTCGCGTGTGATATTTATATTTCCTATTATTATTGCCTAACTATAATACTTTACACTTATCCAGATTGAAAGCAGTCAGCAGACAGCCAGTCAACAGGACCACTGCCATATTTCATTTACATGTAAATCCTTCCTTAACCATCAACATTATCCTGACTATACATTTCCATAAACATAAACCTTATAGTGTCATCAACAAACTTTAGCGAACAACTAGCAATGTGTCAATGTCATTTATGACAATTAAGAATAATAATGGACCCAAAATAGATCCTTAAGGTACGTCGCTTAGAACTTCGCTGCATTTAATATCGAACCATATTACACAACTCTTTGCTTTCGACTTTTTTTACCGAACTTCAGTTCATCTATAAATAGTTTCCCTCATCATTTTAAGCGAACATACGCATCAAGATGCATTTTAAAATTTATCTTTTGTTTTTTTTGTCATTTCGTTCTATGGAATTTTCCAGAAGTAATTTAAATGCAGACCACATTTCTTCAACTTTTTTACTATTAAGGAGTGAACTCCAGTCTGTACTGGATAAATCGTTTCTTATATTACTGTAATCTGCCGTATGCCAATTACAAGATTTGGCAGCTGACCTTGAGCATTGAGTTCTGGTAATTAAATTCCAAATCATAGTATAGTAATCACTGATGGCTGAGAAGTGTTCGTAGGCCTATACTTTTAAGTCACCTACCATATTCTTCTCAGTTGTGAGTATACTAGATCTAAAATATTTGCATCAGGGGTTGGCTGATTTATATCCTGAATGAGAAAGCAATCCTGAACCAAAAAATAATCAAAACTACAATAGCTAGACCTAATCAAAAAGACAACGTGGCGCAAACGACTGGTGATGTTGTTTAACAGTGGCTATTGAGAGCTGATAGTTGTGACCTCTTGGTCTGAGGGACATATCAGTATCTTTGCTGGATGGTAGGAGAGAGTGAATGCAGTGGTCGGGATTCTGAATAGCTAAAACATGTTATCTAATATTTCCAAGGCAACGATTTTCATTAACGGTGTTTATTGCTGGCAGAAGTAACCATACGTACAGTGTACATAACTGCAGCAATTCGTTACTTCTAAAAGCAGATATTACAGCCTATCATCTCGCGAAATAGAACAATAACTTTTAATTACTAGGCCCATAAATATTTGCGAATTGCGTGTTTTCTGTGAGGTGATGATATTTGTAATTGATCAGCAGTCGTGTTTAATTATTGCAACGGAAGTCAATTATCTTTCTCATTTTCACCTCTCGCTTTCCATTACGAAGTCAAGTCGGTTTCTTGATATTGCCCATCGGCAGGTGCTACTGCAAATGACTTTTCCACTCTCGCGGACAGTCAGTCACACCTAGGTCTAGTCGTAACTGTGGTGGCGGATCTAGAAATCTCGCTGAATGTATAAGTCATCCGCGATTGCAAGGAACAAACAAGGATATAGTAACAACAAGGCTTTTCGAAGTTGAAGTACTTCAAGGCTGACGTAAAGCCGGTGACTGCTAGTAAGCCAGTAATGTATCTGTTATGTGATCAGAAACAAACCGGTCACGTTCTTCTGTCGATTCAACGTCCTTTTTCTCGCATTTTTCTCGGCCTAGCGTAAAATTTTACGCTGATATAGCGCTGAGTGGACGTCTCTGCAGAGTGCACAGTCATTGACGGTAGTCGGTTTAGTAATTAATTACTTCTAAATTGCTTCCAATTTAGTGATCATTATCAAGTCATCGACATAAATAAAAAGATGACAACACTCCCTTGACGAATGCCGCACAAAATTGGTAAAGCAGTGCCCAGTTTAGCATTCCACCTGACTATATACAGCTTAGACGACTATACAATTTTTACGCAGCTTGCCGAATCCAACAGGAACATGTCTGTCGATCAACTTTATAAATAGTCCGTTGTGTAAGACTTCACAGTAAACGTGTACACGAAATTTGTAAACGTTTACTAAACATTTACACGACTATAGCGGCCAATGCGAAAACGCAGTTGGTCCTCAGTCATGATAACAGCATTATAGTACGTAACGGCTTGTGAGTATGTGACGTCAGCTCGACAGCGTTCGATGAAGTCTATTCATTCGATTGTCGCTTTTTTTTGCATCAAGTCGCGAAAATCTCTCGTTTTGCTATTGACCTGTCGCTGATCAGATTACTTCGAGGACGAAGTGACAAGAAGAGCGACGTTGAAAATAACTCGTTGTCAAACTGGCAGCTAGTGGAAGCTGTGTGGCGGGAGATCGGCGAGTGTGTGTCGGCGGTAACGAGCAGCGACAGGCGAATGACGCCGGCTCCCACATCGGCAGTGACGTTGACTGCCTCCACGGACACAGCGTCCCGTCGGCGACAGTTTCACGCGAGCGACGCTCTACTCAGTCCTGCTGCTGCGTACATCGAACCACTCCGGACCGCATCACGTCTAAGACAACCATCACTCGTCGCGTCCACCATACACAGCGGTGAGTACCGGACCATATGCTTTCTTTTCGCATATTGTTAACACGAAGCGGCAGTCGCCAACAGTGGCGCCGCGAGAGCTGAAAATTTTCCGATTCTAATGACCCACTCCCGCAGTAGTTCCCCCTTTCTCTGGGATTGAGCGGGCTAGGACACTATCTAATGCAAATTATTGTGGTAAGTAAACGCACCAAAAACTAATACACGGACGTCACAAAAAGACACACATACACACATGTAGCCTACACACAACTCGTGAGGTAAACCAAACTGTTTCTCACGGGAACAGGAAGGCCACTGTGAGCAACAGCAAAAGAACATCGTAAAGAAGTGGACAGCATCACTCACATGAATATTTACTAGAGCAGAAAAGACGAGGGCAGCCAGTATATCTGCAACAAATCTGCAATCACAGATCATGTTTACAATGAGAATCATGTGATAGACTGGGAGAACGCCAATGTGGTTGATCGAGAATCCGACAAAGCTGGTAGACTCATAAGGGAGGCCATATGGATAAGGAAGACCGACAACATGAATTGAGACGACCACTTGAGCCAGGTATGGGACAAGCTTTTACATACTGACGACCGGTACCGGAAGTCAGTCCTGATGAAGGCTTCCGACGTGAAGCCGAAACGTCGATAAACAGTGTGTTAATTTGGTTGTATTAGAGTAATTTTATATAGTTTATGGATCAACCTGATGAAACTTTTCACAGTTATTACTGAAATATTATGCTATGATTTTTTTCATGATTTTTGAACATTTCGTTTACCAGCCGCTGCTACAATGCTGCTGGACTGTTACTTTATTTACTCTTATAGTGGCCATTGAAATGGACTTTCTATTTAGGCCACTCTAAATATTGGGTTTGATGATGATGATGATGATGATGACCAGCGCTGTAAAACATTCGTTCGTTTAGCTTTCCATAGCAGCTTGCCGCGCATTTTCAGCCGTGAACGATATGCTTGATAACACACATCAGAGTCAATGTTAAGGTCATACTACATCGCCAGACGACGATGCGACGGAGGCAGACGACGCGATATCGCAAGACCGTTGTCGGACGAATCGGACTTTACGACAGAGGTGATCAATTTTGTCTGCGAATGGGCGTTAACGTATCGGACGATATTAAAAACAATAAAACGACGTTTATCGGCGGCGAAGCCATGTCGGCGCTGCTGTTGTTGTTGTTGTGGACATATGACGCACTTTGGCTCGGTTGGGTCACGATTCCGCCCATCGCGGCGGACTTGTCATGCGATCACTTCGCGGTCGCAGTCGTCGGCATGTCCGATCACCGACCGTAATTACACGACTCGGCTGTACTGCAGTATCGCGATAGGCCTGTGACTGATCCTGTTCCACGCACTTCTCGACCGCTTTCATATGCAGTGGCGTTTCTAACACTTAAAAATGGAGGGGCTACTTTGGGGCCAACATAAATGTGGAGGCAAAGACTTGAGGTATGTACGTAAGGAGCAGTTTTACTGTAGTTAATTTACACATACGACTTGTGAAGCAACTAGGCCTACCACCGTATTATGTGGCACGTTATAGGCCTTGTGTATGAAAAGTGGGGCAACCTGGGGCAAGCCAAAATTCTGGACGGCATGGCCGGCCATGCCCATCCCCGTAGAAACGCCACTGTCAATACGCACTGCGCTGCGCGTTTATTCGCAATAGGCTTGGACTTGTAAGTACCGGGGCCGCTGTTATTCTCTGGTGTTTCGGTGTGGCCACTTTGAATATTTTCGTCAGTGAAACAAACGAGGCTAACATCACTCGACAACTCGACGAGTATTTGTCGGCAACAGTTTTGAACGGCTGAGTCTAGCATTGCAGTATGCTTCACGCAGTTTCGGAGTGGCGATTTTAAGCAAAGAAATATCCCACAAGATCGTAACGACTAGCGAGCGACGCATTGGAGGCGTGTGCGTGCTCATTTTAGTTATTATCATTTTACTAGAAATTTATCGCCAAGTTTTTCAGTGAAAATACTTCAAAAATCGATTAACGTTTGACGAAGTTATGCGCAAGAGTGTTGTGGCACCGTATTTTTCCAAACACCATGTATTTTTACGACGTCGGCTGCAGACATTTAATAGGCCTAATTTTTTCTAGTGTAACCTTGCATCCGTAGTCGGTCGTCATCACGGACAGCCGTTGCAATGGTGGTACTGACTTACAAGACAAGTTTATTGTCCTGTTTATTGACGCTGGAAAGCAACGCACAACGAAAGGATTATAGTAGATTATCTAAACAACAGCTGCAAAAAGAAGACAGCTCGTGTGTATCATTGCATTCTTTGCAGTATTTTTGGCAGTATGAATATGGTAAAAAAAATCAAAGAAAGCTGACTGGCTGCAGCAGTATAGATCGGAGCCCGATTTTCAGACGCACACTAGATTGAGGCTTAATATATTCTTTAAAATATTTTAAAATAATAAAATTTCTGATTCTCAAACGTTGTAAGAAAAATTTTAAGAAGAAATTTTAATGAACGTTTGAGAATCGGGCTCCGGATGTTAAGTACAGGCCGGAATGCCAATATCAGCCGAAGTCACTGGATTTTGTAATTAACAGATTTTTATAAAGTTGTTTAAAACAAATGATATTGTGGTATTCATGTGGTTGCTGAATGTCAAGAACTGTTCGGATTTGATTTGCCAAGCGTGCAAGCTCCGACAAGCTTGAGTGTTATCGTAGGTCACTATTTACTTAAGGTTTAGTTAAGTTTTATTGTTCTTGCTGTTGTTCTTTCATTTTGCTACCATGTTATATTGGTGAATAAAGATCTATATAATAACAGCTGTTGGCTCACAATGACAGTAGATTATTGTGGTAATAGTCCTACAATAAATATCTACATCGATGTAATTTGTAGCAGTAATTGTTGTTATTATAGACGACACGAATAAACAAATACCGACAGATATATAATAATAGGAGCCAGCAGAATCCATGTTGTGTGCAAGTACAGCAATGATGTTGCAATGTAGGCCTAACTAATATCACTTAGGTCTATACAGGTGACCGAAAAATAATGAAGTCAACCAGGAAAAAACGTCCTAAAGTCCGTGAAGACAAGCTGATTGATACTGATGAAATAAACTGTAACAGTAATATTACTATTACTAAATAAAATTAGTGCCGAATAAATCAGTGTCGTACAAGTGAGACAAAACCGTCACTGATGAACTCGTGACAGCTGAGTCGGCTGATGAAGGAGTCGAGCTGTTCTATAGTCAGACCGGACAGTCGCCTTTTCCATTTTCTCCGCGTCCAGTTTGTTTATGTGTTCTGTTTGCAGTGTAATTATACGGCAAGGAAGTAACAACCGGGCGTGCACCGTGCGACGTAGAATCTGCTTCTGTTACGTTGCATTATGTCGCTAGCATTCGCCGCTAATGGCCGTGTTTGGCCGTCCGTCCGCCCGTCCGTCGCCGGTAAATGATTGGTGCGAGAGATACGGTAAGTTATCGATCTTCATAACGCGGACGACGTTGCTAATATACGGACATAATTACGCTATCAAACGTAATCACTGAGCGTTATTATGCTGCCTGTCGGCTGGCCCAGCTCGGTTGAACTTGGCATTGTTATATTTCATTGGTTCGTGCATGCTCGCCAGCTCGAGGAAGCAAACGCAGATCGATCTTCACGAAAATCGGTTCGTTCATTTCTAGCGTATGTAACTAACCGGAAATGATGACCAGATTATGATATTTTGCCTTTGCGCCCAGAAAATAAACAAGTACACGAGATAAGAAAGAGCGGTTGACTTTCTGTTGAAACACAGAGGCAAATTTTGCATGATATTGGTTCGCGACTAAATATAGAATAAGTTTAAATTCGATAATTCCTTAAGAAACGTTGCATCATCATGAGAATGTGACGTATCGAATAGGTTCGTCTTTTTGTCAGCGATGCTAACACCGGGATTTTACCGTAGCTCTCTCGAACGAACGTACGGCCCTTTCGTCCGTTATTTGCTCGTGTGTGGCTTCGACCATGCTACTCGCAGTGACAGATTGGAGAGCGTAAAGTTACCGAGCGGGAAGCGACGAGAATTTACTGAGCCGTCGAGCGGTTTACAAGTCTATTCGACGAAGGACCGGTGCGGATGTACGGCCGAGCGAGCGGCGACGAACCAGCTACTCGGCCGGAGGTCCGGCCGGACGCCGGGAGACGGCGCCGGTCCCGGGCGGACTGGAGTTGACACGCGCCAGCAGGAACGACTGTCGCAGTGTCGTGTCATTACGGTCACCAACGTCGCTCCGTCTTGTCGAAAACGCGGCCAGGACTTGCCGGGCCACACTGTCCCTACTCCTCTTACTGACTTAAGGGTCGTTCACACCGGATGCAGTGCATTGCGGCACGGCGTCTTGCGGTATGCAGCAAAAACGATGCAACATGCCGCACGATGCCGCAACGCAACGCATTCGGTGTGAACGTACATTTACTGATGAAATCTGTGTGCCGACTGTATACCTCCAACAAACAGAATATGTTTTGTCTGAAAACACACAAAGTTCGGACTGCAGTTTTTTCAAGTAAATTAAAATCAAATCAATAACACTTTTCGCAACCTTTTACCTGGACCGTTTCTTCTGAGCTATTCGGTTTTTGTTTTTAGTTTTTCATTATTTTTTTCGTTTCTGTGCCGTGCGCTAGATTAGGCTGGAGATCTCGTCAGCTTTTGAGCGCACGTTAATATACCGTATCGTATCGTAGACTTGGCGACGGATTGCAGTCTCTGACTGCGTTTTATGTCACCGCCACCGAAATGGGCTCATTAAGCAACGCTGCGATCCATCTGTTAGTCCGTCTGTCCGGACCGACGTAGCATTTACTGAAAACGTTGTATGTGTCTAAAATATGTTATAATTTTAATGGAAATCAGTATTTTGACGCACTCAGCGCCATTGCGCCATTGTGACTTTTGCCCGCACCATTTCTTCTGTGCTAAATCGGTTTTTGTTCTTAAGTTTTCCTTAATTTTGTTTCTATGCCGTGCGCTAGACTAAGCTGGCCATTTTGTCAACTTTTGAGCGCATGTAAATATATCGTATCGTATCGTATAGCGTAGCATATTTAATAAAATTATCTTTTAAACGAAACTGGCTCCAATTTCTCTTCGTTGTAAACGCCGCCGCTTTAAACAACAAATATAAAAATGTCATCCCCGAATTCAACGCACAGACGCTGGCTGTCATATTTATATTAGTCGGTGGCCTGTCATAAATGCAAAGCTAGCTTCTGTGTTTAGAATTTTCAGACAAAATTTTGATGCTCGCTGTTTTAAAGCCGCGACTTCTACAAACGAAAAGAAACTTAAACCAGTTTCGGTTTTAAAAATAATATTTTTTGCGGTCTTTTAAGTAAAATAGTATGTGTAGTGTATCATGTGTCTGCGCTGGCATATTTAAGTTCATTGCGGCAATATCGTCGCCATGCCATATTTCTTAGCGATCGGTTGAACCGTGCCTGAGAAATGGGGATTTAACGGTTTTTAAAATGGCGGCCGCCCGTCATCTTAGATTTTTTTAATTCAAATTTTTAACGGTCAATTGGGTTCATGGGTTTAATGCGCGCCAAATTTCTTACCGGTCAGTGCCAAGGCGATTCTGGCGTCACGCGGCACCACCACCGTCAGCAGACGACGACGACAGCAATTGGTTCGTCGCCATCGTGCGGGCATGAAATGTCGTCATTGGTGTCAGCTCTTAGTCGGCTAGATTTCGTTAACATTTACAGACTACGTCGTACAAAAGGACCACAATCCTTAGTTTATTGGGTCTCATATGTCTGCTATCCCGCATGTCTATTCAGTTTACCCTTACTTCGTTTGGTCCCGCATTATTCAGTGCTGCATTTTCCGTTCCCGAATTTTTTAGCATTCCCCGTTTGATATATGCTATACTTCTTACTTACTTACTTAGACAATTTTAGAATTTGCCTCTAAATTGCATATTATGGTGGTGCACTTTGACGCGATTTTTCGAAATTTATCATGCCAAAGCAGCAGCGACGGTGAACAAGCCGTCAGTGAGCTTAACGTCATTTGAGATCTCAAGTTATCCGTAGGTTTCAACCCCGTACACGTGCTACTGAAACGTCGGTGCTTCACTACTTTTGATATAACGCGCTCTAAATAAGGAATGTTCCCGCTCGAGCTTTATAAATGCTGCCGTGTGTTCGTTGTTCTTCGCTCGCAGCAGACCGTAACGCCAAGTAGATCGCGGAAGTTTACGATCGCGCCAGATCGGCTCCATTAGTATGGACATCCGCCCGTTTAACCCTATGTACAAGACAAAAGAGGTCTCCAGCAAGCACGTCTTTAGATCTTTAGATATATCAAACATAACAGCAATAAAGTAGAAATAAATATAAGTATCAGTATGAGTCTCTGAACAGCATACGAATAAGAAAATCCGATTCTACAATACTTACGACCGTCGGGCCTTTTCAGTTTCCGGCCCCACAGTCTGTAACTCTCTCCCGGATTTCATCCGGGACCCGACCATCAGTGTAGACTCTTTCAGACGTTTGCTTTAAACGTACCTGTTCGCTCGATACTAGTGCATTGAGTGCGTTAGAGGTTCTTGACTATAACCGCGCTCTATAAATGTATTTACTTACTTACTTACTTACTATTAGGTTTCTGTGTGAGTAAACGATCATGGTGTCGAGGTCGCAAGTCATAGCCAGTGTTACGTCTCGCAGGCAGCAGCTGATGCGGCACGTGATTCACATTGCTGATTCTAAACTCGACATCATCATCCTGGCCAGCGGTCGAAGTCGACGCAGCGTGTTACAAAGACGTCGCACCAGCTGCTGCCAGCCGTGAGATATATTGCCAGTGACATGCTCGTGTTCCCAGCAGGTCGAAGCGTTAGCTTGTCGTGCATGAGACAGTGGCGACGCTAACCCGCGAAATGCCGGTTCATCGGACATAGTCTCTGGCCATTGAACAGCTGATGGACTGGGTCATACAGCTACGTTTTCAGATAAATCGCTATTCTATCAGGACGTCGATGAGCTGAAGTAGCATCTGGTCAGCGTCTGTACTGGTCTATAACAGCATACTGTTGATTGACGAGCGAGTTGACACTTAGCGCTGACGTCTTCATGCGTGTGTCGAAGTTATTATTTTATGCTGCTCTATCGTTCATCCTCCTACTTCGCTAGTTTACTAGTATTCAGATATGCAACGACTTTTATTTATGCTTTATTGTTCTGCGATTTCCCATGACTGAGAACTAAAAAAAGCGTAAGACTATGATAATGGAACACTGATATTAACTGCCAAATGATGCCATTAGGGCGTACCGATTACCTCATCAATTAAACTATTGCTAACTTTGCAAACTTTATCTAAACTCAGTATCTCGGAAAATAAAATATCTATTACTCAGCGTTTAACTACCGAGGGATGTAGACCTGTCTTAGCTAAATAACTGTCATCGTCATATGTTATCATGATTACTAACCACAGGAAGTTGTGTCTGCTCTATCTACCAACACCACTGTTGAACGACGATGAAGATGGAAGTCATTCTGCAGCTAATAGTTACAGTTCACTGTCGAGCCTGACATATCAAACGATATTCTTGTTATATTACTTTAATATGACACCAGCGCTCGAAACTTCGCAGCAGTGAAAGGTAAGAGGTACCACATTCCTATAAATGTGTAGGCGTGGTGCTGCTATCTCCCTTTCTGAGGCGATTGAGACCGCGGGTCGTGCATCGAAATGGGCTGTCTATAACGCATGGCCTGTGAGACGCCAGACGTACGGTTACATTCCCAGCCGCAGAACACTGCCCCTACCCATTCGCGGGTACTCATTTCCCGTCCCGCTGAGGTTAGGAGGCTGAGTTGGTTTGGATGGCTGGTTGCATACCGAGTGGTATACCCGCAAACGGTTGCCCATCCCAGTACTAACCGAGTTGGACGTAGAGCAGTGCCGTTATCACATGGCCAAACCGTCATTTCGTAGCAAAATATCGGAAAACACTGCTGTCAGTTAAATGGCGATAACTATAACAGCTGCAGTGCCGTCGAATGGGTTAACCCATTTAGCGCAGTTTTCCCAAAATAGCCACACCAATTCAGGGATTCGATGCCAGGCTAGCTAACCGACCATTTTTAGTTGTTGACTTTCGGGTACTCTGGCGCTCAGGTTTGAGAGTCAGAGTTCTCGAAAGTCAAAATCTAAAAATGGTCGGTTAGTCAGCCTAGCATGGAATCCCTTAGTCACTGTCCCCCAAATTTGGAACTCTGGGTAAAAATGGGTTAAGTAACTCTCGGGCTGGTGATGTGAGGTGGTCGAGCTGGTCAGCGGCCTGCACGTCGTCTCGTCGCGGCGTCGAGATGACGAATGGCCTTAGTCACCTCCGAGGTCACCGTGGTCAGACATCAACGCCACTCGGAGCTCGTTGACCGCTCCGGCATCCGGCTCTGACGTCACGTCCGCTTCGCCGAGTCGCAAGAATCGTTCACTTCAGCCCGTCCACTTTGCGTCCGTGCTAATCCGGGCTGGGTCCGGGCCGGGTGCGTCCGGTAATCTGCTCCGAGACATTCCGTCTTCCGTCGACAGTGCTTGCTTGCTATCCGGCGAGGATCGCTCCGTCGCTGGTCATTCGTAC
>Ga0209780_1003187_pt1 | contig 12096 bp, 6 predicted proteins | sample WorMetexBAHAMAS2_FD_187384 | JGI IMG/M metagenome (GOLD analysis project Ga0209780, IMG submission 187384) | Marine gutless worms symbiont microbial communities from Max Planck institute for Marine Microbiology, Germany - Inanidrilus exumae... | ecosystem: Host-associated > Annelida > Digestive... | reverse complement strand
CGTAACCGTACTGGCCCGCCGTGCAGTGTCGGCCGCCAGACCGCCCACGCGCCCGGCGGCCGGCCGTCCCGCCCGCCCGCCGCCAGCGTTACAGACGGCGACAGACGACGACGACAGACGACAAACAAAAGACGCCCGCGAGCAAAACAATACTGGTCAATTAGGTGGGCCAGTTAATAACTTGAGGCCATTTATACATGCACATAGCTGGGAAAAAAGATTGAAAATAATGTATGGACTACAAAGCAGGAACTGTTAAGTAATGAAATGCTAGATAACAATTTGACAATTCTGCATTGATAAAAAGGTGCAATCTAACATAGCAAAAATTTCAAGAAATTTTTAGAACTACACATTTGACGTATACTATTAGAGAGAATCTACCAACAGGTCAACTGCAGTCTGGATAGGACCAGCAACAATTTGACGTAGACTGATTTTGTTTACTTATGTGCATAAAATAAGTGCCTTGTTTTACCTAGACTGTGGGCATACATTTGTAAATTTATGCTGTGCATAGTCACGAAGCCTCTAATGCAGCATGAATGAGGCAATTTCAATCCAAAATGCAGTGTGTCTAAACTAAACTTCAGTATTTCTATTTATCAACTGCAAATAGTTTGCCTAGAACTGCACAACTTTTAACAGAAAATCGTTGCTTGACGGACAGCGGTGATCGTAGCTGATTAACACATCAATAAAGCTGGGACCAAAACGTTCTCTTCTGGGAACACGACCCGACCCACCCTGTAGTAACTCCATAAAAGAAGAAACTTCAATAAAGGCAAAGTAGAAACTGAATGCGTGTACAGGCAATTCACTCAGCAGAAAAAAATACTTACCATACGGAGTATGCTTTTCTGTGACTACTTCATACGAAACATCTTGAATTGTTTCCGGGCCTCTTGTCACATTCTGTTGTAAAAAGCATTAACAAATTACAAAATTAAAAATTAGAATTTTATATCCTAAGTTGCTGACTTGTAGTTATTTGCATATTTTAAGTGCCACTAATAAATAAAGAAAATGGAGTGGATCCAGATAATTGTTTTGCAAATTAGAAAAAGGGATACCCTTTTATAGGGTCCGTGGGGGTCTCTGTAAAATTTTGAAAGATCCATGTGTAAGAAAATTTATAAAAAATGTGGTACTGCCACTGGACTGTTGGCGCAAAGGGAGCAATGTCCATCACTTGGGACCCTGGCAATGGTCCCAAGATATATGATCAATCTATATATGATATATGATCAATCTAATATGATCACAGCTAATAATTTCAAAGTCAACCTTAGGCTATGGGCAGGTACATACCTCTGACTCTACCCCAAGTTTCACAACTGCAGTGACGACAACAGTTCAACAAAATCTCCACTATTATGCATAATAAAGTAAGCCTATGTATACGTTGCTTTCATTTACTAGCATAGAGGGAGTATTGACCATTACTCTAGTGCTTCACAGATAGGCCTATTAAATTTTAAAAGTCCGCTAAAATTCATGATTTAAAAAATACTTTTTAAAACAGCAGGTCACATATTCTCCATCTACACATCAGGTAGGCTTATTACATACTCATTATTTTACACTTTTTTTAAAATTAAATTTAAAATGCATGAAATATTAAAAAACAGCAGTTACAAAATAGAAAGTCCAAGTTACTAACTCCCAGACGCTCTTGCGCTTCTTCTTGGAGAATATCGGAATAGAATCCTCGCTGCCTTAATACTGGATAAGTCTTCTCGCCCCACGCACTCATATCCTACATCAATTGACACAGAGATGAAAATGAAGATAAAGATCTGAACACGTGGCACACTGCTGCTTACGCAGTTTGTGACCACGCAGTTTGTAACCAGCAAACTGCAGTCTTATAAAGTGATGGAAATGAATGGATAACTTGGACTCATGGACTATGATGCAGCACACAGACACACCAACATTTATGTCCCCCTACTGATATAACGAAATATACAGGGTGGGCCAAAAAAGTGAACTCGAAGTTGAACCCTATTGTGTGTCCACATGAATTGTTCTAAAATTTGTGTAAATAAAGCTTGTTTTGTCCGATGTGAGTGCAATATGTAGTACCACACAAAAATATAATATTTAAGACTATTATTAAATGTTCTAATGGTTAAAAATTCTACGTATTATGTCATACTTTATGCCAAGCTGAGACAATGGTAAAATAAGTAAAGGTAATCACATTCTGATTTATAATCTGAATAGAAGAAACAGAGGGGTGCTAAGAAAAAGCTGAATTAACTTACTGCTAAATAGCAGTTTAGAAATAGAGTTCAACATCTTTTCAAATAACAGTCACAATTTTCAAAGTGGACTCAATTTTTACCACGTAACGATACGCTAGCAAGGTATATACTGTCATCGTATGTCCGTCTATCCGTCTGTCCGAAGTCAGAGTTCTACAAAGTTGGTTAAATCTAGTATCACACAGATAATGTCATACAATAGTCCAGGGATTCTAGTTTACTGTGCCAAAGAACTCGGCGAAATTCCAACGGGGTCACCCACAACAGGGGTGCCAAATAAAGGTTGGGTAGGTTACAGTGGACGACTTTTGACCAACATCTCACTATATCTCAGAAACAATGTAAGATAGGGATACAGATACTATGCAACATTAATAGGAACTTGCATGCATTCTATCAAATGGTGCTATTTTCAGTGGCCTTAGGTGACTCCTAACTACATCCAACCACCCCATTTTCCACATTTTGTATCCCTTTTTATATTTTCATAGTTGGTGTAGACAGAAGCTACATGAAAATCTGTGACAGTAGTGCGACAACAAAAATTGTACTGTACACAATAAAAGTGTGTGTAGTGGAATTAGCCATATCTCTTTATACAGCGTTCAGTTGCCTCTCTTTGGCACACAAGATCTTTAAAAATAAAAGATATTACCCACATAAAATGATATCAACGTATCATTATGATATTTGCCCTAGTCAGGCCCAATCTTATGATGTTCTTAACTCGACTCAACTGGTACAGGACCAAAAAGTTATGCTAATTGTAAATACAAAGGTCAATTATTGTATTTCTGTACATACTAATTAGTTATCTTATTTGTTTATTATTTTTTTCAGCGTGATCAAAGCGTCTGACAGTGACAAACAATAAACTCATTACCTATTCTTATCTTATCTTGTGCTTTTTTGTGAAAACATGCATAGTGATATGGTGATTATTGGATACGTTTCTCAAGATCGTGAATTAAGTACGCCCTATTAGATTATACCTCAGTAGTGCAATAATTTTACAACAATTACATTTAAACACACTTAGTAAAAAGTATCAACCAAATTTGTCTTTAGTCATAGCAACCAAAGTTTTACAAGAATAGTAAAATAACTTTTACGTTGCTAAGGATTGGGGATGATCCATTTTTATTATTTATAATTAAGTAGAAAGGTCAAGTATTAAGGTGACTGACAGAATCAGCAACATATTTGAGTTTGATAAAGTTGGTGTGTTTATTAATGAATGTATTAACTTACGGTACTTACAGATCAAGATAAAATTTAAGTAAACGTTTTTGTCGTTATTTACAGCTTGCTTTATTGTTTTGTTATATAATTTTAGCTTGTCAGTCAATGTATCAATAATTTAGTGTCTTTATTCGCAACAAACAATGTACTGTTTTATGTTTTGGAAAAATTAATTTTGTACAATACCGGTTACAATTGACGAACTCACGGTCAGTATGCTGATGGGACGGACCAAATTCTTTTGGACAGACAGACAGGTGGACAAACGCCTTCCGCTAAACGCGGCCATTGTAATAAATGATGCTCACTGAGTGCACTGGAATTTTTGAAAGAAAAATTGTGACATAAGGAACGAAATATCAAGTTCATACTCAAGCGTTAAAATACAACGAGGTTTAATATTCTAGGAGGGCGTGAATGATGTGGGCGTGCCGGAAGTGTACGATTTTAACGTAGAAAAAATAAGACATTTTTCTTACTGTGAGCGAATTAGTCGTTTAAAGTACGGCTGTTTAATGTGTCTAGCTGTACGATTCTTCAGATGCACTAATTCAGTGCTGTTGGCGGCCTGTGCAATAGTGACATCGACTATGGATTCGACCGGTGGTTTTCGCACAGTTCGTCTGTCACAGATGGCAGGCGATGCTGGCAAAACAAACGACGTTGTATTCTGTGGTCATCGTTGTCCGGCAGACAGCAACGTCATATTTTTTACCGGCGACGTACAGGTCGATGAATGCTACGAACGATTCTATTCCTTTATCATTTAATAAACTACTAGATTTTAGCCAGTTGCTTCGAGGTAGCCCGTTATCGGCGTTAAGTTTGAGTAGAAAGGGTGTTACTTGAATTTGTTCTCAGTTTGTGTCTGAATTAGATGCTATACTTAAACAGTGACGGTTTGACAGTGGGATGTTGGTCAGACATGAAGGTGAGCTGAAGTACAGGCATCAGAAACATCACACTTACTTGGATCACCAACTTACTCAATGTCCCATGCAGTGCATACCACTGGATGGCCATAAGTCATTTCATTCGTCAACGTCAGGCTGTTGCAGTGTAGCGGGAAGACTGTTCCATACTTTTGGACCTACCACCGAAAAACTACGGTCTCTGAGCCGAGTGTTGGTGCCATGCGCTATATTAAGCTGGCCCTCCCATCAGCTTTTGAGCATGCATATAAATACCATATCATATCGTAAAGTGATAGCTTATGCAGTATGTTTGTAATAATGTGCCGAGTTCAAGCGTTCTTACGTAAACTAGGTTTAAATTAAAAATAAAATGTAAGTACTAATCATGTCATTTTAATTTTGTTTGATGTTTTTGATTTGCATAGTAGATTACATACTTTTGAGTGCTTACAGTCCTGTAGGTTTGCTGATTCTGTCCTATAAAACCTACTTGAGTTGTCCTCAAGATTTAATGGACTCAGGTCATCTTGGCATACTGATGGAAAAAACGCGGATTAACTGAAAGTAGTATTATGTAGTAGTAGGATGACAGTGAGAACACCACCGGAGGTAGGTTGATTTAGACAAGAGGATCGTCAAGGAAGACATGATAGGACAGTGTTTAAAAAGATATGATCAGTTTTAGTTATCTCAGAAGATGCACAGGTTTGTAATAAAAAGCAAATGACTTACCTGCATTTACCTGGTAAACGGCCATTTTAATAGCATGTATTTTTGTGTAGGACTACAAAGAGAAAATGTTGGCTCATCGCGACAATCAGCGTTATGCAAAGTGGGATGTTGAGTCGACTGCCGCATTGCTGCTGCGTCGTTTTCCTCGCAGCCACATATGGGTCGTGAAAGCTGCACGCATGGAGCTGGGAACATTTGCGATATATTCCAACTTCGTTGAGTGGAAGCTGATAGCAGATGGCGCTGGTGGCCCGTATCATCATCCCGGACAACGTTCCTGGCATCACCTTCAGCAGTTGATGGATAGTGCTGTTAATAAGATGAATACGTGCTCCGAGAATGACGACAATACGTGTTCTGCTGTAACGGCCGTCACACAGCAAGATGGAATCCACAGTTCCAGTCTTCCAGTAATTCTAGTCGGCTTCAGCAAAGGCTGTGTAGTGCTCAACCAGTTGGCATATGATCGGGCAGCCACAATGAATCCTAAGTCTGCTGAAAAGGATGACACTCTAGCGAAAGAGTTTGCAAAACTGGCAACCGAAGCATACTGGTTGGATGGTGGTCACGCTGGGGGTCGCGAAACGTGGGTCACAGATGACAGTGTTCATAAAAGCCTCGTTGGAGTATCAGTTCACAGTCATGTTACTCCATACCAGGTTAAAGATGCGTCAAGGCCATGGATTGGAAAGGAGCAGAAACGCTTTATCACTGGTCTTACTAAGCACAATGTTAAATTTACTAATGTGGTACACTTTGCGGACGAACAGCGATCACTTGAGAACCATTTCAGAGTTCTGGAAACATTTTAATTTTATTGTGCTCTACATTTCAGTTTAGATCGTAATTTCTTCTGTTCACATTTACATATAAATGATGGTTCCTTTTCCTTTCCTATGAAGTCACGACAGTATGGTGCTATAGAAATGTGATTTTATTACTGTTATTAAAAGCTGATAAATGATAACATGGATAGAAGTACTTGTTACAGTAACTGTGGCTAATGTTCCATATTAACAAGGCCAGACCATTATGGATAATAATCCAGTTCCAGGTGTAAAATGTCTAGAGGTTTTGTTCCCTTCAGTATTGGTTTGGCAACATGGGGGCACCTAATAAAATCTTTTTAAATTATTGCCAAAGGATTCTCTTATGGAGAACTGACCCAATGTGAGTAACTGATCGTGTGTGTCAATGTGTAGTATATAATTGAAGAGACGGTTTGTGGTAAATAGAGAAAATTAACAAAGGTAACTATGCTGAGAGTGACAACAGTGACAGGCCCTTGACGTGTCTGCTCCATATTCAGTAGGGTTGTCCAGAATAGGGACAGTAAAAATTATTGTTGTTTTTGTACCCCGCGTGGGGACAGGGTACCCCCTTTCTGCCTTTGCTCCTCCCTTGTTCATTCACTTCATTTTTTGCTCTTTTTTACTTTATCCCCTTTTCCTTTTCTCATTCGCTTTACCTATTTTCTTCTATTGTCCATCCGATCCCTTTCTATCAGAATCGTCCCACTCCGTTCCCAGGCCGGAGGTCGTAGGAGGCGAGAGAACCTGGGTTTAGTTTGTTTTGTTCATTTTGTGTTATATGTATAGCTTAGTTAAGATTTATTCTGGTGTTTTGGTTTAGTTTAGTCTTGTGGTGCGATAGTTGTCTTCCGCTGTTCTAGGCATAATAATTCAAATGAGCCTCTTGATTCCTTTCCCTTTTGGGTGGCTGCTGAACAAAAAGGCGGCCAGGGTTGAGGTTAATATACTGCTGGCCTTCCTTCACACGGCAGGGATAGCTCTCCACCCCTGACCTTTTGTCTCTGATATAGCCATATTTATGTTGAAAGGGGAAGTTAAAGTCTAACTAACTAACTTGTTGTCTTTGTCTTTAATACACCCGTGTCCCAATTGAAGTGATGCCAAAATTCAAATCCGTTAAAATCAATATAACTCGACAGAAACGTACGTTGTTTTAGCCACACTAATCAGCAGGTTGGTTGGGAGATTAACGTCCCCTTTCATCACAAAAATAGGCTATATCGGGGACAAGGTCTTGGGTGGACCATTTATGTAACAAACTGTAGAAGTTTCAGCAAACTATACAGCCTACTTGCAGCAGTCAATTGAGTAATGAACGAGACCATTGCCTATGATAAAATTCTGTTTATAGCTGTCTTGCACTGTAACAGTTATCTTTCCTTTAAAATTTTAATGAACTTCCATTCTCCTTTTTGAAAAGCATTGTGTCAATGAAAATGTTAACATGGCGTCATTGTGTATGCAACTCACAGTAGCATTAATTCAGCACATCATCCAGGTACCTCCAAGTCCCCTAATTTAAGCTGATGACAACTCATTCAATTACAGCTAGGCTTCCACATAGTGTAAACTGAATTTTAATTTACACTGTGTAAACGTTTTGTTGAAGCTTGTACAGTTTACGATAAATAAATAGTATTTAGTGTGCCTAAACTATATGATTTTCTTGTACTTACACTTTGGCCTTCCAAATTAGACACAGTGTAATATAGTTTTAATGCACTGATGAAAATGTTCTTTGTCACAGAAAATAACTATTCTTAACAAATAATATGAATAATTTTATTAAATGCAATTGTAATTAAACACATGCATTAGTCATCATAAACAGTTACTATGTTGAAACAAGTCTGTGAAATAAGTTGGCAGAGATTCATATCAAAGCGAACCTCTTGTACAGCACCATCTGCTTGAAATTTTTATCATGACACTGTCTCATATTGTCGTCCGACTATCACAGCAAAAATGTCTACAGTAAACAGAATTAATGGCAACGAATGACTTATATAATATGTCAAAAAAGAAACAACCTTAACCTTCATCCTGTGAGTGAACACACTAAGTAAGTCAGTAATAACAGCAAAGCACCAAAAACTAATGTAGCAAACAAAAATAAATTACGCAGCCCTTAGTGTTGTATAATATCTCTAAGTACTGTTATCTTTGGCATTATTCAAGGTGGCTTCTATTGCTGGTGATCAGCAGTGTTCTTTTCTTGCTGCTTCTTCCGAACAATCTCCGCCAAATATTTGAACCGCTGAATGCATTCATCCTGCATCCAAATTCATCTAACCATGTAACACTTTGTCACCGGAATTAACTTTTAATTTTTAAAAATTAGCCCCATACGTGATTGATGGTCGACTCTTCAGAACTGACGTTTCATATCAAAAATCCAGCCCAATCAAGTTTACATATTGTGCCATAGTTTAAGAATCAGTGGTCAGTTGCCAGCTCCCACTGTAAATGGCAGAGGAGATAGCTTTTGAAAATGGAAGGATTTCAAACTTTCAAGGGCTCGTGACCTTGACCTTGGATCGGTCATACTGCATACCATCGTGCATGACTCATCGACCTCTACCTACATACATGCCAAATTTCATTGAAATCGAAGTAACTTTTTGTGGATGGATCGACGGACGGACAGACATTTGAGACCCACTTTATTAGGTTGACTCAGAAGAGTCGATCTCTAAAAATGCTGCTTTTTAACAATGCTGGTGGTGAAAATAGTGTGGGTTTGACATCTTGGAGGTCTCCAACTGAACACGAATGCAGTATTACCACCAGTGACCATCTCCTCTCAATGACCATTTTCGTGACAAACCTGGGCTAGACGGTTCCACTCAGTTGTCTTCCTGCACTTTATCCAGAAGAGATCATTGGGAAATAAGAGATAGATTTTTTTAAGGAGCTGACACCCTTCCTGTCATCCAGCTGAGACAGTCGAAGCATGTAAGAAAATAGGTTTATGGATGTCATTCACCATAACACAGCATCAAGAAGACTCTAGTGACTTATGCCTGTTGATAAACAACTGATGAATTGTAATGAAGTTTACCAATTTCAAAAAGAGAACTTAAGGATACTTGTTCCATGCAAATCGTCAACAAATACCTTTGTCTTTTCAGGAATGAGTTCAGCAATTCGATCCCAACGATCACTGATGCCCTTTGGCACCTGACTCAGTGCAGACTCGAGCTGTTTCTGCTGCTGCTGTGTCCAGGCACCAGCTGCCGCAGTGGTCGCTGGTTTCGAGCTGGGAGGCGGAGCCTGTGATATCATAAGAGTCCGATCAACAGACTTGGGTGTTGGCTTCGCTCGACATTTAACGATGGGAGACGGTGTTCCCGTCTCGTCTGATGACGTTGGAATTTGTTCATCACGAGATTCATGTTTGTTAACAGCATCTGACCTCTGAAGTACAGGACACTGGTACAGAGGTTCTGGGTGTCGAAAATCTCCATCCTTCTCTCTCTGGGTGGGATCATTCAGGATGGGATGGTCTGTTAATGACGGAAGTGCTGAAGCAGTTATACCCTGCACCGATGGATCGACGGATCGCGCGACGTGCGATTTTAATTGCCGAGACATTGCCGTCACCTACATAGACACACACGCAAACACACAGCACAGTTTGTGTTCATCCGCAAAGGATGTCCACACAGGAGGGAGGGTTGAGTCAAGTGCGGACAAAAGCAGACAAGGGGGCAGATGGGTGTGTGCCGGCTGCCAATTGCTAATTTTCCTAACAGGACGATAACGAGTGCGATGTCATTTGTGCACCCAATGAGCATCATTCATGCCTTATGATCTAAGGTGTACTTAAACTCTGGACAGTTTTCTATAAATCCAGGACACAGAACGTTTAATACTCGTACACAGGCGTAAAAGTCAATAACTGGGACAATGCATAAATAACAAAATCGCTGATAAACGAGTTGTTATACAACTTGATATTTGCAAGCCTTGGGCTCAATATACAGAAATCTTAGGAAAAATCCTATGTTTAGCGTATGTTTTCCCACAGTTTATCTTAAGTTTATCCTAAGTTATAAAGTTAAGATTTTCATAGATTTTTACGTAGTTTACTAAAGCAATTTACTAAGTTTTTCCTATATATATATGCACACAATTCTGTGAAGATTTATGTTATTTTTCAGAAATTGCATTTTTTATTAAGTTGGTCTTCAGTTTTGCATACGTTCATCCTAAATTTTTCTTAAGATTTTCCTAAGTCACACTTTATCCTAAGTTTTTCCTAAGATTTTTTTGTAAATTGGGCTCCCGATGTGTAGCAGTACAAAGCTGCGGACGTCTGCAGGACAGGAATTGCAGTAACACCAAAAATGTGGAAAATGCAAACAGGGGGAGGAGGGGTAAAAAAACTACAGATTTTTGCACAGTCCTTTACGGATAGCCCCTTCTGGGTTTCTGTTTATCCTTTGGCACAAAAATACCTTATATGAAATATATAATTAACTATACTGATCACAAAATAAATAAATAACTACATAACATTTACAGTGACAGTGTACATCACTGAATGCAGACCTCTTTGACCGATCGTCCAACCATCTGTGAAATTTTCTCCCAACGATCTGCTACACCACCCGGATATCTAGCCACTGCCTTTGCCAGCAGTGCTAGTTCTTGTTCTGTCCAATCACGGCCTTCAGCTGCCTGCTCAACATATATAGCAAATAGACTCAATACTGGCTTACACAGAACAAAATCAAGAACTTTAAATGGCCCAATCTTTTATTAAACTGCAACAAACAACAGGTTGTAGTACCTAGCAAAGTGTAGCAGAGTACAAATTCATCATATCTTTATAAATAATCCTGCTAACACAATCAAACAAAAGTGAAAACACCCTGCTTTGCAGAGGTAAGAATATAATCCACACAAACATGTAATGATCTTTCGAGTGACGATTCCGATGTAGTGTTCTCATGCGATACAGAAGGACCTTGTGAATATGAATATTCAGTAGGCAAAGACTCCACACATGATATGCCCTGGCTGGGTTTCTTGCGAGCTGTTCTAACTCTAACAAATTCTAAAAATACAGACAACATTACACTTTCATTACACTTCAATTTTTATCCAAGCCAAAAGGCGATTCCAAGTTTCCCGCCAATTCTACGCCAGCGCCAAATACCCACGCACATCCATCACTCTATCACCCCAGGTCACACTTACATCCACAGCCGCCACCAACGGGAAGCCGACCCAACCCCGCAGCAGCGCACGGGGTAAACTGCTATGGGAGGGAACTGGGGAGTTGCGAGAACGGAGCGAACCGAGTAAGACGTGTGGCGGAAGGTCGAGCAATCCGACCAGAGGGATGCGACGGTGCACGTAGCCGTAAAGACACAGACGAGAGCTAAAGAACGTGTGAATATGTCCACAAATGACACCGTTGTAGTGTAGTGCATCGGTGTATAACTGTGCATTGGAGTGTAACTAACGTGCCATGTTGGGTTACTCGTCTACAATAAACAAACTTGCGATCCGACTCTACGTGAGCATAACTCCCCGCTGCACTGCAGGCAGCAAGTGTGTGATCGCATCCCGGTCACAGTATTTTGGACCTGCACTTAACTTGATGAACAACTCCCAATGTTGCAACATGAAAGCAGTTTGGCTGGGAGTCAAACTTGCATGCTTTTTATTGTAAGTCCAACAGCCTAGCCATTCGCTACACCGTCACGCCACACTGCTAGGTAAAGGTAAAGCTGTGGCCTGGTAGTGTAATGGTTAGGGCATTGGACTCATGACTTGAAAGTTCCACTTTCAAGTAACAACCTTCGGCAAGTTGTTCACACATATGTGCCTCTGTCACCAAGCAGCATAAATTGGTACTGGTCAAACGGTGGTGATGCCCTACAGCTGGGAAGGTAACCGTAGGTCTGGCGGTGCACTAACCATGCATCAAAGTGGTTATGTGCTCAATGTGAGCGACACGGTTTACATGTTTACTGCCATAGTCCCTCGAAGACCATAGCGGCTGTTGCTGACCTCAAGTTTAGTACGCAGATAGACAGTACGTGACATTAGTTATAATCCCAGCGGTATGCTGCCATTACTTTCTGTGGTTAACTGGTTACGTTTTCAGATTCA
>Ga0209780_1003186_pt1 | contig 12100 bp, 8 predicted proteins | sample WorMetexBAHAMAS2_FD_187384 | JGI IMG/M metagenome (GOLD analysis project Ga0209780, IMG submission 187384) | Marine gutless worms symbiont microbial communities from Max Planck institute for Marine Microbiology, Germany - Inanidrilus exumae... | ecosystem: Host-associated > Annelida > Digestive... | reverse complement strand
TACTCAAAACCTTGTAATAAAACAGCAAATATAAATGTAAAAAACTGCAGTTTATACACACTGTTAACGGCGACGGATCGAAAACCGCACAAATCATAAAATGGCGATGTTAACCATACTAACATTGACATTCAGGCTATGTTGGTGTGGTTAACATTGCCTTTTTATGATGTTTGCGGTTTTCAATCCGTCGCTGTTAACAGTGTGTATAAACTGCAGTTTTTTACATTTATATTCTATAGCAGTCGCTCGGCATGGATTAACCCAGAAGTCAAAAGGTCAAGGTCAAGTTCACACGGTTATGAAAACTGTCACAGTTGCACAGTTGCTAGTGACGCGTGCTGCTACGGCCATGTGCTGCTGCTGCTGGCGTGGGTCTGCAAGTCGATACGACTGCCTATATTTTCTATTTAATATTACTATTAGGCCAAACTGCTACAGGAAGGTTATCCTGTGCAAAAACCACTTGAGTTCTTTAAAGCCATCTTACACGTTAGCATGTCCAGTTCCTTGCAGGAAGCAGTGGACAAAGGTAAAACAAATGTGTGCATTTCTGGGGTCAGTTTATTCGCAGTATATACACATGATGTGAGGCTTTTTTGTGTATTTCTATTTTGTTTTCACTTTGTCTTTAATCACATTGAAACCATAATCGAGCGAATGCAGCGAGTGAGGAAAAAGTGCCATTATGCAGAATTTTATAATTTATTGACTTTGAATGAAGTACTTTTTACAGCATTTTCTGATGATTTTCACAACAAAAGAGCCTGAATCCATGCATAAAAGCAAAAATAATAAATATTTCTTTTATTTTTACTTTTAAAGAGGATGCCTTGGCCTGCTGGCATCCCTGATAACGCCAATGATCTGAGGGCCCACGTTGCCAGCAGCATTTTAGTTATACGTTCTGTACACAGCCGTGTGCATTTGTAGGTTAAAGCCATCGGGCAGCGTCATTGCATTCCGGTACACATGGATGGATCACGGCTACTCAATGCAGCAGTTGGCCTCGATCTGCCGCTAAAGGAGCTTGCAAAGGACGTTGATTCCGTTAGTTTCTGCTTCTCTAAGGTTGTTTGCATCAGTGTTCATAAACTACCTAGTTATTGTCCGTGTTTGCCTTATTGGCCATTCATTGACAGTAGGAACCAATCTAGTTAACGAATTCACGGCCTTGACATTTTCTGTGAAATTGGCTATCGTCCGTGAGAAACATGCACTTTCTTCATGAAATCCGTGATTTTCCATCAACTTTGATGCATCAGATTCCATGTGAAATGCTCCACGGAATTTATGGAAAACCTTTTCCATGATAATTCCACGTGGGCAAAAACATAGGAAAATTCCATGGTAGTTCCATAGAGTATTAAAGTGGGACCTCTAAAATGCAGGATCATCCCATGTCTTTGGAATGAACAGACGCACCCATTTGACGTTTGGTGCACAGATTGACTAAATATTGTACTAGCCAACTGATGATAAACTTCTTACAACGGGAGCATGGTCGTGATCCACTAGGTACTTCTAATTTACAACACATCTTCGCCATATCAAATACTAGCCATTGGATGATGAATTACCACAAAAGGGGGCGTGGTCACAGTCACGCGACACTGTTACCCAATTCGCATATCATGCTCCACTTTGTGGTGCCCCAGTTGAATGCGAAATTGACTCTCAACTTTAACTTGAATTTCTACAGAATTGTGCAGATTTTGTGCACTAAGAAGTTGTATTCATGCTTTTTCGATTTCACACCAGAAATATTGTCTTACTGCAGAGGTCTGTCATTTTTCTTTTGGGCCGAAACATTTGTAGGGCCCATTCATTTTTAGGCCACATCACCTGCATGCAATGCATGAGATGCGGCCTGTTGCTACAGCTGTTGCACGTAGCGTTGTCTGTGTGTCTGTCTTTGTGTTGGGCACATGGGTGAGCTGTGCAGAAACATAAACCCATCTAGATGCCGTTTGGGGAGCTGACTCGTGTGGGTTCAAGGAAGCACGTGTTAAATGGGAGTCAACATCGGACTATTCATTTCGCAGCCGCAAGAGGTGACAAGTCGGCGATTTGGGCACACGGGTGATCTGTGAAAAAAAACGTGAACCGATCAAGATGCCATTTGGGAGACAGACTCATGTGGGTCCATTGGACCATGCATTAGATTATTAGATGGGATTCAAGGTTGGATGAATCCATTCACAGCCATGAGGGATGACAAGTCGACGATGCGGACTTTGCCAAAGTACTTGGGTCACTTGTTTATTGTGGAATCTACAGTGTGACCACCTGTATCTTATAGCAGTAACTGTATTTCATCATGCCACACTATATCTGCTATGTCAGCCTAACTTTAAGTAGTATTTGTGGGACCTTTGTTGAAGTGTTTAAGGGCATAATATCGTATTATTAGTCATATTTTAGCAAATTTGTATCAAGACAGGTTATGTAGTGGGCAGTAAATATAATGTGGCTCCAGACCTCATTAAATTGGTTTCTATGATTCATGGTGTAAAATTTCTGTGTCAAGTTTGGTGATTCTAGCGGCAGCAGTTTTTGAGTATTGTGCAGAAAAACAGACACACAGACATACAAATGCCGCTGAAAACCGTTGGCGTGAGTAATAACAACAATAATAATTTGCTGTGTTTAGGCTGTTGGTGCTCCCATAGGAAGCATTCTTCTTGGAAGCAGGCAGCTGATTGCTAAGTATCATTGTTATTGCTATTTTTGTTAGTTTTTTGTTTGTGACTTTTTGCATAATGGTGTAATACATTTTTGATATATCACATCCCGTCCGTGCTGTTATGAAATTTCATAACAAAAAGAGGAGAAAAGATATTTTACAGAATTGCATCTAGATTTGTTTTCGTGTATTTTAAGTGGTGGAAATAGATAGGACTATCTGTACTGCAGCGTTGCTAACTGGCAGTTTACACTGCCAAATGGGTTGAATTTGGCATTTTTTAAAGTGACTGTCATTGTACATTTTTGTTTACAGTGATTTGTCGGCGAAAATGTATTATTTTGCAGTTTATATTTGCAGCTTAGCTCTGTAGTTTGGCTTTTGGCATTATATGTTATCATTGGCATTGTTGTGGTAGTTGTAGCTAAACATTACGTTCTCCTCTTAGGTTGGGCACAGTAACAACATTAAGAGAAATTCATTTAACAGACTTTATTTATGGCTGCAAAGTTGTCAATATTTGCCATTTGATGCACATGTGTGGTGACAGTGTTATTGCAAGTAGATAGATGACTTACAGGGACTATTTAGTTATGTGGTTACATAACACTCGTAGAACTGAATAATGACATGCAATAAAAATAATAAATTTCTTAACCCTTTTATATGGCAAGTTACAGGATGCCCGAATTTGCCTGTACCTAGGTTTAGTGTGTCTCAGAAAAAAACGACACTGCTTTGGCTTGCTACAACTTCCACATACATCAACCGATTTTGATAATTTTTGGCAGAAATGTTGCTAAGAAAGCAAGCAGTCAAATGGTACTTTATTTTCCCACCTCACCTAACTAGTGCTGCTGCACTACCTGGGGAAACAGAAAGTCGAAAATTTCATTTTTTACTTAAATTCTGAGAGTTGTTTTGCCAGCAGACACAGAAAACACATTTATATTATCACTTGGTCACAGCTGAACCGCCCTTTGTTTTCACAAGAATCAGCCGTATGCACCAAACAAGACAAGTGAAGCGATTATAGCATATACCACACACTCATCGTTCACCAAGTCTGTGGTGATGTCGATCGCTGTGTCAAAAGTGGGAGTTGTTCCTTGTCGAGCCTCAAATAAAAAGTCAATGGACAGTATTGGTGGAATATCTTACTATCTCAAGAAAAGTTAGCTGTTATCAAACGCTTTGTCAACAACAATATTATTTGCCTTTCAGCAACACAGCTCATGCATGCACCAGTGCATGATGTGCGCAACACAGTTCAACAGTTGCTGCACAAAACTCCCAGCTTCATTCTCCTGAGCTATAGGCCACAACAGGCCAGAGCTGAACTCAATTAATTATGATATTTAGGGAGTCTGTATCAGCAACAATATGAGTTTCAAGTCAACAAAATTGAAGAAATCAAGCAGCAACTGGCTGAACTCTGGAAAAGCAGTAATACAACATTTGAGTGAAAAAGATGCGATTTTCGTGTTTCCGTGTTTTGCCAGGTAGTGCAGAAGCACTAGGTAGGTGAGGTGGACAAATAAAGTACCATTTGACTTCTTATTTTCTTGGCAACATTCCTGCCAAAAAGTATCAAAATCGGTTGATGCATGTCGAAGTTATAGCAAGCCAAAGCAGTGTCGTTTTTTTGAGACACAGTGTAAGTAAGTAAATTTATAAGGCGCTGTTATTGTTGGGAACCTCTATTGTGCTGAATGCGCTAGTATCGAGCGAACAGGTGCATTTTAAGCACGTCTGAAACAGTCTGCAGTGATGGTCGGGTCCTGGGTGAAATCCGGGAGAGTTCCAGACTATGGGGCTGGCAACTGAAAAGGCTCGACGGCCATTCACCTGTTTACAGTGACATAATACGTAGCAGGAACTTATGACTTATTATTGTAATAATATACAGTAACATCAACTGTCGTATATTTTTGTTTCTGTGTTTTTAGGCCGCATTACCTGCACGTGCTACATGTGTTGTGTTTGTGTGTCTGTCTTACTGTCTGTCTGTTTGTTGGGCAGACGGGTGAGCTGTGCAAAACGGCTGAATTCATCAATATGCCGTTATGGGGCTGACTCATGTGGGTCCAAGGAACAATGTATTAGATGGGATCCATATCCTCCACGGTAGGGGCACTTTTGATGGGACGTGCCGGGCTGCTGGCCCACCCTAAAGTACCTACGCATGAGTGCATTGCACATTGTTTGCCTGCCGCCACACGCGGTGGACAAATGGATTCGCTGCTGCAACGGGTGACAATATGGTAGCGGCGATGCGGCCTCTTGCCAATTTACTTTGGTGGATACTTGTTTGTCATGGCATTACTGGGGTAGTTAAAGTAACCCCATGAGTTCGTTATTGACGTACAACTGTACTGGAAAATTGAAGGTGATTGGTAATTACCGTACCTGGTGTATGCGTGGCAGTGCTTGTAACGTGTGTCGTCAGTGCGTTGCGTATGAGGAGAGCTATTGGTGGAGGATGGCGTAAGCCGGGGCCGCTGGCCGCTGCTGCACTTGTTGCTATGGAGGATGCGGCAGAACGATTTCAGAAAGATCACGAACATGCAAAAACCTTTGCAAAAGGTTGTATATGAGTCTTTGTCTATCAGAGTTGCTGCCATTATGGGTATAAAAATCGTGTAATTTTAATTTTGCATATAACAAATTTCTAATCATGCTGCTTTGTTTTATGAGAGTGTCACGTGAAGGTGTAATCACTGTAGCATCAGTCTTGTGATTGAGAAAATCACCTACTCAACTTCCAACTGTTTATTATTCAGCTCGAAGCTAGGCTTCGGCCGAATATTGGATTTATTGTATGGGGCAGTTTGGCAATGTTCACGCGTTCGGCTATAACTATGCCGAAAGTGAATGGATTTGGATGAAATCTGAAGCACTTTGAGTACAAGGTTGGGGCTGGCCCTGGCAGATTTTGGGCGCGATCAGCGCAGTAGCGACAGTTAGAGAGGCAGGCAAAAAAGTTGTGTTTTTTGTCCACTAAATAACACACGATTTCACCGATGTCCTATCGGTCAAATTTCATGAAAATTCAACACAATAATGTCGATCGGTGTCGCCGTATAAACTTTAGGAAGAGAATTTTGAAAATTTTACCATAAGGGGTCGTTTCTCCAAAAAATGCAAAAAAATTCTCACAAAATTTCAACGTCTTGCAACTTTAGGCCACCATAACTCTGCAGTAATTACAGATCACCGGAAATTCACTACCAAATGATCCGTTTATAGGCTGTCTAGTTTCCATTTTTAAAATCGACCTAATAAAGTGGGTCTCAAAATGTCCTTCCGCCCGTCCATACATCCGTCCTTACGTCCGTCCGTCCACAAAAGATTCTTCGATTTTAACGAAATTTTGTATGTAGAAAGAGGTCGATGAGTTATGCATGACGGTATGCAGTATGACCCGATCCAAGGTCAAGGTCACGAGGCCTTGAAAGTCGGAAATTCGGCCATTTTTAAAGGCTATCTCCTCCCCCATTTATGTATGTATGTATGTATGTCCGAAAATTTATACACAGCGCGCCTTTAAGTTAATCTCAGACGCGCTGCGGCCTCACACAAACAAATGAGTTTTCAGAGCCCGCTTGAAACGGTCAGATGATGGGTTCTGGCAAATGACCACGGATTCTTAAATTAGGGCACAATCCCTAAAGCTTATCGGGGCCGGATTTTTGATTTTTGTCCCAGTTTTTGTGTCACGTGACTTTAAAGTTGGCAGTAAGTAGGAGTCGACCGCCAGTTTCATACATGGCTAATTTTTACCGTTAGAATCAATTCAGAATCATTCCACTGGGCTGTACGCTCCGTACAAGAAACGTACCTAGCCAAATATTCGGCAACGTTCGATGTCCGATATTGCATAAACCAATACGCCCTGGCGGCCGATATGGAAGAGAAGCAGACTGAATTGGAAACTGAAAATAAGTAACACGGAAGATAACGCTGGCATCACTCAGTCGCATGCACGTGACACTAGGCATCATCGAATGCAGGAAGTAAACAGCTTGTGCATAGATAGCGGACCGCTTTGAGCCGAATACTGTATTGTGGCATTCCTCACAATACAGCCATTTAGTTTGTCATGCACACACACACACACACACAACTATTTTATGGCAATTGTACAGGTCAATGTGTGTTATCCCTTTCAGCACCTCTATTTAGGAACTGGATGACTTTGTTGAAGCAGAGTTTTACTACAGTGACTGGACAGTTTATCCAGTCACTGCAGCAAAACACATACAGTAAGTGTGCAGTGCACATACATAAAAACTTCATTGTAACGTTTATATAAGATACTCAGTTACTACAGATTGCATAAACTTATACAGTCTGTCACCATAGATACTTTGACTGCAGACCTGCTGCTTTTGTTTAAAACTGCAAATATTAGAGCTGCGTTGTGTTCGCGTTTGTGAAAGTGGTGAAGTAAACAAAATAAAAGACAATCATTTATTTGTTTACATATATAGGAAGATTTGGCCAGATGCCGCATATACTAACTAGTCCCATACACGTATCTGGTAATCCATCCGTGGCCTAATTCGGTCATAATGGAGTTAAGATATAACGGACCTTTTAGAACGGTCCCCAAAAGTGCGTCGTTGTACTGTATATTATGCTGCCACAAAACAGTATAGCATGATATCAGTTAAAGGCCAGAGATGCTGTGTGGCTGGGTAAGTAACCACAAGTCTAATGGAATGTATTGCAGCCGACAACCGTGTTTACTAACTACATCATTTGCAAGCTTACTGCCTAGAGATTGAATTGAAATCAAAAACGTGTAGCTTTACCTTTGTTGAAATTGTGCGTCTGTTAACGAGTATACCTGTTTAATGATGCAGCAATAAAACAGAGCGGTCATGGAATTGTGGACGTCGACGTGGAAGGCGTTCATACCAACATCGTCATGTTGAAGATGGTGAAGCCGGGCTTATTACCAGCTGAGTTCTGTTCTCTGCTCGCTCAGGTTAAATGCCATGCAATATTTTAACGGCCATTTTTTACGTGAACCCGGATTAGCCAGTCCCCCTTTGTTTTCTTCCTTCATTTGTTTCAGAAAAGAACTTTTTGAAAGACCTTCCCTTGTGGCCGAGTGGTTAACGCACTCGGCGGCCATGTGCAGTAGAGCATGACGCGCTCAGTGGCCGGAGTTCGACTCGGCTGGCGCGCGTCCGCCTGCCAAAGAATTATTTCTAATAATTCCTACGCTTCACCTGCCCTTTCGGTCACCCAACGCACAGTGTCAAAGCACCGTCGGGCCTTTTCAGTTGCCGGCCCACAGTCTGGAACTCTCTTCCAGATTTCATCTGGGACCCGACCATTTGCACTGATGGTCGGGTCCCAGATGAAATCCGGGAGAGAGTTCCAGACTGTGGGGCCGGCAACTGAAAAGGCCCGACGGTGCTTTGACACTGTGCGTTGGGTGACCGCACTGACCGGAAGGGACTGTTTCAGACGTTTGCTTAAAACGTACCAGTTTGCTCGATACTAGTTCATTCAGCGCGTTAGAGGTTCTTGACGATAATTGCGCTCTATAAATTTACTTACTTACTGAAGGAGACGCATGCTACTGCATTTGCTGTAGTGCATGGCATGCTTTTCAGCGTTGTGTAAATAGGATATTGCTGCCTGAGTCGTTTGTAACTGTGTGTTTGCAAGTCATATTTCTGCCAGCCCTCCTTTAAGTATTAAATAAACTTAGCTTTGACTTTGCTTGCTGACAATGTTATGCTCTTATGGTGTATTTTGGCATCTGGTGTGAAATTGCTGCTGTGGACTTGCTGGGTAGAGCAATTGGTCGGATATATTTGTGTGTGTCTGAACAATAGCTTCAGCACAAAATGATATTTGACGTAGTTATTTGGTCATGGTCATGGGCAAAAGTTCAAGGTCACAAGATGAAAAATGTTTTTTCCCACTATGGATGCATGCTACGAGGTGACACCTCGAAACACACTTGCATTCCTTTGCCTGGTGATAGCATATTAAGAACATACCAACTGACAGTTCTCGAAGTAACCTGTAATAACACGCTATTTTCGGTCATCATGTACAAAAATGTAACCGCCAAGGCAGCAAGCTGTCTCTATGCCCTCAAAAAACTCAAAGCATATGGTTTACAAGGTAAGGCAACCTGGGGAGATACACAGGCTATCCTCTTTGTTCAAGTAGCCTATTCAAGTCCCTCTTGGAGAGGATTTATGAAATCCGACGATACATCAAAGCTTAAAGCCAAGGCACGCCGTTATGGCTACGCCCTAGCTTTCCATAAATTTTCTTTCCCTTGAAGAACTACTGAAATCTAAGGATGAAACTCTTTTCAGAGTCACCCTATACAATCCAGGGCCGAATTATGGCATAGGCATTGCATGCAAATGCCTAGGACCTACAACGTCGAAGGGGCCTACGAAACATGGCTGCAAAATATTTTGAACATAAGTCAGCCAATCAGTCACTAATGTTGTATGCATTGTAAGCACTAAACTGTCGATTATGCAATAAAACGTCAATTTCACGTAATGATCTGACAGTACGGTATTTGACCTGATTCGAGTATACAAAAATTTGCCACACGCTTTACATACTGATTTTTTGTCTATTATTGAGACGGAATAAGTCTACGGTTGTGGAGTACCTAAGGGGCCTATGCCAATCTTAATCCTGATTTGATACAATCCTCAGCATGTCCTGCGTCAACTCCTACCTCCACCAAACAAATTGGCTACAACCTTCGTTCCCGTGGTCACGGACGTACCTTCACGTGAACTGTTCTGTTCTTTAGCCGTCCTCGATCTGAGGGTTGGCCACACCATGGACTTACTTTCTCCATTTATATCTGTCCTCTGTCATTCTGATTGACTCTTCTACTGAGAGTTCAGTCCATGTAATGATGTTGTCCATGCTTTGGATGGACAACATCATTACGTGATGTTGTTAGTTTTATTGCCGTTCGTGATCTTCCTCGCCTGCATGCACCTGGCATTTTCCTTGCATTATCTCTTTCTCCAGGCAACTCCCTCGTTTCCTCATGGTGTGACCATAGTATGCTGGCTTCCGTGCTTTGACAGTGTCTAGCAGTTCCCTCTTTACTCCAGCTTTGTTATGAATCCACTCATGCATTTTCTTTGCTGTCCACGAAACCTGCAGAATCTTTCTCAGCCTTTTCATCTCCAAGGCGTCAAGACGTGTTTCATCATTTTTTCTGAGTGCCCAGCTTTCATAGCTGTACGTTGCTACATGCCACACTAGCGCTTTCGTTAGTCGTATCTTCGTTGAAATCGGTATGCTGTGACTTTTCCATATTTTCTGCAGTATGCCCCGATCGCCTGCCCATTGTTCAACCTGGTACGGAATTCCGTCGTACACTCACCATCTGCTGCAATCAGGGACCCAAGGTATGAGAACGTATCCACCTGCCCCAGTTGCTCATTCTGAATGAGTATGCGGCACGCTATGCCGTTGCTCTCGCCATTACCTTGGTCTTGTCAACGATTATCTGCGGCCTTTGCCAAAGTACTTGGGGCACTTGTTAGGTCGTCTCTTCCTAGTCGACCTAATAAAGTGGGTCTGAAATGTTTGTCCGTACGTCCGTCCGTACGTCTGTCCGTCCTTCCGTCCACAAAACGTTTCTTCGATTTCATTGAAATTTGGTATGTAAGTAAAGGTCGACGAGTGATGCATGACGGTATGCAGTATGACCCGATCCAAGGTCAAGGTCACGAGCCCTTGAAAGTCGGTTTTGTCAACGATTATCTGCGTAAAAATTATATTTATCACAAGCTGTACAGAGACATTTATTAACATTGTCGTAGGCCTATAGAGCTTTACACTCATTCGTTTGATGTGTTGTTGTCTTATTAACTGTGTTTTGTTGTGTAGTCATTTTATACTATAGACATATGTATTTTATTGTAATGAACTTTGCAACTGTCAGAGTTTTACAAATAAAAAGTCTACTACTATTACGCTGTACACTGTACTACTACTATATTCGTAATCACCAGAGGGCAGCATCAAACGTGCACTCAACACTAACGCAATTTCTTGGTTGTTTGTCTAGTTCATTGTGCTGAAGTGGTTGGTGCGACTTGAATGAGAGCTTTCTAGGGTTATGGTTAGGTTTAGTTAACACTGTTGACTAAAGTTGATGTAACATTGCATCTGTACGTACAAAATCTCTAATCCAGTTCCATTTAACACACTGAAGAATATTTTCATGAAATTTGCAAAAAGTAAAATTATAAAATTGTGTTCAAATTGTACTTGCTTACTGCACCTTACCTTCTAAAAGTTATTTCACTTAGTTGAAATAATGCATCGCAGTTTGTCTTTGCTTATTGCTGCTGAATATATAGTCTTATCTGCATTATCTCTGTTTATTATTCTGCAAATACCGCACTACAGTCCTGTGCAAAAACATGTGCTTTGAATTTGTTATTACCAATTATTGTTCTAATATGGCTGCTTTGTTATGATGTAACAGTAAATCGGATTTGCAGGTGACAGTCTGAAGTCGTTGTACTTGAAGAGAAGGTCACTGTACAAATTATACAAGCCTGAGTTCCACGGCATATTTGCGTCTGTAAATAATCCAGCTTGTCACAGCCCCGGCGCCACGGGGAGGCTTGGGGAGGCTAAGCCTCCCCAGTACGTTACTCAAGCCTCCCCAGATTCTGAAGCGTGCAACAAAAATCTGACAGATTCTGTAGATGTATTCGGTTTCGTTCAGCGTGAATATTGCAAGCATAACTTATGGCTAACGTTACGAACTTCTGCCATTATTAGGACTGCGCAATATGACGATTAACGACGCAGAACTAGACGTGACCAAACGCTACGTTGCATCCCACTTGGAAGGAGTTAGCACGTTGGAATTATTGCGCAGTCCTATCATGGCAGCGGTACCATCTGTTCATAACGTCTTGCGGGTTGCTCTGACGTTTGGAGCATCCTCTGCTTCCTGCGAGAGTTCGTTTTCATCACTGGCACGCGTGTTCACGTCCTATAGACGTTCTATGACGCAGACAAGGAAGTCGAATTTGGTTATATTGGCCTTCGAGAAAGACCTTACAGCTGCGCTGAGCCGCGATGAGAATCGTGCCGTTGTGATGCGAAAATTTCAAGCTCGGGATGGTGGACGACGCTTGCGACTACATTAAGAACTGAACTGACCTTCACGAAAAATTGTTTCGGACCGTGCAACGTTTTTTTTTAATTTTCCTTAAGCATTAGCTTATGCTGATGCATATTCTGGTAATCATGACTGCGTGGTGGTGTTCTATTGTACTGAACGTGCTTGAGTCCCTTGGTATCACGGATAAACGGATTGAAATGGTGTTTAGCTAACTTTTGCGTAAGGATTTGTGTAGTACACTGTTAAGTCAATAC
>Ga0209780_1003185_pt1 | contig 12103 bp, 7 predicted proteins | sample WorMetexBAHAMAS2_FD_187384 | JGI IMG/M metagenome (GOLD analysis project Ga0209780, IMG submission 187384) | Marine gutless worms symbiont microbial communities from Max Planck institute for Marine Microbiology, Germany - Inanidrilus exumae... | ecosystem: Host-associated > Annelida > Digestive... | reverse complement strand
TATATATATAACGTAAAAAAGTCTTGGCCCAAAATAGTAAACATTATAATGATAATTTTATAGTTGCCTGCCTTCTATTATCACATTTCAGCCGAAAGTTGTTATAACCGGACAATGCCTGTTCAAGTTACAGCTAAAATGTCGCGTGTGATTTCTGCAAGCAGCGTATGCTATAAATAGCACACGATTAAACCTAAAACCGAAAGTAGTCCAGGTACAGCGGGCATAGGAGAATCCCTGCAGTTCGTTGCGTTTATGGAGAACAATTATTGTTGGTACCTCGCCAAGTCCCTGTCGCTGTACCAAACGTAACAACCGTACATCACGGGTCAGTGCACAATTACCATAATCACGTATACGGCATTACCACTAGCGCTGAACTGTTTAGAAAGGGTTAGTAACAGTGGCGTCAGCGCCCCATTAACACCGGGTGACACCGTTCCCTATGAGCTCTGCCAGATGGTTCGGCCGACAAATGTTTCTGATGCCTTGCTAAGCCTGCAAATCGTATCTCCTATTTATCTTGACCATAAGAGAATATAGGTTAGATATTGGAGGATTTTCCAATGAGTACACTCGGGGGAAATTCGTTTACCTCGTCTCCAGAAATTAACGCCTATGGTTAGGAAGCAAACAGCTGACCGCAGAATTCTGGGCTTTCATCGAAGTCGTTTTTGCAGTCGCTGTAACCGTCGCATGCGGTGCACGCCGAGATGCACATGTCAGGCCAGCAGCGGTAGTCTCCGGGCCAACACGGCATCGACACTTCACAACAGCGACATAAGCTAGGCATAGACACCGACAACAATCCTGGAGGCCGATATGCAATAGTCTACCGACAGGAAACGGATCCGCCAATGCCCGTTAACAACAGTTCTGTGCTGAAAAACAGATAACTCCGCAGCACGAAATTTGGTGGCGCCATCAATCGGCGCCGAAAAACGTGAACACGGGTGCATAGGTAACAGAAAGGCGATTAAATCGCATGGCTTAAAAGCATTTCGGTTTGCAAAACCTATTAAGTAATTCAATGTTGTTGAACGACTGATTTAATCAATCCATCAGTAAGTCAATCAAATGAATGAATCAGTGAAAAATCGTAGAACCTGCCTGCTTTTTCATTTATGGCTGCGAATTATCCAGTCGGTAATTTGTTATAAATAATAATAGGCCTACAATTATCCAAATATTTGACAAATTTTTGTTCTATTTTCCATGGTAAGCCTATTACTTTTATGCCTTCAATATATCCGTTTTTCAGCAAATTAGCTAATTACTTGTCGTTCTATGTTTCACTTTTCGAGAGTTTAAAAATATCATCGCGATGGTGACATTCGCGTTAAAATAAAAAAATTGAAACATTTAAGACTTTCTTTGGAGTTTTACGTAGTATGACTCTTTTGCCAAATGGGAGCCAATTTTAGTTGCTAATTAGCTACTAACTAACTACTACAGCGCATTAACGTCTCTAATTCATTCCTACATATTATTGCTTACAATACGGACGTGCATTGTTATACGAATGTGTTGTACTGCATTCTGAGCAAAGGCGTAGCTCGAATTTTCGTTTGGAGATGTTGGCTTATCAATCAAGTCGCATTTGTGTAGGTTTATAAATGCTAAGTAACCAGTAAATAATTATACAGTAAGTACCGGTAATTATACAAAAAATAGAAATCTATCAGTCTCGGTGGCACTCACTACTCTAACAACGTACATTGTAGCCGACCGCATAATGTAAAATAAATTTTCTTGTTTTCAATGTCGACCATCGGTATCGGTGTCCTTTATGCAGCCCAATTTTCATGATGATGCCCGTAATTGCAACACCAAGGTTGGCCATCCCCTAAAGCGCTGAACTTTATTTCCTCCTGTGACCTACGACCTTAATTATCAAACTTGACCTAGATACCGTCCAGATAAATGAGCGTGCCAAATATCTAGGTCAAAGACCATTCATTTTGAAATTATTGCTCAGACACAAAGACACACAAACACCAATCGATTTTTCTACTTGTACCTTTAAAGTGGTCGAAAATAAGTCCCCAAAATGCCAAAAATAATTGAAAGCTTTAAAACATTATACTGATAGTTTGGAGGCCGTAGTCCCGGTTCGCTCTCCTCTCTGCATACGACCTAGCATCACATCGATTTCACGAGGTAACTATAGACGAGTTGCAGTGTATCTGGAGACATACTGCAATATAGGCTCGAAGAAGCGTTTACCAACGGCGTACTAGGCTTGTGACTCAACTGTTTACTTATTTACTAATGCGCAAGCTGTTTAGTTCATGCATTCGGCGATACCTAGTGTCACCAGCCTGCGACTGAGTGATGCCAGCATTATCTGCCGTGTTACTTACATTCAGTTTCCAATTTAGTCTGCTTTTCTTTAATATATCGCTCACTAGGCCACGAATCTATATATGGCTCTGGGCCGCACCAGCACTGCAGCGTACTATTGGACGATATCGGACAACGGACGTTACGTAAAATGTGGGTAAGTCCCTTACTGGTGAGCAGCGTGAGCAGCGTACAGCCCAGGGAAAAACTTTGAAGCAATTCTAACTGTAAAAATGTAAGCTAGACATCCCATAAAGGGACCATTTCGCCGTAAGTTTTCGGCATTTGTAATCATTGCGGAGTTATGACGGCCTGAAATCGCTAGACCTAAACATTTTGTGAACAATTTTTGCGTTTTTAAACAATCCCTCTTAAACTGTCGTTGCTGCGCGGATCGGGCCCAAAATCTGCCAGAGCCAGCCTCCAAATTTGGCTCACACTGTTTCAGATTTCATCCAAATCGGTTCACTTTCGGCGGAGTTATTGCCGAACGCCCGAAGACTGTTTTTGCCCTGTAGAGTATTTACGATATAGACTCTTCGTGCCTACAATAAAAAGTAGGCTGCTACTCTGTACGGTATCACTGACGTTCGTATAATGCTTACAATCGTATATAAAAATACAACACAGTCGGCGACTTACTCATGTCGGTAATATTTACATCTTGCTCTTCTAAAGGCACGTATACAAGGGTGTAATCGTACGTCCAGACTGCACACAAAGGTATCAACAGAAACACTGTCAGCCATACGGTAATAAGATATTATGGCACACAGAGGCGTCAATATGTCCAGGTATACGATTGAAAAACATGGACTGCGACTGGGACCAGAGGACTGAACTGAGGACAGGAGTGACTACCATAAAACTCATGTCCCTTTGTCCATCCATCTGTCCTCCGTTAAGGTGAGATCGTTCTTTCGTTCATTAATTCAACCAACCAAGCAATCAAGCAACCAACCAAAAAGTCAATCAGACAATCAATTCATTCATTTGTTATTATACTCGTAACGTAACGTAACGGCCTTTTGCTCTGGGAGTCTCGTAACATTACGTCGATCCGCAAATGTCGAACTTCAAATACCGTATACGCGAATGTGATTTGGTGTGCAAACATTCGTGGCGTGGAAATACACAATCGCGTGCTAAAAATTGAGGAGCACTTTTTCAAAACCCTGCAACTCCACTTTTAGCATGTAATAACTACGTTTTGGCCCAGTTTCTACCTTAGGCGTTGCACATTGCGATTCTAAGCCAAATAAAAAATGGATTTACAGGGTTATAGAAAAGTGCTCCTCGATTGCCAGCGTGTGCTTCCGTCTATCCACAATCCGTTTTTGTCACAGAGTACAGTGCACACCCCACCTCAGAGGCCTATAGGCTAACTCGATGAAATTATGTACGGCTATGTAGGACTATGTAAAAAAACTCCTACTTACAGCAGATCGATGGATCTTCGTCTGTGCCGACGTCGCAGTCGTCTTCACCGTCACAGAAGAAGTAATCAAGTGAACACTGTCTACTAGCGTAGCATCTTGCATATCCGACTGGGCACTGGTAACTTGTCTCTACAACAAACATCCTTACGTTACGTCACGTGTTTGTGTTTTCAATATCAATTCCAATTATTCTCACTATCAGAAATCAGAATCACAACATTTGTTCTGTTGCCAAGCATTTACTGTTTTCTTAGCAGCATCCCAGTCTTGCAGTTGGTAAACATTTTGATGCGAACAAATATTTGATGTCTGTGAGCATTTAATGATTATACTTAAATAAATGTTTAGTTTACTCCGGTAACATTAACATGTTATTTGCAGCAGTACCCGTTTCAGGAACCGCAGACCCGGTTGCAATTACCCGGACGGACCCGGTTATAAAAATAAGTAAGTGAAGTAAGTACGTAACTAAAACGAAAATCTGATGAAAATGTAAATGATCGCAAAACGGTTTATGGCAATAGATACGTGCACCAAGCGTTTCAACTAATGCGCTGGACTGAGTCACGGCTCGTAAACATTGCATGGCTCAAATGTTCAACTAGAAGTAGCAAACAAAAACCCACGCAGACAACGTTTTTTGTGCCTCGCGACCTTGACCTTTCACCTTTTAATCCCTAAAGAAAATGGGTTTCCAGGACTCATCGTGGAACATTTCTATGTCAAGTTTGGTGATCCTACCTAGCTCAGCTAGCTGCATCGGTTTTTTGAGACCTCAGCTGAAAAATTAGACACACAGACAAATTGCGGTAAAAAAAACCCACCCGCCACTGACGTCAGCGTGAGCAAATTACAGTTGTCTTGCTTAAAACTCGCAGATTCACTTTACCGTATCAAAAGTCAATCTCGTGAGTTGTGATGACGGGTTGGCAAAATTCATCCATTTGTTACCATTACCAGTCAGTCGGTGACACCGGATAACACTTAATAGTATTCATAACAATCAGTAAACAATCAGTAAACGAATAATAATTATTAAATTAAAGCAATAGTGAGATATATAAGAAGAGAAAAGACGAACACAAAACCTTTGCAAATAGTATTAATGCATGTATAACCTGCAAGCAGTTTTTGTTCATCAAACGTTAGACTAAACTGTTGCTACAAGTACTGAGCAGCTGCATAAATTTATATTTACGATTTCAAGTTCACAAAGGAAACTAGCAAACTCGAAACGGTCAGCATTTTGGTAGGCTAACGACCTGCAGACCAGTGTATAGCAGCGACCGCAATGCTACCGGAAATAGAACCATCAAAAACGCTTTGTAGTATTGTCTGAAGCTGGTGAATGGATTCAAATATAGGCCAAAATTAATGGTATTTTATGTGATCACTGCGAAAAACAGGGTCCCATTACCCTTATTAGGATTTAGGAACCGGGTAATGAATTTTTGGAACGGGGTACTCGGTCCGTTTATTTGTTTTTCAAATGAATTAAAACAAAAAATAGCAGTGATAGCAATAACACATAAGACATTTGAACAGAGACAAACCAGGCTGGATAGCAGCACTTAAGAATGCCCGTATTAACGAAAGAAAAGAAAAATACATCATCGTTAAAAACATTTTCGGAAAACCGAAGAAGTCAATCAACTTAATGGAACGCTTAAAACCAAAGAGTGAATTAAAATTTACAATGTCCAGCGGCGATGTATTTCACAGGTTTACAATGCTCTCAGTAATAAAATAAATCTTGAATTAACACTACCGTGTCTTTTACGCAACTTGAAACTATGTCCACGAGTGGCTGATTTGCAGCGAAACTCAAAATAATCATCACGGTGTACATAAATATAACCGAATAGCCTACAATTTTAAAACACCAGATTAAGTCACAGTGCAGACGTCTTAACTCGAGTGAAGGTATATTTAAGCGCTTTAAGAGTTTCTGGTAGGATATATGCATACGACCGGGATTTGTTTTATAAAAACGTCTTTGGACTTTTTCTATACTTTTAATTAGGTACATGTAGCTCTAACCTGGTGACCAGATCTGGCTAGCAAATTCCACACGTTGGAAACTGACGTTTTCAAGTTCAACGTTTTAAACTTTTGTATCTCGGCAACTGTTGAAACTTTTCAGTTTACGTTAAGTAAATTGTAATCAGTGTAGTTAATACATGATTCCTGTTAAGTCACGTTATATTTATACAGATTTGAATTTTGGTCTCGATTCAATTGGGACACAGTGTATTTTGTATATGACGGCTGACATACAGTGTATTATTCAGGGTGATTGTTGCACGTTATGTATGTGTGTCGTTACATTTTGCATTTTGCGTATGCCAAAGTTTGTTCACCGCAGAATGCTCCATCTTCGTCTGTTCCGAGGTCACAGTCGTTGACGCCATTGCAGCACAAATAATCACGAACACATTGACTGCTGTTCGTACATCTCTCAAATCCATTCGGGCACTGCCATATGTTATCTGCGCAGATTGCAAATACCGACGAATAACATATGCAAACAAGAAAACGTCGGTGCTGATAGAGGCCGTGATATTCAGCCCATCCAGCAATTTCACCTTTAGTCCAAATCCAGAGTATGTGATTTGTAAGATTTTCATAAATCCGTCGAGAAAGTTCTGCGATAATGGGTACATCTGATTGCTCTGGTTTCGTGCTCGAGTCATATTGAAAAATGCATAATATGTTTCGAACCTTTCTTGATAAAAATATCTGGACAAGCCAGTGTCAAAGGGCAACCAAATAGCAAATTATGCCTGTAGAAAATGATAATTTCAGAGCATTTTGATTAATACACATGCTGCTTGATGAGTGGCTGTTATTCGCACATCCAAAACAGCGTTTCACTTCACCAAGTTGTAAATAGGCGTTCAAAACCAACTGCGTATTCGAAATCCTCTATACCCCACGTTTCCTATCTGGCTACAATGGCAAAACTATGATAGGCTGGAATCAGTTGGACGTAAACACTGTTCTTGAACCTACAGTTTCATTCAACGAGAGGCTTCGAGATAATCAACACTATTAGCACATCCGCTCACTACTGGTTTATCATCTATGTCCGAATAAGGCCCTAGTGGAGTAACCGTGTTGACGTTGAAGTAAAGTTTAGTGATTGTCTACAGGTGAGACATTCACCACTGGCTTTGGTTTGAAAAATTGCATATTCACGCCCCAAAATAGGGGAGAAATCAACGAGACCCCAAAAGGCACACGCTTATATTTGCCGTCGTTCACATGCAAAAATTTGTCAATGGGTCTGACCTGAAGAAGTGTTTCGAGAAGAATCTACAAATAAGTAAAAAGTCTTCATAGTTTACCCATTTGCACAGAAGCGCCCTCATCACCCCCCCCGAAAGGGATTCACATCAAATTTTGCACAGATAGGCTTCGCCGACATAATCATCCGTGACAAATATTTTGTGAACAGTTTGAAAGTTTTCGTTTTTGTACGGAATCACGTTCGCCAGTGCCCATTGACAAACCCAGTCGCCATTAAGACAGGGCTAACGCTTCAGCGCAGCCCATGATTAACACTTTCTTACGAATATCGAAATATTTACTGGTTTTGCGAAGACGTGAGGTCTTTAAGCGCCGTGTGGATGTTCTGTTATTTTTGTTGACGATACAACGTATAAAAATACCACAGAAATTGAGGTCTTCGTCCTTGTCGTTCTCACAGTCTGCGTAGCCGTCACATACGATGCACGCCGATTTGCACTGGTCTGGCCAACATAGGTAGTCTCCGGGAGCGCACGTCATCACCGCCGCTGCATGCACGATACGTCATCAGTGCCGTACGTAAATAAATTAACAAATAATAATAACGAGTGGTCAACGAATTTTAGACGAAAAGCCACGTCGCCGTTGTCTTGCGATCCTCGTGGTGACCTTGACCCCATCTAATACATGTTCCTTGGACCCACATGAGTCAGCCCCGCAAACGGCATCTCGATCGGTTCAGCCACTTTTGCAGGGCTCACGATCATATCCAACAGACACACAGATTGACACACAGACAGACAGACGGACCACGCTACACCGTGCGTAGCAATAAGCCGCTATTGTCAACTATCACTGCGATGGCTGCGATGCGGCCTAATACTAATGATCACGATGGTGTTTACGGTGCTGTCATTATAGCACAGCCATTGCGATAGTTCATCCGATTCGTTTGATGAATGCTTACTGAGCGCCATCTGGCCGCCAATCGACTTGGGCAGTGAGCCGAACCCGCCGCAAAGCTGCTACGATCCACATCCACCATCGCCATACGGAAGCACTCCCAAAGGGGGCGCCAAATATAGGTGCAGTAGGTTCAGATCGGCGATTTTTGACTAATATCTCGCTATATCGCGAAAACGGTACACATTCGGCCGTCCCAGAAGTAATATATCATCAAATTGATTAACAGTCAATAGCCAGAAACACTGATTGCGTTTTCTGCTGGTTAATGATTGTTTGCAGCAATAGATGTGGTGTGACAAATCAATAATGTACTCGTACAGTTGGTGTATGTGTTCGTCATGTCTTCCGTAGTTGCCATAGTAACCGTCTCAGCAGATATAGTGGAATCTGTGCAGTTAACACACAACGTGATTTACAATGATCGAAATAAACATCGCAGTCATTGGAGTGGTGGTCGATGATAGGCTGACGGAGGGAGGGCGACAAAAACACAGAACCGGACATTGACGGACAAATGTATTGTAGGCTATTTTTCTTGGACAAAGCGTTGGAAGTAAAAAAATAGAAATTTAATTTTTGTCTTTTTAGAAAGTCTTGCATACGACAGTCAGTTAAATAGTGTATTAAATCCTTATGTAATGACAGAAACATTATCTTCTTTCACTGATATGAAGCAAAAACTATCAAGTAGAAAATATGCAGTAACGCGTACTGCATTCAAAAAGGCATGTTAAGTGCGTAAAATATACCATAACATGACTAATGCATACTGAAATGTCAACATTCAATGTGCAAGACTTATGTATAGATGATTATCAACATCGACAAAATCTAACAGTGCTAAATAATTTTGACAAAATAACTATTAGGCCCCTATCATAAGATCACTAGACTCTTGTAAGCGCATAAGTTAACAAGAAGCTCAGCTATCGCAGAGAAACCACGCGATGCGACGTCCGTTGAAATCTTGTTATTTGCTGCGCATTTGTACAAAAAAAATCACAAAATCACAAAAATCACACGTGAAAAGGCTTGCCGTAGGTGAATGACCTTGAATATCTCTTAAGGTCATCGGAATCGCCTCTATTCGATAGGCCATTTATATCACTGCTTATTAGTTAGTAGTCAGTAGTAACAATGACTGTATCTTGCACCGTACCTTAGATATTGCTACATTTACGGCGTACGTCATTTAATGTGACCTTGACAAGTCCATCTGTTTCGAAAAGGCAGTTGAAGTTACAAGCCAGATCCCCTTTCCAATTCTTATGTAAACATATCGTAGTTAATAAATGCTATATTTCCCGATATATGAAAGTTAGACAGCTTTCAAACAGCAAGTGACCCTCAAGGTCATTCAAGGTCAAGGGTGTTGGTGTCATTCGATAGGCCACATACGAATACGATTGCCGATTGGTTTTCTGTTGCAATTGTGTACCGTTTCCGAGATATTATCAATTGTTTTCCAAAACTTAAAAAGGTCTCGCGACTCCGAACACATGCCTTCTGGGTTGTCTATCGTGCTTGCACATAGTACTTCTCAGTATAATGAGCATACAAAATTTAAAATACATATCCTCACTTCTTCCAAAGATATGATTTGGCCCCAAAATTAACAAGTAGCTCAGCTGTCGCTGACGAACCCGCGCGACGCGCTGCATCACAGCAAACGGCAATATTTTAAAACAGCCACATGACCATAACCACGCCCATTTAAGAGGTGATACGTCGTCCTTTTGGTAGCATTGAATATAGCCTACCAGTGTAAGAAATTTGACGATTCTAGCTTTAGTTATGCCTGAGATATGTTTAGGGCCTTGAAATTTAAAGTGGATCACGTGACGTGACCGCGCCCATTTCAGGGACAGTTTGTCTTCCGTAGGCTGGGACTTTCTATGATCAATCGCCATACCAAATCTGAAGTGTAGCTACATCATTTGAAATGATGTAGCTACAACGCTACCGCTCTCTGGATTACCTGCAACGAAGATATGAAAGTCAACGCAAAAATATGTAAACATTCTTGTTTTGGGGAACTTGGGGGTAACGCAAAGGGTTTTCTAAGTAGTGGGCAGTTTGTAACAGACGCCTTTCGACAGAAGTTGTATTTTACTAGCCAAAGCACTAAAATTGCGTTTTGTGCCACCCTTTGGCGACTTAGGGGTAACGTACGCGGTTCATCTATGGCTCTATGTGTGGTCGACGTTTTGCTGGTGCTAATTAAACTTTTTCGTGGATTTAGTGGATTTCGTGGATTTCGATTTTTAGGCAGACCCCGAAAAAAACGCCATATGTAGTTTACAGATAGCTTGTTGTAGTAATATGTACACAGTCGGAGCACTGTGTAAATATTTACCTTGAAATTCTTGCTTAATTCCTGCTAGAACAGCGGCGTAAACAGCGAAAACCAAGACCAATGATGGCGACATTGTGTCAGGCACAGACAACGAATTCCTACTTCTGTGTAAATGACTTGCCAGCGCCGGCGATTGACGGCTAGTGAGATCGAACGTGACATTTCGCACCTGTTATTGTTATCGATCTCCAACTCGACGCTAATACTAGCGATGTGAACGAGTAACGTTCGTTCGCATAGCCGCAAGGTAAAAAACAATATCGTCTAGCCCGTTGAGAATTTTTGTCAATGCACTTGCATAAAACTGCAAGCTCCCAGTCGTCATGTATAGGTTTGTCCAATATTGGATACAATAATAATGGTGCTTCCAAAGTGATATCCATCTCTATCACCCAGTAGAACACTGCTCTGCTGATGCGCTTTCTATCGCCCGTTTGTTAGGGTCGGTACATACTATAGCCGTGAACACGCGCCTTCTTGACGAGCCGTGTTCACCGCCGAAATCACCGGCGTCAAAAGCTTCGCCCGTGATCACGGCACGTCAACAAGGTGTAAACGCCAACCGAATGGGTATAAATTTTAGTACAAGTCGTCCACGCAGTAATGTGCATGACCTGGCTACGATGTACGAGGCAGTGGTAACTTACTCACTTAATAATTGCCAGTCGATGTAAGATGTGGGACCTATTGTTCGACGTCATTTTACCGCGCGACGCATATGCAACGCATATGCATAGCGCGGTGTATGCTCTTGCCCAGTGTTCGGTCCTTCTTCCGTCCGTCACGAACTGGTGTTTTGTCAAAATTGCTGAACGGATCGAGGTGATGTCACAACAAAAGATACCATCCGCTTATCTTATATTCTATATCTTTAAAAATAACCTTTTGTAACCTTGTCTCAAACTCTGAACGTAGTCAATTTTTCTACTTTTTCGCCAAGGCACCTCGTCCGTCGCAAGTTTATCACACTGAGCGTTCACCTTTGTTTGCAACACGTTGGCCGTGACACAGTTTAGACTTGTTAGTTCGTATAACCGTGGTTATTTTTCGTGCTAATAACACCGATTCTATAACTGCTGCTCGCGCATCCCAATCGAATTTATTCTTTATCCATTTTGCCGAAGTTGCTTGTTCGCGTTAATTCTAAACGCTTATACCATGACGTTGTTGCATGGGCCTACATGACGACGTGGCGTGAACTGAACTGAACTGGAGTTCAGTCTTCAAGCGTCGGGGGACTAGCGTGTGTCCATGAGAGGATTGACGCGTGCACTGATTTAGAATGATGGCAAGCGCGTATCTTCAGACACTTTCGTACTCGTAATGCACTGATCAGCTGTGATTTGCTCACTAAAACGACAGTACAAGACGTTTAGAGAATATTAAGGAACTTCGCAGTTGCTAGAGCAAAAATTTGGAACAATCTTCCGGCCGATCTGAGACTCCAATCTCAGTCACTGCTGACATTTTGACAAAAACTGAAACAGTATTTGTTTGAACCATGAGCGCACCTGAGGAATTTCTTTTTTAAGTCGCGCTATACAAATGTTCTCATTATTATTATTATTATTTTTAAAAAAAATTTTAACCCTCGGTATCTATGTTCCCGAGGGAGTTTAAAAATCGGAAATACAAAATGCAAGTAGGTACTACGATCAATCTGTGCGATCAGCGGCCGGCAGACAGTCGTGCAGCAAGATGGCGTTGAAACGCTGCACCAAAACTGAAACTCGTTGAAAAAGAAAACTCA
>Ga0209780_1003184_pt1 | contig 12103 bp, 10 predicted proteins | sample WorMetexBAHAMAS2_FD_187384 | JGI IMG/M metagenome (GOLD analysis project Ga0209780, IMG submission 187384) | Marine gutless worms symbiont microbial communities from Max Planck institute for Marine Microbiology, Germany - Inanidrilus exumae... | ecosystem: Host-associated > Annelida > Digestive... | reverse complement strand
CCTTTGGGGGACTTAGGGGTAACGTACACGGTTCATCTATGGCTCGTTGGAAAGCGCGTGGTCGACTTCCTATAGGTGATAATTGAACTTTTTTCGCTAGCTATCACGGATGAGGCGCTATGAGCCGATATTGGTCGAAATTTCGCTGTTTGAAAGGGGGTAGGTCACTTTGAACGCAAATTTCAGGGGAAAGAGGCGTCCCCCACCAACGATTTTTGGCATCAGAAAAGTAGAGTTCCTGGGCTATCGTGTGGTGAAAAAAAGGCGAAAAGTTCAACCGCCTGAGTAGGGTGCACCAACGTCACAGACGACAGACAGACGACAGACGGATCTGCGATGACATATAGCGAACTTGAACTAGAAGTTCACGTTCGCTAAAAACACAACTTTTTGTACAGTTGTCTTTTCACTAAAGACTGAAGTCAATAGTGACATCGCTAATTCGAAATAGCGATATTGCTATTTACGAATAAATGTTAATTCCACTACTGAGATTACTTACTTACTTACTTATTTGAGTAGGCTGTAGGCACACGCTCACAGTCACACACCGCAGTCAGTTACTTATTTATTAACTCGTGAGAAAGAGAATAAAGTGTGTTATATATTTTGTTATATATTCTTCCTAAGGGTAAAGGTCATGGGTCAAGGCTATTCTATTACGATTATTTATGTTATGATCTACAAAATAGCCTTAATCTGAGAGGCGGACAATCGGCATGCGATAAACAAACGCGCCCGTATATCCCCTGGGCCTGCAATATTATATTACTGCACGTCACTTTCGTTACGCTTTTAGTCACCCAGGACAGGGCCATCAGGTGCATAGGCTGGTCGAGCACGCTTGGTCCACATACCTGTAAAATGCAGCTGTGACATGCGTCTAAGCTGTGTTCAGCGTGTGAGAGGGCAAGTATTATGTTCTTTCTGAAGTAAACTGCAAATGCACGAAGTGAATCGAAGTGCCTTAACCTGAAATGCTGCTGGCAAGACGCGGTCATTACATACTTTGTGAGAAAGTTGCACGACTGGGTCAGCGATGCTGTGCCTCAGTGGTAACGAAACATCTGGAGACTGTTTCTGATCAATCTAATGATGCATCACTACCGGTATTAGCTTTAGTTACTTTTTTTCAGAACCAAGTGAATAGAAGTTTGCTAGTCTTTAATCTTTATAGATATACTTTGTGGCCGATTATATGTGGGCCTAATTTTCGGGCAGTTTAGGGTTGCCATCTTTTGCTCACACGAAAACGGGAGACGCTGAAGGCATGCCCAAAGGGCCGAGAGGGGTGGTATTCATGGGAGAGATCAGCTTCCTAGGTGGGGTCCAGGCCAACTTTGCCACATGCCTACTTGGCAAAATTTTCGGTCTCTCGGGAAACCTTTCGGTATTTGATCCTTCGTTTGCTGTTCCTGTTTAGTTTTGTCGGCGATGTTTGCCCATACTTCAACCAGGGAGCGAATTTGAGGGCCGAATTAAGGTCTTTCGATGATCATTCGCAGACTTTGAGGGCTAGATTTGGATCATTTAGTGAATTAGTGTCACATGCTATCTGTTCACAAGCCTTTTGCTCGAGCTTTGGAAAAGCTAATGCCACTAGTTTTTGGATGTCCAAATGAGGAGTTTGAAGCAATTCACCAGGCTTTCAGGTGCGATACTTAACGTCAGTCACAATATTTTCCAGCCATGTCAGTGAGGTATTTGACTGCTTGTTCGATCGGTTTCACCGTATCGTTTCATCAGAACCCTGCTCAATCCGTGAGCTGAATTTATTTCCGGCATCGTAGTTCACATGACTTGACCAGCTTTGTTCTCCAAACTGCTTTGCAGGTATACGAGCTGTTAATCTTTGTTTCAGCGATTGTATGCAGAACAATTATGAAACTGAACTAAGACAGTTTTGAACAAACTAGTTCTGTCGTATTTTGGTGGTTTGATTGGGTGCTTCTGTCTTTCAGTTTGAACACGATGTTCAGCAGAATAGGACGAACTGTCCAAGTTTGGTGGTGGCTTTGGTTTCTTCGCCTTTCTACCATGTGCTTTGTGGACTTCAAGAAGGCATTTGACTCGATCTCCCATGATAAGCTCTGGGTGGCTATGATTGACTTGCACTTGATTGACTTGCTGGCCAAACTTCACAGGAAACAGCTCGCTAAGGTCAAAGTAGCGGGAACACTATCAGAATGATTTTGTGTTAAGAAAGGAATCCAATACGGTTGTGTCCTTTCTTCATACTCATTCAACATCTTAGCGGAGATGGCGATGAGGGACACCCTCGATAGATATCAAGGTGGACTACAAACTGGAGGGCGTCCTTTTTGCTAGTACAGTGGGATGTGGGACAAAATGGATGAAAAACCGGACGTCCCATTAAAAGGGATGGGTGGCAACCCTATGGCAGTTTGATATTATTATTGTTGTTGGCTCCTTGAAGCTGTTGTTGCCTGTAATTACTGTATGTGTATACCAATGGTATCTTGCCAGTTGTGTGAGGCTGCGATTAATATGTCACATGTCTTTCAGTTGTATGCTTATATTGATTATGACATCCTGTTCCAATATTGCATTACAGTTAATGCCCATGTTCACAGTTGTGCTGTGTTTCAGGTTGCTCCCGCCAAAACAAGAACTCTGTTAAAGCCGCTGAAGCCATTTTCGGAATTTTTGACGGACACATTTGGACGACAGCATGATTATCTTCGGTTCTCGTTAACTGAAAAGTGCAATTTAAGATGTAATACATTTATCCTGTCTGTTGATAAGTGACCACTAACATGTAACTTGTTCTGTATGTGTCAGTGTGAAATATGTGTATGCATTATGTATGTAAATATAAAACAAGAAGCTCTGGTAGCAGAGCTTCTTGTTTTATATTTACATACATAATGCATACACAGTATTCAGGTGTTAAAAGTTGTGGATCAGATGAAGTGAATTACTGTGGCACTTGGCACTTGTTTGCTTTACTATACTGCATTGGTCATCAGTCTTGTATACCGCACGTGTTTGCATCTTTTTGCTTCGTTTGGTCGTTTATAACTTAATATTTGTTTTGCGTTAATTCAAAGAACTGTTTGCAATGTGTAGGTCAGTACTGCATGCCTGAAGCAGGAGTACAGTTGACTGATAAACCAAATTTGTTGACAACCGATGAAATTGTGAAACTTGCCAAGTTATTTGTCCATGAAGGTGTACGCAAGATACGACTGACCGGTGGCGAGCCTTTAGTACGGCGAGATGTCGTAGACATTGTCCGTAAGTAATGTGCATTTGAAAGCATGCGTATATCGGAATTACTTCATGATGCAGATATGAAGTTGTTTAGAAGTATGTTGCGCAGCAGACACTGTATTCATCAGTTACTTCCACCATTGAAGTTTATCCCAATGAAACTCCAAACTTCACATTGTGCTTTTGTTCTCCCCTATTGCCATTATAGTCTCTACAAACATTCATTTGTTTTACGATGTATATTTGATGGATCCTATTGACTGTCAAGCTGTGGTTGTTGCTTCTGCTTCTATTTACTGGTAATATTTGTTCGATTTTTTTCATTTTAATTTTTCTTTATTGTAAAATTGTTTTATTCACTGTATGCTGTTTTTCTATTTACTTGATGGCGTTTGACTATCAAGAATTAAAAGGTTCACTTACTTACTTACTTACTTATATAGGTGACTTGTTACTGCTGTTCTCTGCATCTGTTCAGTGATTGCTTTGAGGATCAGAAGCAGCATTATGATATTGAGACCAAGGTCTTGTGTCTCAGGAGCACTCAAGTTCAGGTCTTGGTCTTGAGGCAGAGGTCGAGAACAAGAGCAGGACATGAGTCAGCGGCAGGGTTATCAAAAATATACAGAGTGTTGTATTCAAAAGCAGACTGTGCAGTGGCTGCTGCGTGAATGCCTGCTAGTTCTGATATGACAGTGGCTGATATTCATAGATCTGCATCTGTTAGGGCTTAATGAGTGTAATCAGTAGCAAATAGAGATAGATGCTTTGCTGATCTACACTGCTGATTTATCAGCCTGTCAAGCTTGTCGGTCATGAAAATGTCCTGTTATTTCGCTTTAGATATGATGCATCTATATTATCAGTAATGTTTCTTCCAATGTCCTTAAGTAAATTTAACAATTTTTCACTTATTTTATACCCCGTTGATTTTGGTGCTATATACAATTTGTTTTTGTATTTGCTTACATTCTTACTTAACTTCCTTACATTTTTTCCCTACTTTCTTCTTTTTTATACTTTCTTACTTATTTACTTCCTAACTTGTTTACGTTCTGACTTATCTATCTATTTCTTCCAGAACAGACCCGTTCTATTTTCAGGCCGAAGGTCGTAGGAGGCGACCCCTGGCTTTAGTTTTTGTGTTAATTTTATGTTGCAGTATATTTTGTTATGGATGCATGTTTGCTTTTGTTGTGTTTGATTTAGTTTTTCAGTACTAAGCTGAGAGATTGACTGGGAAGAACGTCTCCAAAATGACCTATTTTGTGTCGGGTGGGACATAAAACCTTAACTCATTCGATCACTTATTTTATTTTAAACTGTTGTTCACTATTCTTCCTGAAGGTGTTGAATGTAAATTTTTGATCTTGATCTGCAGACCCATTGTCAAGGTCTTGGTCTTAATCTCGAGACCCAGGTGTCAAGGTCTTGGTCTTGAACCTGAGTTTCATAAGGTCTCGCTAACAAGGCTGATATGCAGGAAAGTTATCAGAACATAGTGATTTGCACACAATACACATGTACAGTTCTTACCGGTGAAACGTGGTAGGTTTTTGTCTTAAATGGCATTTTACAAGGAAAACCATATGCTGGTTTGTTAACTGTGACATCATGACAAAGCAACAAACTGGACTCTGGTTTACCAAACCAAAACACTGCTGCTGACGTCAACGTCACACGTAATAATAACCATTGTTCAACCACTTTCAACCGACGCCAGACTGGTTAGAAAATTGTAGTTTACATGGTTGCATAATTATCATCCAGATATATCAGTGTAGGTTAATAGGTCAGCCACAAAATGTAGCATGATTGGTTATGCAAAAGGCCTCTTTTAATTGGAATATTTGGGTACGTTTTGTGTGTTTTCCTTTCCGTTGTTGGTTTGGTTGTCAAGACCTGTACAGATGGTTGACTTGAAAGACGTCTGTCCCTACAGACCGACAGTTCTATTGCAGTGTGCTACCTTATGGGTAGGGGTGTGATAATAATGCTCCATAGTCTCAACAGGTTGTATTGTTCTTGTGCAAAATGTAGGTCAGTTGAAGACGTTGAAGGATTCTGGACTGGAGACAATTGCTATGACAACAAACGGCATCGTTCTACATAAGCACCTTGCAGCCCTTCGTGATGCTGGTCTGGACATGCTCAACATTAGTCTCGACACTCTGGTGCCCGCCAAGTTTGAATTTATTACTCGTCGGAAAGGATTGAATAAGGTCCTGCAAGCCGTAGATGCTGCACTTGAGATCGGATTTCGGCCAGTCAAGGTAAATTGTTGATACGTTATGCAGCTAGACGAAGCTAGCACTCTAAAGAGCGGCATGACTCACGCCAGCACTGGCCGACTGCGAAAAACTCCACACACGGAAATACCAACGACCACGTGGACGTGACACTGGGAAAACCCAGCACCAAACGTCAATATTGCAGTCCTTCTGAAGACGATGCAGACTTGTTTTTTGTGCCACGTGACCTTGACCTTTTGACCTCAATAAATATGTTCTCAGGACTCATGGTGGACCATGTCTGTATCGAGTTTGGTGATCCTAGCTGTATCGCTTTTTTAGATATTATATAGAACAACAAACAGACAAACGGACGCGTAAACACCGCTGATCACCCTACCTGCGTTATTGTCATCGACGTGGTTATGTATTTGAAATACACTTAAACAAGTGACAGTATCCAGTGAACTGTAGTGTGTGAACTTAGCCTTCTGCACATATCACTTGCTGCATTGAATACAGTCCGTCATTTTGTGCCATTTGCAAATTGTATTGTAACTTTGCGTTGCAGTATGACATGATGAGGTCAGTTCTGTCTAATATGGGAAAAAATTATTGCAGCGCTGTATTCAACTCCACTGACAATTAATATTAACTGGAAAAACTGCCATCGGTCAAGGATCGAGGTCACATTGACCACGTTGACCTTGACCTTCAATCCTAGGTGAGATATGTTTATGATGCGTGCACACACACACACAATTTCAAGTTTAAGGGTCAGTCGGTTTGAAAGATAGAGTGGAAACAAACGGACAGACCGATTGCATTAGCTTTCCTGTCAACATGGTCTGTAGTGAATTATGAAAGCAATCAGCATAAACTAACCAAACCAATGCATGCATTATGTCTGCCAGTGCCTTGATGTTTATTATTCTTTTTTATATTTGTACTATTTTTTTACAGTTTTAATCACCTGTGAAAGCGTGAAATATACTGTAACACGAATGCCTCAGCGTTTGCATGGAAAAAGCACTGGCGGTTGTACTAATTTAGAAGGCAGCTGATTAAAATTAACCGTCGAACATATTTTTTAGTTTATAGAGTTAAATTTCATAATTCAGTAATTAGTAGTTTGATATGTTAATGTTTTCTTGCTGTTTTGATGTTGTTTTGAATTTTATGTGTTTTTTTCCAGATTAACTGTGTAGCTATGCGTGGTTTTAACGATGACGAAATTTGCGACTTCGTTGGCTTTACTATGAAAAAGGTGACGAATATGCATTTTTTATTTTATATAAAAGAAAGTAAAACTAGAAAACCTGAGCAGCGACCCCATTCGCTGCAACACAGCTGTGCCCCACACCTTAAGGGCAAAGAACCCCCAATTTTACAGCATTTTCAGTTTTAACATTTACCCTGGTGCCAGATAGCGATTTAGAGACAGTTGAATGCGGGTGCACAGCTACAAACCTTACCATATTTAATGGTACCCAAAAGCATTTCTGTATTCCAACATGTCGATGGCAATGTCGTGCACAAAATTTTTTTACTTAAAAGCGTGATTGACAAACAAAAAAAGCAAAATGAGAAAACGTAAGCAATGCCATAAAGGCAGTGTTATTTTCTGGGACCTCGAGTGACCCTAATTACTCAAACTACCCCATTTTCCACATTTTGCATCGCCTTTCATATTTGGTAGTTTGGTCGGATGTAGCATATCCTAGCACATGCATGACAAACTGCCAATGAAAGGGGCGTGGTCAGGTCACGCGACTCCAATTCTATGCTAGTGTGATATGTGCTGTTGTATTATATGCTGTTGTCATGTGTCTGTCTGTCCGTTTGTCACAAATGGGTATTGTACCAAAATGGCTAAACGTAACATAACGGAAACAATGCCCAGGCTGTCTAGTGTTCTGTTGCTAAAGATCTTGACAAAACTCCAATGGCGTCACCGCCAGTGGAGTCGCCAAATACAGCTGGGATGGGTTAAAAACTTAAAACGGCAATTTTCCTGATCTTAAGTGACCCCTATCTATCCAAAACCCCTGCATTTTCTGCATTTTGTACCGCCTTTCATATCTTTGTAATGGCTGGATAGAGACTTAAAAATTGATAGGTACGTTGAGCCTAGCGGTGATAGCCCACGGATGACAAACCAACCCTGAAAGGGGCGTGGTTAAGTCACATGGCTTTTAATTTTGGGGCGCAATATATCTCTGGAACGGCTGAAGCTAGAGTTATCAGCTTTTGTGTACAGGTCGAATATATCAAGTTCTAACCTACAAGTGACAAACCATCCCTATGAAAAGGGGCGTGGTCAGGTCACGTGACCTTTTTACTGCATGAAGCTCTCATTGTTTGTCTCTCCGTCTGTCTGTCACAAATCGGAGTACCAAGATGGCTAAACTTGGGATTATGCAAACAGCGCGATACAATAGCTCAGGGACTCTAGTCTAATTTGGGTTACCTTGAACGATGTGCCACATACAGGTGTGGAAGGTTAAAATCAGCAATTTCTAACCAGTATCAAGCTATATCTCAGAAACGGCACAATATATGGACATAGTTACTAATTTACTATGGAAGGCTAATAGGAATGCATGTTTCCAGTAACCTCGAGTGATCCCTACCTATCCAAAACCACCTCATACGTGTATGCTTCTGTCCATAATATCAGTTCATTCAGTATATAATGCCAACCATGCCAAAAAACTGAGATATTTACCAAATTTTCACGTTTGGAGGCTTAGTACCCATCCCCTTCCCCAGTCAGTGCCAAATTTGGCATGAGGGAGTGGATATGTGGTGTAATTGCCAAATTTTACTGTGATTGGTTAATATGATTGGTAAATACCGTGGCCCAAAAACTGCAACACATGACCAGTCATCAAGCAACCCACAAATCCAGCAAATTTTTTATAACTCGCCCAGGGATACACCCCTTCAGGGCATTTGCCACTGGGGGCACTGAAAATTTGGGGAAAATACGTTCTAACTTTAAACCCCCATAATCCCTTTAACAAATTCACCCAAATTTTAAGCATGCAACTTAACCCGCCCATGAACCCTGAAAATGTATTAAAAATTGCCCAAGGGATAATCCCTGCAGGCCGCATCCCTTGTTTTTTTGAAATTGCATGAAATTTTCAGTTTTTGGGGTCCATGATGCCTCCACCCCTGCACCGATAGGCGACTCCTCCACTCCAAATTTCATGGCCATCGGTGCAATGTCTTGCCCATGCCGGGCGAAAAACTTAAAATCCCCCCCCTTCGAATAATTAAATACCGGTGCATTGTGCTGTGTGCATGCTGCCCATAATTGTATCCTTATAGTTACGTGTCACTTTACAGTTTTTGCTTGGTAAAACTAAATAAAATTTGAATATTATTTGAATGTTTTTTTCTGCAATTATATTCTTGTTTTGCGTTATCTGTTAGGAAGTTGATCTTCGTTTCATTGAGTATATGCCATTTGATGGGAACAAATGGAGCCAACAGAAGATGATACCGTATGCTGAGATGATTAGTCTTATACACAGCCAGTACCCAGATTTGATTCGTCTAAATGACAGTGAGAATGAGAATCCAACCTCCAAAGTTTGTGTTCTCGTGTTCTGTATTTTGTTATTTATTGCCATTGTGACTATTAGGTTACAACGCATGCATTGCGTACAATGCGGGCTGCTGCTACAGACTGAGTGGTCTGTCTGTCTGTCTGTCTGTCTGTTTGTCACGTTTGTGAGCCCTGCAAAAACGGATTAGCTGATCGAGATGCTGATTGGGGGCTGACTCATGTGGGCCGGCCAACTGCCCACCCAACTAAGTTGTGACATTCGGTCACTACAATATACAACTCAGTTAGGTTCAAATCAGCATTCTTGTTTTCCATATAGAAGCGCATATATAATGATAGCATTTGCAGAAGTATCAGTGACGTCATTGATCGTGAACTGCAGTCAGGCCAAGACTAAGGGCCCCTCTGCGTGTCACCTGTCACTCTGTACACAATGATAATTTGTTTGTTTCTCTATTGACTTAAATAACTAATGCATTATTTCACTGAAAATAAGTATATAAAGTGTGTTGTTTTTTCTTTGTGTATTCAAATCAGGTCAAATACATTACTGTCAGGTCGTCAGGTGAAATTGATGTTTTAGTGCAAAAATCGACAGTTTAGTGCTTATGATGCAAACAACATTAGTGTTTGATTTGCTAACTTGCGTTTAAAATCTTTTGCAGCCAAGGCCCTGTGGATGTCGTAGGCCGTAGGCATTTGCCTACAACGCTTATGCCATAATTCAGTTCTGACTGCAGCAGCTGTGTTTTGAGAGTCTGTTTAAATTTCCGTTTAGTGTGATGTGCACAGTTAATGAGTAAGCTCTGACAAAATGAGGCAGTAACAACGACCGAGTTTGTAAATTTCAGCTGAAATCGCCCGTCACTGCAGTGTTCATTGTGTGCATTTTGTGTCGCCAGGCTTGGAAAGTCGCAGGAGCCGTTGGTCAGATTGGTTTTATAACGTCGATGAGTGAAAACTTTTGTAGCAGCTGCAATCGACTGAGAGTTACAGCTGACGGTAATCTGAAAGTATGTGTCACTGATATCAGCATATCTTGCCCGCAGGATGTACACCATGGTCCATTAAAAACCTGCCACTTTATTTGTCACCATCTCCCGTATTTCGTGGTTGATTTTTATACTTCGTGTACCAGTGATATCAGGAATGAATACTCTACAGAAGAGGTATAAAATTTGCAACTTCACCTTAACTGTGTCTTCCATTATGGCCAAAAATATTATCTGCAGTTTGTGATGACTGGCCGACGGCTTCCTACAGTGCGTTCGTTTGAACTGGTTGTGTGCAACTTCTGTGGAAAGTCGTCGTCTTTTAATTTTTGTTAGGGTCTTCCTTGACGAGTCTTCGGGCAGAAAATGTTTTAGTTTCCCGCAGGTTTTGATCAAAATTTTATCTTCAGAATTTAGCATATTCCCATATCTGATTTCATTGTATGATTATTATGCACGAGTAACTAAATAAAGTGAACATTGCAGTGTGACGCAATTATGACGTCATCAGTACGTTAAATAGCTAATAGTAGAGTATTATTTCCTGTTTCCATTGGTATAAATTAAGTGGCGGCATGGCGTAGTGGTAACGTTGTTGGTCTCGATCAGCGAGGTGTGCCCAGTTTGTACGGGGATGGGTGACTGTGTCCGGGTTCGACTCCCGGAGGCGGCACTTTAGTATGTAACCAACCACCCAGGTTGACTCAGCCTTCTACCCTCTGTGGGACGGTAAAATGAGTACCAGCCAAAGGGCGGTGATGCTCTGCGTCTGGGGAATAAAGGCAGGCATGGTGTAATTTGCAGTTAAAACTGTGTGATGCATGTCTGAGTGCATTAGAGGTAGTTCTGACGATGTGCTATACAAATCCCCATATAGTTTACTTTACTTTATAAAACGTGTAAAAATCCACCAACAAATATAGGAGAAAAGTGGCACATTATTTATGGCCCACAGTATACATGCAGTAGCATAAACTGGTTTAGTGAGTGCAGCAATTGTTTAAATTCAGGGTCAAAAGAGTCGGGTAAATGTTGAACTTACTGATGCTGTTCAATAGACAGATAAATGTGTAACTGTTCTGTGCTAATGACTACCCAGTCACATAACTGATCGCCATCAGAAATCTGCACCATAAGGTGGCCAGTTCAGATCTGTTTTAGACACAAGCAACAAAGCATGGTGGGATATGTTTCACTTGACAGTTTTCAACTTTCCACCAATCAGAGATCTGTATTGCATTACAACTAACTGGTAACTGCGCGTTGTGAATGTAATTTCTATTTATAGATATTGCTTGTGGCCGTCTTCTGATGCTCAGTTTGATGTCAGTAGCCCTTGAGGTCATTGGCCAGTGAGGCTTCTGTTGTTGAACCATCCCATATCAAATCAAATCAAGTCGTGCATTTATATAGCGCCCCTTAAAAAGTGCTTCCTACATGTAGACATGCTCAAAGAGCCAAATCTTAAACTGTGCGAGAGTTTGTGTTTCTGTCGGTCAATGGTAGCAATAAATTTCCTTACATTCGATGCAGCCGCCCAAAAATTATGCTGTTTGAAATGCACAGTGCACATGCTAGGTGTGTCCAGATAACAACGGTCAGCTGATTGCTAATGCATTCAACTAGTGATAAATACGATGCTGCTCACCGATCTTAAGTCGAATTTTGGCGACAGGGTTTCTGCCATGCCAGATGTTCTTTCTCAAGGTGTATGAGCACAGGAGGCTAGGAACCTTTAATAACCTTTCAATAATTGCAAAATTGGTCGAATTTCTGGTACAGTACACCATGGGTCAACTCTCTTATGCGGAAGGGGTTGATATAGGAGCCCCCAGTCTTGAAAATTTGGTAAATATCACAGTTTTTGGCGGTTTTTGTTTCACGTGGGCGACAGCTGTATACACCGGTCAAGCCGAAATTTGGCACAGAAGTGTGCAATTTAGGGATTGGATATACTTGTCCGTGCTGCCGGTTTTGCAGTGAGTACTGAGCAGTACTGGCGCCAGAGTGTGGCAAGTAGGGGGGGCAAAGAGAGTTTTAGGGGGTACATAGCGAGCGATATATTAGGA
>Ga0209780_1003183_pt1 | contig 12105 bp, 9 predicted proteins | sample WorMetexBAHAMAS2_FD_187384 | JGI IMG/M metagenome (GOLD analysis project Ga0209780, IMG submission 187384) | Marine gutless worms symbiont microbial communities from Max Planck institute for Marine Microbiology, Germany - Inanidrilus exumae... | ecosystem: Host-associated > Annelida > Digestive... | reverse complement strand
AACCCAGACAGTAGGCCATGTCTAGAAGGGGCGCACTATAGAAATACCCGACAAGCTGCTCACTCCTACTCAATCCCTCGTTCACCCTACACTTCGCTAACATACACCGCACACACCTACCAATTCCCTTCCTCTCCCTGGGCAAGCGCACTGGACTGCTATATGGTCTCAGCGCTGGGGTCCAGAGTAGGCTGGACGCCTGCCCGTAAAGAACGAACGAACGAATATGGGAAAAGGCCGCATTGCCGACCTGTCACCCCCCTGTGGCTGCAAATGGATTCGTCCAATATTGACCCCATCTAATACATGGTTCGCTGAACCCACAAGAGATAGCCGCAAATGGCATCTCAATCGGTTCACCTGTTTCTGGACAGTACATTCACGTGACCAACACACCAACCCAGACACTCCCTCACACAGACACACAGACCACACTACGTGCAACATCTGTAGCAATAAGCCGCATCTTATGCACTAAGTGCATGTGATGCAGCACATAAACTGCAAACAAAAAAAACTGTATTAAATTTTCCATGTGATAATGCTCCAGTTCTAATCAACACCTTTCATAAATATTCGAATAAAGTGCAAGCAGTGTGCACAGTCACGAGTGATCATTTTTCACATTCACATAAACTTTCTATGAAGATACAGACAAATAGCAAAAAGTTAATGCTGAACTAAGCACATTACTCACAGATTCAAATTTTGCTGGTGTTCTTTCTGCTGTAACTCAGGGGTGAGCCAAGTTCTCCAACTGAAAAACTGTGGGAGAATCTCTGGGTTGATTGGCTTTTTAACAGCACTTTCAATACCATTACATCAGATCTTGCCTTCAGGATTATAAGTCATCATACAAATTTATACTTTCAAGGAAATCTATAATATTACTGCAAGCTAAATATTTTAAAAGTTCATTAACTGCAGTATTTATGCCGAGAATAATGGCATGTTGTGTATGTGTGTGTTTTATTGTAATAAAACCTGCGGGAATAATTGGAGCCGGTTTTATTTTATGCCCTTCCTGTCAACCGACTGAAAGTGTCAAAGCAATGAAGAGAATTCAAAACATTGACTCAAACCTGGGAATCATCCTCCAGTATCATGTCTTTACTGATTCACTAAGTGACTTCTCTCAGTACACTCAATTCCACATTTAACTCCAGAAGATGCTTCATCAAACACAGCTCATAACACAGAACCAGTTGGTAAAGAATTTCGACAAAAGGCCGCAAATGGAATCTCAATCATTCCATGCATTTTTTGCGTACCCTGCAGCAAAGACAACCCGAAAAATTGCCCCTTCCCCTTGGGAAATCTGCACTCCCATTTAATACATGGTTCCTTGGGCCCACCCGACTAGCCCCCAAAACGGCATCTCGATCGGCTCAGCCCTTCTTGCGGGGCTCACAAATGTGACCAACAGACAGACAAAAACACAGACTGACCGACGATGCACTCCATGTGTAGCAATAGGCTGCTATCACTAGCTATAGCTGTGATGCGGCCTAATAATAACACTGTACCATTTTTTCCACAGTAGCTCCTGTTGAAGCCTCGATTGCAGATAACTGAGACGGTGCTTGGCACTGTTCCGTGCCACAGAAGTCTCTCGTTGACGACGGATGGCCCGTTGGCTTCATTCATTTGTTCACGCTTCAGCGCATACTGACCGTACAGATGAGCATTCTCTATGCGTGTTATCTGACAAAAACATTCCAGTCCCATGCGTAATTCATTTTTGGGATAAAATAGCTTTATTTCTACAGATACTTCAGGCTGGGCTCAAGTATTGTGATAACTAGAGCAGACTTTATTGTTGTTTCACAGACTGAATGCCCTAGCAACAGCGTTACAGCATTCAAGCAGAGACCAACTGGGCCTATTCTTTTATAAACCACCAACTGATTCCCGATGAATCAGATGCTGAACACTTTATGCCATATCTCTGACGTATGTAATACATATAAAAATCGATCATATAGTCTGCTACATAAAAGAACAAAATGCAAACAAACAAACTTATATTAGCAGCTTCTACGTAACCGTCCTACTTATCAATGCTCATCACAAACTGGACCAGGAAAACAGACATGATTAATGAAGCTCAATTTCACTGCTTCATGCCCAGCAGCCAGTATGGTAACACTGAAGGCGAACAACAGAAATCCTTCATTCAAGGTCACACTTGACCATTTTAGCACAAAGACAAATAAATATATCACGTCGTAACATGCATCCATAAAATACATCACTTCGTAATATTCATCCATAGCCATAATGGAACATCTGCCATCCTGTGACCATGAACTTTGAACTATGTCAGTGACCTCTGAACTTGATTCAAACAGGGTCAAGGTAAATATTTGGGTCAAGGGTAATTTAAATCAAAAATTGTCATCCTGACACACCTGGCCTTGAATACCTGTCCCACCTGAACAGACAGGTATTCAAGGTGAGACAGTTGATCCAGGTGAAACAGATAAGACAAGTGTACCAGGTGAGACAGGTGACCTACGTGAGTCAGGTGACCTACGTGAGTCAGGTGTCCCAAGTGAAACGGATGACCCAGGTTAGAAAGGCGACCTAGGTTAGCCCTGTCATTTGCTTTTGCTGCTGTCAGTTTGGTTATGCTTTGTAAATGCATAATTAATACAATCTGAACTAGTGTAGTCAGTTGTCGCATATTGTTTAGTATGTTTATCAACCAATTTAGTGGTCCAGGTAGAGCAACTGATCTGGTTTGATTGTGTCAGGATATGTCTCACATAGGTCACCTGACTCATGTAGGTCACCTGGTACACCTGTCTCACCTGGATCAACTGTCCCACCTGGGTCACCTGTCTTACGTGGGACACCAGTTTCACCTGGTCTGTTATACTACTGTGACAAAGACTATGCACAGAAGTTTCACAAGGTTCACTTACTGAAACAATCTTCAGTGACACGACACACGTTTTGCGAACATTACGTTCGACCTCCATGTACTCGGGGTCAGATGGCTGCAGCTTGCTCATATGGCACAGTTCGCCAGCTTTCGGCACAGACCACATGGCTGGCAATTCCTTCCAAGGTTTCTGTTCTTCCACTCCTAAGCAATCACACATCAGTCGTTCACCATTAAACCAGTTTACCGATCAGCCCCTGTAATATCATGTGCAAACTTGTCAGTTGAACAGAGTGGCACAGACAATCATGTTTGCTATCATCCATCTGCATTCTGCACTGCTCATGTGTTACACTGTGCTAAGAACATTTCAAAACTGTCAAGATATTGACATAAAATGACACTGAAAATGATTTTAGCAGCCCAACAAATTTACCAGTTGTACTGTGTATGTTGTGTGGCCTGTGTGGCTTAACGGTACAGCATTCGCTCGCAATCCTAAAGGTTGCAGGTTCAAATCTCGTCCGGTCCGCTTCCAGGTAACAGCCTTGGGCAAGCTGCTCACATGCATGTGCCTCTGTCCAAAGCAGTATAATTTGGTAGCGACCGATGGGCGGTGACGTTCTTCGGCTGGGAAGGTAACCACAGGCCTGGCGGAAAGTAATGGCAGCCTACCGCCGGGTGGATGGCTTCAAGTCACCTGCGGGCTGACTGCCTGTACACAGGGATCAGCTCTGGGCCCAATGCTCGGTAACAAGTATGGGAGAACTTTACCTTTTTACTGTGTATGTTGCAGCATGTTTGGCTGACAGTGATGGTGTAACAGTGCCACTTCTAAACTACACAACTGGTATAATCTGATGGGAAAATATTTAAGTTAAATTAACAAGTAAATAAAAATTAGCCCCATACATGACTGATGATCAACTCCTACTTACTGCCAACTTCAAAGTAACATGACACAACACTAGGACAAAAATAAAAAATCTGGCCCCGATAATCTTTAGGTATTGTGCCCTAATTTAAGAATCCGTGGTCATTTACCAGCCCCATTATGAATGGGGAAGGAGATAGCCTTAGACAATGGCCGAAGTTTGAACTTTCAAGAGCTCGTAAACTTGACCTTCAATCAGGTCATACTGTATACCGTCATGCATCACTCATCGACCTCTATCTACACACCAAATTTCATTAAGATCGGAAAATTTTTTTTGAGAATCACAACTGTCGTTACTGCCAACTTCAATGTCACTTGACACAAAAACTAGGACAAAAATTTAGAATCCGTCCCCGAAAATCTTAGGTATTGTACCCTAATTTAAGAATCCGTGGTCATTTGACAGCCCCCATTATAAATGGGGGAGGAGATATTCTTCGAAAATGGTCGAATTTCCGACTTTCAAGGGCTCGTGACCTTGACCTTGGATCGGGTCATACTGCATACCGTCATGCATCACTCGTCGACCCCTACCTATGTACCAAATTTCATTGAAATCGAAGAAACATTTTGTGGATGGACTGTCGTATGGACGTACGGACGGACATTTGAGACCCATTAATGCTATGAGGTCAACTCGGAGGAGTCGACCTAACTAGAAGGCTGTATTGTGTTGAATGAACACGATACAGTATTCGCCCAAAGCAATCCGCTATATGCAACAGGTGTTTTCTTGGACACACCAGAGTCGACGATGCAAACGCATCTCGATCGCTTCAGCTGTTATTGCAGGCCTCACTAGGTGACAGACCGACTGACCACGCAACTTAGTCAGTAACAATAGGCCCAGCGCACAGTGGAGAAGCCAAATGCTGCTATTGTCTACGGCTACATGAAGTATTTATTGGAGCACAATCAGCAGCTATATTCACCGATGTACTCGGCACAATTGTTTACTTATTTACTGACACATAAGCTGTGTAGTTCCGGCATTCCACGATACCTAGTGTCATGCACCTGCAACTGAGTGATGCTAGCGTTATCTGCAGTGTTACTTACTTTCAGTTTCCAATTCAGTTTATTTTTCTTCAATATATGACTCACTAGGCCGCACCATAGCCATATCTATGGCTTTGGGCCGTACCAGCACTGCAGTTTACTATTGGACAACATCAGACAACGGACGTTGCCAAATATTTGGGTAGGTCCCTTTCTGGTGTGCAGCATACATTCCAGGGGCAAGACTTTGAATTGATTATAACGTTAAAAGTGGAAACTAGACATGCTGTTTGGGGACCATTTAGCCATGAGTTTTCGGCATTTGTAATCACTGCGGAGTTACGACGGCCTGAAGTCGCAAGACCTGGATTTTATAAAGCAATTTTTGCATTTTTTGGAAAAACGACCCCTTACGGTAAAATTTACAAAATTACGTTCCGAAAGTTTTCACCGCCTCACTGATCGACTGGGTGTATGATCAAAGGTGTTTTTACTGTCAGTAAAGGAATAGTATTGATATCGTGTTTGACCATATGAAGTATATTCTACTAGCATGTGTTTGACAGAGATAAGTTGTACATTTTGGAGAATCTGTGTGTTCAGCATTCCACAGACAGCAGATGTTCAATTTCATACTTACAGTAATGTCAATTTGCAGGCAACTATACTCAACAAAAGAAATGCGCAAGAAAATGTCCAAGATGCGAAGAGTTCTTTCAAAATATTACACAGCAAGAGAGAATACCAAATTATGCACATAGGACTACTTCAAGTTTCACTTTCAGCTAAAGCATCCATTTACATCTAGATGGTGGAACAGTTAAGCACAACAACATTTCTGACTGATGTATCCAACAGTCAAACAGACAGTGCTAACCGACTGATTATCTAACTCAAGCCACATCTTTCAAATGACTCTGCCAACGTAAATGCAGTGATATACAGTAGAAACCCAATCACTCACTTGGTTCTGATAACCGTTCAAATGAGCAGCATTCGCAGACACTCAGTGCCGGGTGATTGAGGAAAGTGCACCTCACACAGCTCCAGCTTGGATCTTCAAACTCAAGCCCAACCACTTCAGCTGGCAAAGTCGCAGATGCCACTGTGTTGTCACTCTTGGTCTTATTCTGATCAACAACTAATCCACTTCCACACAAACTGATGACGCCTTTATCACCACCGCCACCACGAGCTGCAGCACCGTCAGTCAAGTCCTTGTCTAAACCACCAGGAACTGTCACCGTAAACAAAACACGTTACAATAAAAACTCAGAAACAATTTTATTCCAGTCAGTGCAAACAAGAAGCTCAAATATCGCAGAGTGACCACGCAACGTACCACAAAAGCTGAAATCTTGCGAATGTGAATGTGGTCTATAGTAGCATATCTGCACGGAAAAATCACATTTAAAAAGTACTGCAATAGGTGAGTAACCTTAAAGATCCCCCTCAAGACTGTTGGAATCGCCACTAGTCAATTAGCCATATATCACTACTATTAGTGGTCTATAGCAGCAACGACTCTGTTTTGCACCATTTCACAGATATAAAAACAGCGCTGAAGAAGTGTCGGTAAGGGCTGGCACTGAATAAGTGCCATTCCAGGCTTAGCCTGACAGCAGGCCACGCCTAGAGGCGGCTTGCTTAGAAATACCTGACAAGCTGCTCATGCCTACTGCATGTGACCCTGAAAAGTCCTTCAGTTTTGATAAGACAGTTGAAATTACAACCATGTGCACTTTCTTATTCATATGTAGACATATAATAGTTAATACATACTATATTTTTTCCTAAGATACAGGAGTTAGGAAGGTTGCAAACGGCAAAAGTGATCTGTCAGGTTATCCAAGGTCACAAGTGCTGGCACCATCCAACAGGCCATAGTTTTCCTATTAGTCTACCACTGCAACTATAGCCACATACTTATATGCATAAGCAGACTCTTGTTGTGGTTGATCTATTATGATAATTATGCTATTAGGTCAACCATAACCATGATTTTTTAACCGCAGTCAAGCGCTGGTTGAAAGTGGCTGAACACTGGTTACCACGGTTATGTGCTACATGTCCCGGATGTTGAAGTTGTTTTGGACTGGTTCAGTTAACCAGAGTCTGGCTAGTCATTCTACATCGATTGGTTGGTTGCGTAATGTCACAATTACACATAAAGAATGCTGATTATGTATCTATCTTATACTGTTTCTGAGACATTATCAATTACTTCCCCAAGTTGAGACGTCATGTGACCCTAATACATCCCTTTGAGAGTAATCTATCATGCATGCCAGTATTAATCTGCACACCAAATTTAAAACGCTTAGCTTCACCCATTCCAATGTGGCCTAAAAAGCACAGTTAAGAAAACCAAAAGTAGTAGTAGACTTTGACATCAAATGCTGAGCACTTCAACTGCACTATGATCAAAACTGCACAGAGTTCCATTACCCAAAGTACTGCCAAATGACGTCAAATGGCATTTTCTGACATAATTATTATAAGTTCAACTATAACAAGTGGTAAACAAATTTTGATGAAGGGCCACATAGAAGGTGGCAAATTTTTCAAGGGGGACAATGTAATGCGACATGAATGATTCTGAGTTGTTAAGTACTGCAGTTGGCTCCTGCAGTCTCTCTGTCACTGAGGACTCACTGATCCATTCAGCTCTGACACCATAGCAGCGATTCCCAATGCTCTTCAACGGGCTATACAACCCACAAAATTGCCCTTTCCTGTCTCAGGATCTGGACTTCATCTAATAAGCATGTATCTGACGTAATCCCCCTTTCAGCACAAAAATAGGCTATATCAGGCACAAAGTCTTTGGTGGAGATTTAGTTCTACCAGGAAGGATGGCCAACGATACAGTGACCTCACAATCTCGTTGCCTTTTTGTTCAGTGACGACCCAAAATTGGAAAGGATTGGAGAGGCTCATTTAAGTTATTATGCTACTGCCTACAACAGGGTGGAAACTAACCGACCAACTACAAGTCATATTTATCACTTCAATGTAATATCTTGTGTAATTACTGTTCATGAGTTCGTATAACATATCAGTGCCTAACGACTCTCGTTGTATAGCATCTTTTCCGTGTGTGTCTGGCTTTGGAATGCTTCTCTTAGGTAAAACCCAAAAGAACTCAGGAGACCTCCCGCCCACGGTACCAGACATGCAATAGATTAAGCTATCCAAAGACATTTCAATCACTCACTGTAAAAACCGAATGATTCAAAAAAACTTTTATACCATGTTGTTTACGTTACTACCAATAATGTAGTAATACTGCGGCGATAATAACTGGAACGTCGCTGCTGTAATGCACTACATCTCTTGTGTCCTGCTGAACACTGAACATTGGACTATATTTTCTAGTTTTTTTGGCTATTTAGGCTCTATATGTATGTATGTACTTTTTATGACTAATCCAGCTGTTGTTGCCAAATCAAACAAACCATTATTACTATTACTTCAATTGGCGACGTCAGCAAAGGCTGCAGGCTGTAAAACTTTGCTGCACAAAACAATCCTGCAATTTCTTAACTAGGGTGTCAGCTCATACCTACATATTGCTGTATACCAGTTGTGCGAGTGTATATACATGCAAGCTGTATTGATAGAGTGTGAATGGTGAGCTTACTCATGGTGGAAGCCGTGAACTGATAACTGCAAATACAACAGTGAGTCATCAGTGCACGATTGTTGAATGTGCATCGAGGACAATTCCACGACTGGAAAAATATGTCATCATCCGCCGAGTTGCCCAAATCTGCAGATTATCACGAATAATCATTACAGGTATACCAATGTGTAACGATTCACAAAAATGCAGTGACAGCATAACATATCATATTGGATCAAATATCACGATAATAATGGCGCAATATTTCATCCTTAAATGAATACAATATTCTGTCCTACTCCGTTTTTACGGGTGTTGTCAGCAACAGGCAAGAATGGATGGTCACACTGATCGCTGTTAGCAACGTCAACAAAGAGAGATGCAAGAACATGGGAGTCGGACAATTAATGTCACTTTACACGTTATTGTAAGTGTGCAACAATTAATGGATTATGGAGACAGTGGCCTACTCTGCTGCATTCGTGAGCTCGCCGCCTTTCAGCAAGACTCTATACCATAGATGTACACTAACATTATCGCCCACCAATACCCCGCTACCATCTCCCGCACCACTGTCTGCATGCTGTGCACAGTCAACGCCATCTGATAACCACAGTTCCCACACATTCACAGCTGGTGATTACCACGGTCCCCACACAGTCACAGCTATGTGATTACTGTGAGTCACAGCTGTCTGATAACCATGGTCCCCACACAGTCACAGCCATGTGATTACCTCAATCACGGTCACAGCTGTCTGATTACCATGGTCCCCACACAGTCACAGCCATTTGATTACTGTGATCCCAGTCACAGCTGTCTGATAACCATGGTCCCTGGGTTGTTTCATTAGCCGGATGTCCTTCCTGTCACTTGACCATCAGTGTCAAAGCACAGGATAGAACACAACGCACTGACCTCATTCTTTCTTCATCAACCATTGGACTCCTGACAGAAGGGACATTGCGACCTTTACACAGTCTCTTTAATGCCAGTATCACTAGATGACATTATTAGGTCGACTTGGTTCAAATAGAAAGTGACAAGACTTACTTCCAACAGCCAAGTGATACACGTTTGCAAACCATATAAATTACATTAATGGCAAACGTTAGAAGACAAGATCTCTCATTGTTTTAACCTCCTATGGCACTTGTAGTAATCAAGGATGATGTAGAACTCGATGCTGAAGGTTGACACGACTTACTGGGGAGAGCACTCAGTGAGATGGAACATCTACGACTAGAAACAGCAGCATCAGCAGCAGCATTGGCATCCAATGAAGACGTAGATTCACAAGTTCTAATCACGCGAGGTCTGATCTTCCATGCTGAAGGTGGAGCCTGCTTTATTTCATCCTGCAGTTAACAGTAATTTTCAGACATGCGATCAAATACATGATACCACACTGGAAACTGAGGATAACAGACTTCAACCCACGCCAACGAGTGTAAACCACAGAGACCACTTGCCGGCATATGCACGATCTCGTATTCCATATGCCCCACTGTGTGAAAACATGATGTTATCCACAAAACTGCAAGCACACAACGTATTGTAACGTTGCCTTACGAGGACCGAGTCACAGCCGCAGGCAACATGTACAGAAAATTTCCTGAAGTTTGAACATGTGGTTTACGAGATATGTGAGCTGACAGACACACAGACACAAATATGTACAGACTTACAGATCATGCTGATCACAATACTTCATACTCCGACTGAGGGGGGTATAACAATACAGTATGGTCAGACGAAAGCAGTATCAGGGCAATCAAATAAGAAGACAGTTGCACGTTAAATTAGACAAGTTGATGTACCCGTATCACTTTGAAAAATCTACAGCTGTTCCAGCTGATAATGTATCCACACAGGTAGTAGGGTGTACAGGACTGATTAACTGATTTAAGCTTTTACGTCCCACCTGACACAAAATAGATCATTTCGGAGACGTTCTTCCCAGCCAATCTCTTGGCTTAGTACTGAAGAACTGATATAAACACAACAAAAGCAAACATACATCTGTAACAAAATATGCTACAACATAAAATAAACATAAAACTAAAGCCGGGCTTGGTTGCCTCCTACGACCTCTGGCTTGGAAACGGAACGGGTCTACTCAGAAAGAAGTAGATAGATAAGTCAGAAAGTAAACAAGTAAGGAAGTAAACAAGTAAGAAAGAAAGCATAAAAAAAGAAGAAAGTACAGAAGGAAGAAAGGAATTTAAGTAAACACACAAAAAAACAAATTATATAGCGCCAATATCGACACATGAATCACGGCACATTACTGCCCCGGATCCCGTACGGAGCAGGGTGTACAGGACTACCAGTGGACACATTCTATGAATACACACATTCAACTATGACTCTCTAGCCCAATCTATAATTATTTTGCAGAGTGCTTGCGTGACCGCGGTAACTGCATAATCATAACACTTATAATACTAATATTAATACAACTAAAACCATTTTATGGCTATTATACAGTTAACCTGCTTTAGCCGGCACCTTCAGTTAAGGACAGAAGAATATTGTGGGAGAAAAGTTTTATTGCCCACATTTCCTCGCTAACGGCAATTAGCACATTTGAATTAAGGGAAAAAGATGCTCTCGAGTTCTCCTCAATGGCATTGACTATGACACACACACAGACAGACCAATCACACTACTCCATATGTAGCAACAGTCCATTATAGTTAGCTGCAATGCGGCCTAATAACAAGAACAACAAGGCAATCGTAGATATCAAACTTCGCCCGCACTGTGCAATCCCACCACTCCTTCACGACCGATAGGCCATATCGCCGGCACCCAGAAATTTTCAGAATACTATTAGCGCTTGCCTGGCATACTGTATGATCCCTTCTGCTGCGTGACATTATTGGCGATCGAATGATCCCCATTGCAGTGAAAGCGATAGCGATGCGGCAGCGAAGATAGTCAACGCTTTTTAATGGCTGGACAACTCAGAAAATTGCCTCTTCCCCTTAGGGGATCAGCATCCCATGTAATACATGGTTCTGTGGGCCTAACAGTCTTCATCCAAAACAGCATGTCGATTGGTCAGCCATTTTTGCCCAGCACACCGTACAGCGTCCCATTACAATAGACTGCTACGTTTTACCCAAAAATTGCACCTTCCCCTAGGGGGATCGGGTCCCCCATCTAAAACATGGTACCTATGGCCCACCTGTGTCATTAACCCAAACGGCATCTTAATCGGTTCAGCCGTTTTCGTATGGGTCTCAAATGCTATGCTGTACAATGCATTGTCAATTGGGAAGAAAACCCATAAAACTGCCCCTTCCCCTTTGGATTGCGTTACCACCGCTGGAGGAGGACCAAGCCAAGGCGATAGGCAACATGCACAAAAGATTTCGTAAGATCGCGTGTGTGGTTCGGGAGATATGCTCGTGGACAAATAGACAGACAGACGCACACATACACACACACAGATGCACTCATTAAATACTTTGTCACCGCTTCTACGTAACAACAACATCAGCAACAACAGTAGTAATACCAAAACTTTAACAGCTGACGATCCAAACCAATAGTCATTTGGCCCAGCATTTGCTTCTAAATTCCAGCCTTTAGGCCTTGGAATTATACATCATAAATCATATTTAAAAATAATTATAAAAGCATTTATGA
>Ga0209780_1003182_pt1 | contig 12106 bp, 6 predicted proteins | sample WorMetexBAHAMAS2_FD_187384 | JGI IMG/M metagenome (GOLD analysis project Ga0209780, IMG submission 187384) | Marine gutless worms symbiont microbial communities from Max Planck institute for Marine Microbiology, Germany - Inanidrilus exumae... | ecosystem: Host-associated > Annelida > Digestive... | reverse complement strand
GCCATCCGCCATATTGGATTAAAAATTCAAATGTTCAAGTGCCGTTGGGGTTCAGAGGAGGCCTGTGCGTCATCCTGCCAATTATCATTGCAAGTTGCAACAGACTGAATGATTGCGGAGAAATTGAGGTTTTTTAATTTAAAAAATTAAATAATGGCCGGCGCCATCTTGGATTTTAAAAAAAATTAGTTTCATGTGCAAGTGGGGTTCAGAGTGGTCCCGAGCATCATCCTTCCAAATTTCGCTGAGGCAGCTTGAATAGTTGAGAAATTGCAATTTTTATTTTTTAATGGCGGCCGTCCGCCATCTTGGATTTATTATTCACCTGCTTGTGACCACGCGCAAAGAGTAGCGTAAGATGGTGGTCTTTATGATTCTGCAAAATTCGGTTGGAATCGGCTTTGTAGTTATGGGGAAAACGAAGACTGTTGCAGTTTTATCCCTCTACGAATGCAATAACCTTGGATTGACCTCCTATATAATAACAGCATTTATATACAGAGCGCCGTGGGTTGCGTAAATATTTGTTCTTAACCTCGGGACGTAAGCAAAAACTGAGCTAACAAAAAGCTAAAAACCAGGCGAGAGTAATATTTCACCATTTGCCGGGACGCCACCACTGCGGCGATCGCTTGGAATTTTGGCAATGATGCGAGGTGATTTCGCCGACATAATCAATCACGCCGAAATAATTTTGTGACAATCGGTTCAGGGGTTTCCGAGTTATGATACCCGATTTTGTCACGCTCGGCTGGTCGCCGTAACAACAGTGTAAATACAACCGTGATGTCGACGCTGTTAGGTTATGATGATGTCTGCAGATCCCATGAGGCTGGATTGCTGATTGTTACGGTGGAAAGTGGCTGCTGTGGCTGCGTACATGTGTCATCAGTCATGTCTATGTTATCACCAGCTGCGGCACGCACCCATCTCGGCGTTTTCCTCCTGCTTCGCATATCTTATCCGGATTCAGCGCCGGTTTCCACCTATCGCGCTGACTGCTCGCTGGTCGGCACCAAAGAACCGGTCTCTGGTGGCATAAAATCTAACACTCAGCCAAGAACAATGGGGACCTAGCGACCAAGCCCTTGACATTACCCGAAGGACTGGCCACATAAGTCGTCAAGTGGCCATAAAAAAGCGTGACGGACAAACAAATACTAGTACGCTTAGACTTTTTGTCTCCCAGTTCCAATCACAGACTGAGATCCATCATGTTTGGCGTGGTGACAGTTAATATAGCAGGTCAGTTCCATTTCCACACCACTAACATTCCAGATCGGATGAATGGTTTCACCGCTAAGGTCCTTCAAAAATTTTGCGAAACATTCACCATTATAAACCCCATGCAACTGTTAAGCAAAAACAACCAAATTAGGGCTTTTTTATCCCAAAAGGGCGACATGTCACACCAATCAAAGCTGAAAATTAGAGTGTAAGAGCAAACCATAGTCCACGAATTGTCAATCTTATGCATTTTGGAAGTAGTGGGCAACTACAATTTTTTAGTTAAACTAAAACTAAATTTTAACGCAGGCTGCGTATCCTTTACAAGATTCTGATAAACTTTCGGTGTTCTTAATATGGCCAGTTTCACTCAACCTACCTATCATTGGCGCGGTGGCGCAACGGTAGAGCGTTACCAGACTTGCCATCAACAGATCATGGGTTCAAATCGTACTCCGGGCAAAAGCTGCATAACAACCTTGGGCAAGTTGATCACACCTATTTGCCTCTGTCAACAGTATAACTTGATACCGGTCAGGGGCGGTGATGCTCTGTGGCTGGGAAGGTAACAGCAGCCCTGGCGGAAAGTAATGGCAGCCTACCGCCAGGTGGATGACTTAAGTCACCTGAGGGCTGACTGCCTGTACACCGGGATCAGCTCCGGGCCCAACGCTCAGTAACGAGTATGGGAAGCCTTAACCTTTTTACCTATCACTGCTGTATAGCCAATATGCAAAACTGCAAAAACGGGACGGGTCGAAGTGGCCGCCCTGTGACAGCACACCATCTTTCTCCAATCCACATCACTAGTTACAGCAACTCGTCAGAAGAAACAAGTCATATTTCAGTAAAACTGATTCCTGTGGCATATTAAGAATACACAACATCAAACTTTTTAAAACCTTTTGCGAATACCAGTGCTACGGTGAACAAGACAGACAGACAGACAGACAGACAGACGGAGCTACTCGACGCAGAACAAGTGCTGCATTAGTTGCACGAACAAACAAACAGCCTTAATAATCGAAACTACGAGACACAATGTCCAACAGCAAGTACTGGTTAATCTACCTTGCTGTTCAGTCACTATCTGACAATTGCCAATGACTTTCAGACTCGGCGTAATGCCGAAAGCGAAACTGTCACAGCTGTTCAGATGCAGACGGCCGGCAATCACAGCAACTCAACTGTCATAGATCAGATTCAGATGCTGCAATGCTTAATTCTACAAGTACATGGGAGTACGCATGGTGCACGCTGGCATACATTTACTACAGTAATTAATGTGCAGCCACATCTTGATACCGGCAATAAATTTCCAGATCAATGTCCACCGAGCGCGAGAACCACTGCAGCTACGCAGTATACACATGTGAATCATGAATAATGCGCAATGTCATTTTTTACTGGCCCTATCTACGCATAGTTCGGAATTCCCACACACAAAAATCCCTTTGCCCATCAAAGCACAGCCATAGTGAAAAGCATAATTAGTTCGGTGCTGTACAACCTAATCTCCGACAACACGCGAATGCTGTTAAGAATTAGCTTACCTATTAGTCACTATTACAGGTACACTCTGTGGCATCAATCAAAGACTGCCAGTAAGTCCTTTGGCTTTACAGCAAAGATAGCATCAACTAAATTTGTTCCGCTCTGTTGGCTAGGTTGATACGGAAACAACAGTTGCTTAATCAGCCTTCGGACCAAACAATAAACACTTAATAATAATAAAAATGGAAATAACCTAAAGGCTTAATGACACCTATAACAACAGTTTTACCAACTGTACCCATGTCTAGTTAGGAATTTTAAGAGAATGGACAGAAATTTTAGACGTATATATGGACAGCCATCAGCACAGTACCAGTTGCTCTTTTTTACCAGCTTATGCACGGGCATTCTTAATTGCATTAATTAAGTCTTAATTTATGTCCGTACTGTTAATGTAATAGCCAACTGCAGAAATTTGTTTACGCTCAATTAGACTCTTAACAAAGCAGCGGACAGCAGGCCACACAGTATTAAGTCAAGCAGCCACAAAGAAGTCACTATGGCATGGCTGCACGTGGATTCTTTGCTGTGTTGGCACGCCGACTTTGGTATGTACATCAAGACCAAATGGCAGTACTGCCAGGCTTAACAAGGTATCAACCAGCGGTCTTAGTCTACGAGCAACAGAGCACAGCGCGGTGAGCCGTCCTGCCGTCAGTAATACAATATTCTCTCTAAATGCTGACCAGAAGATCGGGTTGACAAGAGAGATATATCATGCAATATCTGACGGGCCAGTTTCTTCGGCTACAAACGGTTCAGCGGACGATTGCTGGTCCTGTTCGAAAGCCATCTGATTGTCTTCCGACGTGTCCATTGCGGATGACATGTCCACCATGCCCATGTCCACCGGCGGATCAGCCTCGGCCTCCGCCGCACCACCAGCATCCCCTTCCGCCTCCGCAGCGGTCGTCTCATCTGCAGCCAGTGCGGCCTGTGACTCCTGTTTCATGGTTGCCAGTCCTGCCTGATCCTCCGCCTGCTGCTGCTCTGAACTGGCTGCATCGACAGCGGGATCCACCGCATGTTCGACGATGATGAACTGCTGAAGAAGCGACTGCAGCTCACGGAAATACTGCACACAAAGACATGAAATAAATACAACACGTTACAATAATCTGTACATAGTCAGCCTGAACCAGCATTAATGTAATCAGTTACAATTACTGGTACTGACATTAGTCAGTTAGTTGGAGTTTAACGTCCCCTCTCAGCACAAATTGGTTACTGACATCTCTTTGCTCAGTGGTCGAACATGACATAGAAAGCTGGTGACCTATTTCTAGTGATGTCAGCAATAATAACAAGTAAACAGCTAAAGGCTTCCCATACTCGTTACCGAGCGTTGGGCCCGGAGCTGATCCCGGTGTACAGGCAGTCAGCCCGAAGGACTATAAGTCATCCACCTTGCGGTAGGCTGCCATTATTTCCTCCTTCCTGCTGCAGGGTGGATGACTTATAAGTCACCTGCGGGCAGACACAGGGAACAGCTCCGGGCCCAATGCCCAGTAACGAGTATGGGAAGCCTTTACCTTTTTATCATTACCACATGATGGTAGCATAACACTTACGTGCTGCAGGAATATCCGATTCTGGAGACATTCAGTTAGAATTTCCACGTCATTTGCCTTACGAGTCTGCCTCAAGTATGCCACCTACATGTACACAGCACACATGCCGTCATCACAAATGACATCAAATCACCTACAAGGTCACATCATTTACATCACATATCTTCACCGCCAGGGAGTGTCATATTGCTGGCATACTTGTATAAATAAATTAGCCCCGTACGGGACTGGCGGTCAACTCCTACATACTGCCAACTTCAAAGTCACGTGACACAAAAACTAGGACAAAAATGAAAAATCCGGCCCTCATAAGCTTTAGGTATTGTGCCCTAATTTAAGAATCCGTGGTCATCTGCCAGCCCTCAGTATAAATGGGGGAGGAGACAGCCTTTGAAAATGGCCGAATTTCCTGACTTTCAGGGCTCGTTTTTAATGATGACCTTGACACTAGATCGGGTTATACTGCATACCGTCATGCATCACTCATCGACCTCTACCTACATACCAAATTTTGCTGAAGTCGAAGAAAAGTTCTTGTGGACGGAGAGATGGACGGACATTTGAGACTCACTTTATTACGTCAACTCGGAGGAGTCAACCTAATTATTAGGTCGACTCGGAGGAGTCGACCTAAAAACACAGGAAGTACTGATATGCAGGACACCATCAGAGTTGAAATATAACATTCCTTCCCTCAAAAAATCAGTTGCGGTTCCAAGATTCCTCTTGTCTGGCCACACAAACGTTTTGAACCGATCATATCTCTCACGATCTTAGCGGCAACCAGCGAACTGGCTAACCACGATTCATGGGGAAACGACCAGCCAGTGTTGCATGCAAAAACACTGCAGACTATCACAGACACTCGCAGTAAATCCCCAACGGTTGACAATAATATGTGAAAACTAGAAAATAAGCTCAAAAGGAGACAGCAGGAAGCATTACTCACCTCCTCCTGACACTTCTGATGCATGAGGAACTTGAAATGCTGCAGAGCGTGGTAACTGATGAGGATGTCCGCTGCCGGTTTGCCAATCAGAAACTCCTGCACACAAGCAATGTCACACCTCTGAACCGAAAGATTCTAATACATTACAAGTGTAAACATCCAATAGTTTGCATAACTATGTCATAGAAGCACTGCTTGCTTACTGATTTACTTAAGAACAGACTAAATCATATTTGGATACATCAGAAAGGCGTGACTGGATAGCCTAAATGGTCAGAAACACAGACAGATCAGCATCATTCAGTGTGCATTAAATTAACCGAATATACAAATTTTTATTTAATTACTTTTTGCAGATATAGACTATGATACACTTCTGATAGAGACTGTTAACTTGACTTATTCCCATACCATGTTGCAGCACCACACGTACAATTACAATTCACAAATACAACAAGGTGTCGCCGAAGACAGAACTAAGTTACCTGCATTGTATGTTCCACTGGCACTGACAAAGTTTTTCTTCAGTGCTTTGGGTAAAAAGAAGAGCATCTGACCCATAAAAAACTGGTGACACTTTAATATGTGAAATTCGTGAGCTATACAAAACTGCAAAATTAAAGGGCTGACATGAATACCAACTTTAATTGTTCTGTTAAAATTGTGTGGTTTGAATTCGCCAAAATAAAAGGTGTCAGAATGAATTTACAAGTGAAGTCACCAACTTTTAAGACAGCCAAATTAAAGGGTTTTACAGTATCCCAAAGGCTCCATTCCATAACAAGCAGAGGAAAACTGATGGGGATCGGATAACTCTGGTTCTGCTGGATAACAGCTATGAGGCTAAGGCCACAACATTACCATGCTGCTGTGCTGAGTGAGGCAATATCAAACCTGGGCCGACGCCTTTTCCACCTCACCAGTCGGTGCCAAGACGTCACGATCATAGACCACACCGTAGAACTTGACGGACCTCACCGCCGGAGTGATACCATCCTCACACGCCTGCGTGTGTACAAATTGCACAAATTACATTACACATTAATTTACATCACAATAATAAAATCCCATCTATTCAAGTCTCCTTTTGCCATCTAGTCGCACATGCAAGCGCCTCACATTCGCTTTACGATTTCTGGCGCTTTATGAATATGTGTATGTAAAAATGTATATGCATGCATGCATCATATGCTGGCAATCCATCAGAGCATATCTTTCATTAATGACCACTTTAGTGATCCAGGCAGTGCAATTGGTCTGGTGTGTGTACGGACAACAACTTTTGAACAGAATGACCTTTAACCTAACCTTTAACACACGCATACTGGTTCATCTTGACATATCTAGGTCAAGTTCAAAATTCACGTCACGGGTACAGTAAGAAAAGTGGTCAGTGAAAACTTACATAAATGCTATCTAGATAATTACACAAATTGATTGAGTTAAGGCTTTACGTCCCACCCGACACAAAATAGGTGATTTCGGAGACGTTCTTCCCGGCCAATCTCTTAGCTTAGTACTGCATCTGTAACAAAATATTCTACAACATAAAATAAATTAGCCCCATACAGGACTGACGGTCAACTCCTACTTACTGCCAACTTCAAGGTCACATGACACAAAAAGTAGGACAAACATCAAAAATCCATCCCCGATAAGCTTTAGGTATTGTACCCTAATTTAATATTCTGTGGTCATTTGCCAGTCCCCATTATAAATGGGGGAGCAGATAGCCTTTGAAAATGGTCGAATTGCCGACTTTCAAGGGCTTGTGTCCCTGGCCTTGACCTTGGATCGGGTCATACTGCATACCGTCAGTGCATCACTTGTCGACCTCTACCTACATACCAAATTTCATTAAAATCAAAGAAATTTTAGTGGATGGACAGACGGGCGTACGGACGGACATTTGAGACCGGCTTCATTAGGTCGACGCTCAGGAGTCAACCTAATAAACCTAATAAACCGCCTCCTACAACCTCCGGCCTAGAAACGGAATGGGTCTATTCTGGAAGAAGTAGATAGGTAAGTCAGGAAGCAAACAAGTAAGGAAGTAAATGAGAAAGAAAGCATAAGAAGAAAGTTAAGTAAACATGCAAACAAACAATTTATATAGCTCCAAAGTCAACACATAAATCACGGCACACTACTGCCCTGGAGCCTGTATGGGGCTAAATACGATAACTATGACAGTACTACTAAAATGTAATAATCTTTATGGGAGCAAACATTCTGCAGCTTAGTGGTAAATCCACTAAAACGCTACTGCTATTTCACGTAGACTTTTCTGGTGCGGTGCCAAATATATCGTGGATTTACAAATTACTGCAAAACTTTACACAGTCAAAGATAGCTCATGAAAACCCTGCCATACCCAGAAGTTCTCTTCTGGAGCAAGTGGGAAGACAACAACAAAAGAAACCAACCAACCTAGGTTTACCTTGTAAATGGCTGTTAAAATAAAGACCCAAATGGCTATAAACAGGTCTACAACATCTACTAACTAAATTGCTACTATATAAAAGGAATATACGACAGCATACTGATGTTTTCCCATAAATGCAGTATATAACAGGAACAATCCACACTCTTTTAATACTGACAATTTCAAATTTTTCTTCACTGCATGCCCACCGGGTACCAGCAACTAACAGCTGGCACACAAAGCACTGCATCCCTTCACCCAGGCGTCAGTGGATCACGCGCGTATGAGGCAGTCGTGACTTCTCTGGCTGAAGTCACTACTTCGACTTTTTTTCAACATTTTGACACTTGTGGTTGGGGAACAGGAAGGTCGTCTGGCAAATGCCATTGTTTCTGTTCTTGTGTATCATGCCATACTGATCATGCGGAATATTCATTATCGCTGAATTTAGCTAAACGTGTCAACTGAGCGCAGAAGATGAAAATGCCCATTGGCTGACCGCTTTATGTCACTCACTTTCATCACGGTTATAGGGTAAAAATTTATTAGCAAGTAAAATGACAGTTGGCTATCGTTGCAACTTACCGGCTACCTTTAGCCACCAAGTGCCGGTTTTTCACTGCAAATTAATCTCCCGTTAATGTTAATGGTAGATTAACTCCCATTAATTAATGGGAGTTAATCTCCCATTAAAGTTAACGGAAGATTAATGTGCGGTGGAAAAACCGGCCCTAAGTTTACCGACAGTGAACGTAGGGCTGTATACCGACAGAACACCTCAACACAACTTTTTAATGAACCTTATAAAGGTCAACCTGCATTAGACCTAAACTTCAGAACCGGAGGATTTTGTTGAAGCAAAGCTTTTCTGTCTGCACGCCCTGGCTGACGGCAACTAATCCTTTCAAAATAGAAGATACTTGTGTTCTCCTCAGTGGTGTTACCTGAACCGTCTCTGAATCATGTCTTTGAACCATCAATTGTGCACTATGAGGAGGAAAGCATAATAATCAATGATGTGGACAAATCACATGTCTCAGAATGACACAAACCTGACACTGGTAGGCCTGCTCAGATATTGGCGGCAGGCTGCTCATCGTGTAGTAGGGCAATGCATCCGCACTTAACTACAACGAAAACAGCAGTCACACAATTGCACATACTGCATGGCTCTCTGTATCATATAACCAATGTACTACATTTATCCTAGGTTATATTACAGTAGATTCTGAAATTATCCTCCCTCTCTGCAGGTTGGTTGGAGTTTAGGTCAATTCAGGTCATATCGCACCTTTAAAATAAAACTATATTAACTGTATTATATAAATATTAAAATTTAGTAAGTATAAATTCTTGGGATAAGGTAACTGAATAAGAAAAAATTAGCCCCATACGGGACTGACGGTCGACTCCTACTTACTGCCAACTTCAAAGTCTCGTGTGACACAAAAACTAGAACAAAAATCTGGCCCCAATAAGCTTTAGGTATTGCGGCCTAATTTAAGAATCCATGGTCATTTGCCAGCCCCCTTATAAATGGGGGAGAAGATAGCCTTCTAAAATGGTCGAATTTCCGGCTTTCAAGGGCTCGTGACCTTGACCTTGAATCAGGTCATACTGCACACCTTCATGCATCAATTATCGACCTCTACCTACATACCTAATTTCATTGAGATCGGAAGAAAATTTTTTTTGAGAGTCACAACTGTTGTTAATGCCAACTTCAAAGTCACGCGACACAAAAACTAGGACAAAAATAAAAAATCCAGCCCCAATAAGCTTTAGGTATTGCCCCCAATGTAAGTATCTGTGGTCATTTGCGAGCCCCCATTATAAATGGGGAAGAGATAGCCTTTAAAAATGGCAAAATTTCCGACTCTCAAGGGCTCATGACCTTGACCTTGGATCGGGTCATACTGCATACCGTCACGCATCACACATCGACCTCTACCTACATACCAAATTTCATTGAAATCGAAAAAACTTTTGTAAACGGATGGGCGGACGGACGGACGGACATTTTTCTACCTACGTTATTAGGTCGACTCGGAGGAGTCGAGTCGACCTAAATATAGCAATAACAGTCGATTTAGATTGAATAAGTAAATTAAATTGAATTTCGGTTAATTATTTATTTATTATTTAAAGTATAATTTGTGTTAGACTCCTTTTTTAGAAAATATTTTGACTTTTTAAAAATAACATTTAGTATATTTTAGCTGGGTGTATGATTGAAGATGTTTTTAATGTCAGTAAAGGAATAGTATTGATGTCGTGTTTGACCATATGAAGTACATTCTGTTAATATGTGTTTGACAGAGAGAAGTTGATTACAGTTTGTATATTTTGGAGGATCTGTGTGTTCAATAAAATGTGTTAAACGAGTATGTCCAATGCATAATCGGTTATATAAAACTCGGTCCTTTCGTTGATATGAAGTAGGAAGAGTGGAGTAAGAAGGTATAGTTGGATAAATTTGGTACTGTTTTTTTGTGTTTGTGAGTTCCAAGTTTCATCCCTCTCTGCAACCACCAGTGTCGAGAAAAACGAAGCGCTATTTTTTACGTCCGACAACTGCCGAATGATCCCAATTTTGACTACCTTGTTGGAATTTTGCCCCGATCTTTGGTATGCAAAAACCAGCATGATAGAACGGCCGCACTTCACATTAGAGTTGTAGGAATGATTGACAAACAAGTAACACACCTTGAATGCTTCACTCCACGTTATCTGCAGCAGGATGCTCTGGGTGGCTGCAGTCAGCAACGTGTCCACCTGTCTCACTGAACTCATGTAGTATTCATCTACAATGTTTGCAACAACCTTGTACAATTTCACACAACAATTCTGTGGCCTTCCATGTCCTACTGACTGACTGAGTTAAGGTTATACATCCCACTCGACACAGAACAGGTCATGTCGGAAACGTTCTTATGAGGCAATCTATCGGCTTAGTACTGAAGAAACGGTCACACACAACAGCACAGACCAATTCTGATTATTATCCATCCAAATCTCCAGACAATCATCACAGCTCAGATGCTGTCTGTTGGAGAGGAGAGGGAAGATATCTCGAGTTAGTTGGAGTTTAACGTCCCCTTTCAGCACAAATATGGCTATATCAGAGACAATAGGTATCTCGACTTCCAATGCTTTTCAATGGACCAGACAACCACACACGATTACCCCTTCTTCTTGCAGATGGATCAGGATCCGCATCTAACAAATGGTTCCTTGGTGTCCACCTGAGTCTACCCTCCAATCAGCATCTCGATCAGTTCAGCTGTTTTTGCGGGGCTCACATGTGACCAACAGGCAGACAGATGATGCTACTCCATCTGTAGCAATAAGCTGCATCTTATGCACTGAGTTCATGCGATGCAGTCATAAAAACATTCGAGTATCTCATTAGGTCCATAAATACATAAGTGCCAGTGACTGTGACAAGTAGAGCTGTATATATTTATATTTATTTAATAACAAAAGGCTAGTTAGCCTCTTTCAATGTTATACACACATACATGCAATGAAAATGAAACAGTAAAATTGAATATACAGATACAGTTAAATACTTAGTTACCCATGCACTTAATTGACATGCCAATATTATTGCCTTTGAATAACCATTTTAACCAGTCTCACAATAAAGGGATAAATCTAAATGACAATTCTTATGCCTCTGTTACTGCATGACCAACTCAAGGTTATATCTCATTACAGTGGTATAAAAAACAGAAACTGGAAATGAAAAATAGGGCAGCAGACAGTCCAAAAGTCAGATCATTCAGTGCCTTTGGTAAGACAAAAGTTGATGTGCAAATATGCAAGTAAGAATGATCGTACCTTCCTCATTTTGAACAATACTGGCTAGGAACAAAGTATCCAGAGCAGCACTCAGCATCGTGTGCATGAAAACGGCAAATGTTGCCATCAACGGATCCTCATCCAAGCTAACAGTTCACACAATCACTGCTTTATATACACTAAAGAGTGACACGGTAGCGGTAATACCGCGGTATTACCGCGGGAATGGATGCCTTTTTCACGGTAGTACCGCGGTAGTGGGTAATGAACTGTCGGGAGTACCGCGGGACCGGGAAAATTTTAGTGGTAGTACCACGGTAGTGGTTAGCTAAATTCTCGTCGGAAAGTTAACTTTCAACCTCACCCCGTTTTTTCTTGGTTTGTTTTCTTCAGTTTCGGTCCATACAGTTTTTAGTTGGCTTATTTTCTTTCACGCAAATAATAAACATTCTGTATCAATGAGTATAAGTATCACATAAAGCATAAAATGACACATTCAAGTTTATCGCCATTTCCGTGTGACACGGTACAGAGTACGGAATACGAATGAGCAATGGGGATGGGGTGGGGATAGGG
>Ga0209780_1003181_pt1 | contig 12107 bp, 5 predicted proteins | sample WorMetexBAHAMAS2_FD_187384 | JGI IMG/M metagenome (GOLD analysis project Ga0209780, IMG submission 187384) | Marine gutless worms symbiont microbial communities from Max Planck institute for Marine Microbiology, Germany - Inanidrilus exumae... | ecosystem: Host-associated > Annelida > Digestive... | reverse complement strand
GATTAAAGACCGAACTGTTTAACGTAGCTTATGTTGCCCAACTTGTCTAGTCATCGCCACCATGCGCCTCTGATTCGCTTGCGACGTATGGCGCTATATAAATCTGTTTTTGATTTGATTTTGATTTTGATTTGATTTGACCCGATCCAAGGTCAAGGCCACGAGCCCTTGATAGTCGGAAATTGGGCCATTTTCAAAGGCTATCTCCTCCCCATTTATAATGGGGCTGGCAAATGACCACAGATTCTTAAATTAGGGCACAATACCTAAAGCTTATTGTGGCCTGATTTTTTTGTTTTGTCTTAGTTTTTGTGTCACGTGTGTTTGAAGTTGGCACTAAGTAGGAGTCGACCGCCAGTCCCATACAGGCTAATTTATTTTATTTTAGGTCAATACTGAATGAAACACTTGAATGGTGTGTAATTCATGCTGTGATAACCTCATATTTAGGGGTGTCTTTAAATACTACATCGGCCCTAATGGCACAGAAATATTGATCTTGCATTGTGCTGTTACACCAGTAATTTTCACCCTGGTTATTCACTGAAAAACGGTCATACTAAAGGCTCTCCATTCGCCCCTTTCGGCGCTGTCAACCCTGTTGGCACACAGTAACTGATGCGTGGGTGGCTGGCTACAATTTGCGGGGCAGGAGTGTGGGAGTAAAAAAGAAAGGAAAGGAAGAGTATCTATACAGTGCCGGTAATCCTCCAGTTTATGTGCGTAAATTATTTCCCACCGACTGGTTAGTGTTACTGTGTCGGTTAAGGTTAGTGTTACTGTTAGGGTCAGTTTAGTTTGACTTGTTAGCGGTAATAGTTTAACAAGTCAAACTAAACTGACCCTAACCGTAACACTAACCCTAACCGACACAGTCAGTGGGAAATAATTTACGCACCTAAACTGGAGGATTACCTAGTGCCATTTGTACTACGCATAGTCACAAAGTGCTCAGACATGACTCACACAAGAAGACCGCCAACGTACAGCGGCTATATCAGCAATTAAGATGTTGCTCTGTGGGGCGATGCTCATGTCGATCGTTAATCACTAACCTCTGCCTCCTCCATTACGTTTGCATCCAATGCACAACGCGCAAACCTGAGGCCCGAAGAAGTTGGACGGCTTGGCCCAGTATGGACAATGATGCTGTAGTCCACGTCTGCCAAGCTGATCCTAGTTTGATGCAGTTTGTACTGGATGCTAATGCAAGTCGTGTCAAGTTTCTGACTTTGACGCCATTGATCTATTCACTTTCGTGGTGACTAGACCAGGCCTGAATGCCATTAAATAGGCTAGCGTTTTCATTGAAGTAATTGACCTCCGGCACAGCGGTCCACTCGATGGTCGAGTGAGCGGTCGAGTGCGCCATTGTCTGCCATCTTGATACCAACCTCACCACCGCAACGGGCAACAACGGTCTCAGTTGATGGTAGAGGATAGCTCATTCACTCTCTCCTTAAATGATATTTTAAATTGCAACTGCATTTAATTTTGTAGTCTACAGAGTTAGTACATACGGACTGAGTTTGAAGTTAGTAGTTTTTCAGTTATTACGGTATATGATGCTAACTGCTACCGTCCATTGAGGCGCCCGCCTCGGTGCACGTGCAACATAACGCCACGGCCTGTGGGGTGTTACGTATTTAGCGTGATTAGGAGCAGTCGCCTGCCCCCAGATCACCTCTAACAATTGTCGACCATTTCGCCTGAAGATTGGCGCAGATCTACAAAACAGATCAGCACTCGATTCGATTCACAGTGGATCGATAATGGTTCACTATCAGTACCAAGATCGGTTCGAACTCTACCTGTAATGGCACTGCAAAGGTGCGTCATTACAACCCTGCAGAAATGCACTGTGATTGCACAGTTTGCTGGAGTGATGTTTTTGTTATTAATTCCTATGACAGTCCGCTCATATGTTTTTTCCTGCAACAATGGCTGTATAAATAGTTTGTTGTTATTAGGGATGTAAAAATCGATTTATTCCATAATCGATAATTTGTACCTTAGAACCGATTAGCAGTTGATGATCGAATTGTGACGACGCCTGTGGTAGCGTGGATGCTGCGAAGAAACAAAGAAAATTTTAATCAGGCCGTGCAAACTCGGCCGCTACAGTCGTCCTGCACGGGTAGAGATGATGAAGGATTATTGCTTTCTCACCCGCTAACTTTACCAATGGTTAGGCCTACGTTTCAAGGAACTCAGAGCGTCAATAATCAGCTTGTACTGCCCTGGATAATGTTTGCTTATCGTCGTCCGTCATTTACTCTGCTTTCCAACAACTAAAGTATCATTCTCACTGACGATGTCGACGGGGATAGCACGCCGTTGACGGTGTAGGCCTACTTACATGCCTATGTACATTGTCGACGCCTACGCCGGCATAGCAATCTAGAAGAAGTTGTTTCTTTCTACTCTTTTAACTGCTAATATCTATTGTACTGCTTTATTGTATTATTTAGTAATTCAGCCCTTCAAGGCTGAAACTGTGTTCTTGTTGACTAGTCGGATCTATTAACACTGAAAAAAATTTGGCTGTTCTTATTTCTAACTGCGACTCTATGGGTAAGAAATTAAAATTTTGCTGACATTTCCTGACTACTGCGGGAGACCTGGTCCGAAAAAGTTTCTTAATGAGGTGGTTTACAGTGAATTCAAAACACTGCCCGTGGTGTGAGAGCATGTAACAGAATGGGTAAGCATTTAGCTTGTAGCAAAAATAGTACACATGGGATAATGTGAGAAATACTAGTATATAAGAAACGCGTCAACTGTTTGTCCATCTGTCAGCTCGTCTTTACTCTAATAACTGTGGCTAAACTCTAACTCAGACTGACTAACTGCAAGGTAGGTCTTAGTCGTACTGACAACTGGTACATACCTGCTAAATATAGAAAGGACTAGCTATTGCAGGGTGCACAACACATGGCCCACAGGCTGCATGCAGCTCGTGGAAAGCCAGGATGTGGCCTGCCACATCCTGCAAAAATGTGCCTGCCCAGTGTTCACCCACCTCCACTAAACGTCGTCGCTAATAGCATACCATTTACCTGGTTCTATACAGCAAGCGTGAGAAAACTGTACTGCCCTGGTAAGGACTGCAGCCGTGGTTGCATAACGTCAGTTGACTTGGGGCGGCGACGTCGGTTGTTTACTCACAGCGGGAGACCACCAAAGGACGGCAATAGAGAAGCTAATTTGCTTCACAAATGGATTCGGCGGCACACCAGTTAACATAAGCCGGGGAACAGAGCAATTAGTGTCACTTCACGCTTTGGGCGGTACACTAAATGGATTTCGGTCACTGATTACGGTGTATTATAATCAATGATTGATTCGATCGATTATCGATTAATTGGTAATTGATTTAAAGCCCTAGTTAAGTGAATGCTGGTGTGATTTGCAGGCACGAGTGCCGTTGTATCATCCCAGTCCAAACGTCAGTCGGCCAGTGACACAGTTGACTGAAGATGAACAAGTCAAGATCGCTAAGCGCATTGGTCTTATACAGCATCTTCCAAGTGGTGTTTACGATGGCACCAAGAAAGCAAAAGAGTATGCACATACTGCAATTGAGAATTACACTGTATTTTTATAATTATTATTTTGGGTGCTGGTGTAGAAGAGAAATTGTGAAGAGGGCAATACCCCTTTCCCGCAGAAGTCAGTGGAGAAGAATATGTGTGATTTTCTTTATTACTTTGTTTCTGGTATGGGTGTGAAGTGTTGCGATAAGCGTGTCTGTATGTATCTATCTCCTCTGACATACATCAAAAACACGCATGCAAATTTCATAAACTCTCTATACATTACCTGTGGCCGTGGCTTGGTCCTTCTCTGATGGCAGTGCAATACGCACAGGTGAGGCCAGTATATACTGTTTGGGGGCTATAGCCCCGAGTTATGGCGAGCATGTTAGCGCGAGCCTATAGTAGGGGTTTGGTCAGGCGGTCAGGTGGCAAAGCCCCCTGACGCTGAAAGCATTTTAAAAATTAAGTGAGCAATATTGCACACTAGATTTGACTTTTTGGAGCTTTCAGATATTTCACCCATCACTGCTTACATGTTATATGCCGCTAATGCAAAAAAGAACAATTGGGCGGTAAAGCGAATTCATGTTTGGGGGGCTCTCTGTGGCATTTGATGGCTTAGCCCCCCTCCCATCCTTGCCACTGGTAATACATTATGTACTTCCAGATATGTGGATGATGTCATGTTTTCACGGAATCAAGCGAATTGGCCAGAATCAAAGACAACGTGTATGCTTTGTCCAATTTGCCAGGTGGCGGCACCAGGGCGAAGTATGCCGCATCTGACGGCATCTTGTTGACGTCAAGAAGTGCAGGTGACCATTGCGTCAGTTACCCTTCAGGATCCAGGGACCTGTTCTGTGTCGAGTGGGACATAAAACTTTAACTAAGTCAAACGGTCAAGAGAAAAATCGTCATCCTTATGCTGAGATGTGACATAGCCTACCTGTGTACAAAATTTGACAATTCTAGCTTCAGCCATTACAGAAACATCGTTGATGGCCACCAAAAATTAAATGTTTCACATGACCTGAACACGCTCCTTTCAGGGATGATTTGCCATCTATGAGCTAGCACTTGCAATGATCAACCTATCTACCAAATTTGAAGACTCTATCTCCACCCACTATGAAGATACGAAAGGTGATATAAAATGTTGAAAATGGGGTGGTTTGAGGTAATTATTGGTCATTCATATGGTTAGAATGGTACCAAGCTTAGCACCCAATACCCAGTACTTTGGCTTCTAACGATACCAATACCCAATACCAATACTGATAACGGAAGTGACGTCATTTGTTGTAATAAAAATGCATAAGTCAGTGCAGTTGCAAGAATATGACAATTTAATCAGTTAAATGTTAATCAATCAATCTCATCATTTGGAAAAAATAACAAATCCATAATTCCATACTACTGAAAAATAGACATCTAGAATAATAAAAGCAAGCAACAGGCCTATGAAAGAAGTCAGCTAATGTTAACCACAGGCAGTGCTGGTGTGGATGCAGGTTTATTTATGACTGGCGATTGCCTGTCAGCCGCTGTCCCATACGACTGAAGCTGTTTGATGCAGCGAAGATGCGTGCTGCACTGGTGCACACATCTTGGCGGCATCAAGCAGCTTCAGTCATTTCAGCATTGCCCGGAGTGGAGAGACATGATGCGTGACAAATCAGCTGTTGGTAGTGGATGTCACACGCACTTCACCAACACCTTCACCCCTGGTGTTTGTGCTCCCACGATCTGCAGTGAGGCGGTCTGCATAACAGTCCAGGCGTTGCTTTGTAATCGTATGCTAACGCAGGCATCGTCGTGGGTGGCGAGATGGCGGCTGCCGTAGACTGTTGTCTGCCCAGTATTGAGAAAAGTATTGGGCCGATACCAATACCACCCAATACTGGCAAGTATTGGCCAATACCCCAATACCGGTATCGTTTGAACCCTAGTCTCTCAAGGTGACTGGAATTAGCACCATTCAATAAAGCACATACGAGTTGCTGTTAACATTCCATAGTAACTATGTTCCTATCTTGCAGTGTTTCTTAAATATAGTGAGATATTGGTCGAAAATCAGGGATTAGCCTACCCCACCTCCGTTGTGGGTGACCCCGTTGTAATTTCGCCAAGATCTTTGACATCAGAAAACTAGATTCCCTGGGTTATTGTATGGCATTCGTTGCATGATCCTACGTTTAGCCGTTTTGGTACAGTACCGGCATGTGACGGACGGATGGACAGACGGACGGACACAGACACATGAAGACAGCATAAACCACGCTAGCATAGCATCACATGGTAAAAAGGGTGAAGTTTATGGACCGCAGTGGCTTCGCTGAATATATGTAAATGACTCTGTAATGCACTACCGGTCTTTTAGTAGGAAGTGCAATATAAATACTTTAGTTACAGTTACACAGTGTACAGCAGCATCTGCCATGCATTCCTGGTCACATGTCGCTAATCAGCACCAGATGGTCGTCTTGACACAATGACAACTGAACACCAATACTCACTGGCAGTGAGCACTTCATCAAGGCAGCTGATGATGTTTGCTGTCATCACACAGACCTCTGTTGGCACTAGGTCGTCAGAACTGTGACACGAACCTTGATGATTTGTAACCACTAAATGCAAAAAGCACATTTATTTTGGCTGATAGGTTACAGCAGGTGTTGATTTCAGAGAAAATCGTTGTGGCGTGGCATAGTGGTAACGGAGTTGGTTGTATCAACGAAGTTACTCTATGTCGAGCCCGGTTAGTACTGGGATGGGTGACGCGTCCGGGTTCGACTCCCGGAGGCGGCACTTTATTTCGGTATGTAACCAGTGTCACGCAGGTCGACTCAGCCTTCTACCCTCCGTGGGACGGTAAAATGAGTACTAGCCAAAGGGCCGTGATGTTCTGCTACTGGGGAGTAAAGGCAGGCATGGTGTAATTTGCAGGTAAAACTGTGATCCATGTCTGAGCGCATTTGAGGCGCTTTGCTTAAAAATGCGCTATACAAATTGACGTACACTTTACTTTACTTTACTGTTGGTTGAAAAAAACATCTGCAGTAATTGTCATCATCGTAGCTATGTAGTCGTTGAAAAAAAGTTTTTGGTTAATGTTGCAATGACTGGATTTACGTGTTTCGTCCTCTGGTTTTACTACAGACTTGCTACTGTTTATTGACGTAGGCACCAAGGCTGCCTCTAATGGGTTTCTTTGCCATTGCAACAGACGCAGCTGCTTGTAAACACCTAGCTGTGAAGTGAGTTGCTGCCTTTAAGGGTGGCTTTGGTGCATGTTCAGACATCAGGTGACTGTGTTCAGGTGTGTGATCTGCATGGGTGAGTTCAAGATTGGCGATGCTTTACGCTTCCTGCCATGTGTCCATATCTACCACAAAGAGTGCATTGACGACTGGCTTATGCGTTCATTTACATGCCCTTCGTGCATGGAACCAGTAGATGCGGCAATTCTGACAACATACGAATGAAACACTGTTCAGACTCACCAGTTTGTGAGTCTGCATGTTGCATTTTGTTGGTCGACATGTCAGCCACGTTTTTCCTGTCGCTGATTGGAGATGTTGTCTGTTCAAGATGACGAATGAAGATGAACGTTTAACATTGTGCAGCTTGGTGCATTTTTTTCCGTACTTATAGATTCATTTTGTTTCCACGGCAACAGGAATTGTTTACATGTGTGTCTGTCTGCACATGGACTAGGCTTATGGACATAACTGACCTATGGTTGGTTGCGTGGCACAGCGGTAGAACATCGGTCTTTGACAGACGAACTTTCCCTGTCCTGCACTCGACCTGTAGCTGATTGGTGTCCATTTATGTGGGTAAACCGTCCGCTATAGGTCAACCAACCAGGCCAACTCAGCCTTTCATCCATTCTGGGACGATAAATGAGTAGTAAGCTGCAATTGGATGTCTGCTACCTCAGTTAGGGGTGGTGCCATCTGATGAACGCTTACGAAGGACAGGCAGTACTCTTACTTTCCTTTCTTCCTATGTACCTCTGACTGTTTGGTCAGCCGACATAATGTCAGCATTGTAAAGACTGACATGTTGTCAGCGATATGCAGGTGCATTTTTGCAAGTTAATATTGCCAGCATTTGGCGCATGTGAACAGACTGATAGAACACCAGCTGTGGTTTAACATGGATTTACTAGACTGACAAAATGTTGGCTTTACAGTATTGGCTGACTAATCAGTGTGTGTGTGATCAGGGTTTAAAAGTCACTAGCCAGCATAGGCATAAACTTCTTTGCAATAGTGCGGGGTTCATGGCGAGCACGAGGCTATAACTGGGGTCTGGGGGTGGAGTCCAGGGACAGAGCCCCTGGTCAGGGGGCAAAGCCCCCTGAAGCTGGAAACATTTTAGCTTTCAGAAGTGCAAATGAAGCGCAAATTTATCTATTTTTGTTATCCTGTGAACTGTTCGAAGATGTTTTTTTGAAAGAATATTATTGCGTTTCTGTCGTTTGAACACAGAATGGCATTATTTTGTGTTTATTTTTTATTCAAGGTCGGGTTCTAGACAGAAAATCCATAGATTCTGGTAAAGGGACGCTGAAAATGCAGGAATGGAAAACTAGAGAGTGGAAAAGACGGAAGGATAGTGCAAGGGTGGAAATCGCAGGAGTGGAGAACGTAGGAGAAGACTGGATAATGTTACGCTACTAAACGACAACTGTTGCTAAGAATTGAGACGCAATTCTGCTTAGAGCTTGCATCTTGTATTGCTCGATTCGAATGAAACTGATGGACTGATTGACATGAATGTCATCTGGACTCAATGTATTGTTTGTTACACTGTGGAAGTGTGGGAGACAGCTTCATAATAGGCGTTTCATGTGACAAAAAGTGGGGGGCTCAAAAGCCTGAAAGCAAGACTTGGACTGTAAAAAGTGGGGGGCTCGACCCTAGCAACCTAATAGAAGTTTACGCCTATGCTAGCCAGTATGTTGTGAAAAAGTCACTGAATAAAATATGATTTTCCATGACTTATTTATGTTTTAACTTGCTGCATTTATCGTTAAATTTTCTAATAAATCACCGTTGTAATATATTGTATGTGTTTAGTGTGAGACTTTGTTTGTTATTGTCATTACAATACTGTGGTCACATGGCCATTTCAGAGTGTGACTGAGATATAATCAGCTGAAAAAGTTGCAGTTTTGATATCCATTGTTATGCTTTGGGAAATGACAGAGAAAATGACTTACCAAGTATTGTGTGTGGATGTTGAATTTTATGCTTTCAAAGAGTGATTGTAATTGTTAGCAGATAACCTGCATTTTTACCATGCCACGTTGAGTTATATGCTGTCATAATTCAGTGTTACTTGTGTGCGATATCAAAATGACTGAAAATGTCATAAAACATTTTACGTCACCTGTTAGCTGCTTTATTCTAGTTTTCTCATACAAAATATACGTGGCAAAGTTATAATGGAGTCATCTTCAATGTGGTGTGAAATTGTATGAAAAATTTGTGATTTTCAGCTGTCCAGATGTTAGAAAATGCCACAAATATTTGCAGTTGTTACAGATAGCATGTTGGTACAGCTGGTGTAAAGGGATATACGTCCTTGCCATCAGGAGTCCAGTTGTGGATAAAGGAAGGATGAGGCCAGGACACTGGTTAGGGTTTTTACTTTATTTATATTCCTTCAGTGCTTTGACAATGTTGGTTTAGTGGCAGGAAGGACATCTGGTCTGTAAAAAGACACCATTCCACTAATCCCCATGATTTCCTTCCATAACAGGTGGAAGAACTGGATGACCCAGACTCACGTGGAAGAACGGCCATGAAATGGAAGTAGAAGTCGTAGTGGTATAGACAGCATGGTAGCATGCTAGTAGCTTGTCCGTAGTGTTTACTTGTGTAATATGTTAAATTGTATTACGTTTTAATAGAAATAAATTTTGCATTACCGGTAGTTCATAGTGATAGATAGGGTTGTTGATGACAGTTAAGATGTCACAGCATAGCGTAAACATTCTCTTACATTTTACCAGCCATATCTTACATGGCTATGCAGTTCATACCAGGCTAAAAGTAAACTCTGCAAAGCTATTACTGATTTGGTAAAGAGCAACTGACTTTACATTACTGAATAAGTGTACTGTTTACCATAATATTTTTTGTATTGGACATCAGTCTACAACAGCCATTATTGTAGAATTATGGAAGCATCTCTGGATTTAAGTACAACGTTTAGTTGGTGGTGATAGCAAAATACTAAGTCCATGGTCATGTATCCAATTCCGCATGTACCATTTATCAGTATGACGATAAGCCATGGCCCATGGTCATACTGCGGAATTGGCATTGTACTGTATTATCAGTCATGTCAGTGACAAATCAGATTGCCAGTGACAACAGTGTAAATAACAGTTCAGTTTTATTAGTAATTTATTTATTTATAAATGTATCGTTATTGATGCTTTATGTGCATCTGATGACTAATGATGTTATTGTTGTGTTGAGTAACAGTTAATATACCAGTTCCACAGCGTCTGAGTATGTTCTCATTTTTATGTTTTGACTGCAGAAAAATTGCATTGCTGTTATACGTTGGGAATTGTGTTGCACCATAATAGCTTGTGTACTCATTATTGCCTGCACTTTACAGCTGTTTGTAAAGTTACTATTGATAATATAAGGAAGACTTGTTACGAGATTGTCCATCTGATATTTGTGTAGGTTTGTAAAAGCTGTGTATTTATCTCGTATTTATTACTTGCTATTCTTTTTGTGTTGTAATGTTAGATATATTTCATGTTTAGACCCAAGTAATGGTATATCAGACAGTCCACCAGTAGAATGATACATTCCTTTTGATTCATGTTGCAAAATTGCTTTGAGCATATGTACAAATGTATAAACAATTCACTTTGGAATGCTTTTCTGTCATACATATAATAGACATTAGCTACTTATTATGCATTGTAAGATAACTGTGTGATCCAACCATGGACTGTTGTATTAGGAACCGCAGCAGAAAAGTAACATGCATTGCGTGATGCATATTTTGTTTGTTTAATTTTATGTTCCATATACTGTATCTTACCTGGTGCAGCTGCACCAGCTGTGAAGCGAGGCCAGTAGGGCCCGCAGGACCACCTAGTCCATGAAAATGCACATCCTCGTTTACCTACATTGCCCAAGCCAGCTTAAACAGTTCTTACATTTGCATGTTGCTTTCTTTATTTTTAATTTTGTGTGTTTGTTTTGGTTTAGTATTATTCTTGTTTTTTCTTAGCTTTTAAGGTCATTTTATTCCTGTGTTGCTTGCTTTTGTTGTGTTCAGTTTCTTCAGCACCAAGCCAAGAGATTGGCTGGGAAGAACGTATCTGAAATGACCTATTCTGTGTTAATGGGACGTAAAACCTGAACTCAGCCTACACATCTCGTTGGTATTTTGTCAATAATCCAATTGTTGAAGCTTCGCTTTGTCACATACAGAATGGCACTCACTGCCCTTAGTACTAGAGTACTACTAGATACACACGATCAACATCCATTACTAGTACATATTGTGCAGTGCAGCAGATTACATTGTCATTGTGTATTCTCAGTCAAAACTATTACAAAATAATTTGTAGACATTGCGAAGACTAAATAACAGATCTAAACCGATCATTTTGTGATATACTTGACAAATTGTAAGTCACATGACAGAAGATTAATAGACAGTCTGTGATGTGCTAGGCTTGCCTCTTCATGTTTGTATACTGTTGTAAATGTCACTCAGTAGCATTGTCAATAACATCTACATAAACTGCAGACTGTTATATATATATATATATATATATATAGCGCAATAACAGTTTACGCGATTACAAATTTTTCCAACAACACGTGTTTTACAGAAGTTGTAGATAATTTATTTGTAGTAATTTTACAAGATCTGCTTGCTGGCGAGATGTTGTTGTTTTGTTGCATTTACTTATGATCTTTGTATTTTCTTTCATGTTTTCCATCCCTCCAGTTATCTGAACAAAGATGAATGCTTGCAGCGTTGGACATGAGAGATGATTATCAGTCACACTGTGGTACTGTACTGTTCACCACAATGCACGATAAAAATGATAAACACACACGTGCCAGCAGTTCCTACAGATTTTTCTGCATTTTAACTACGTAGGCCAGTTTGCTTGTATAAGGGTTAGTTTTTGTGTTTTTGTATATGCATTTGTGGTCAGTTTTGTTGAAAGCGCCGTTAAATCCTAATAAACCCAACCTTTTATGGTTGGTTCTGTTATTGCATTGATTCAGTGATGTTCATTATGTACTTTGTTCAGTTGGCATATCAAAGTGTATGACACTGTACCTTCTTTTAATGTTTATTTGAAAACACCCTAATGTTAAACTTTTGTTTATTGTTGGAAAGCATCAGTACTGTGGCTAGTCTTTCAAAAAGATTGTTGTACACCGTAAATAAGCCCTGTACGGGTTCCTGGGCGGTAATGCGCCGTGACTTGTGTTGATTCCAGCACTATATAAATTGTTTGTGTATTTACTTTGCTTCCTTCCTTCCTTCTACTTTTTCCTTACT
>Ga0209780_1003180_pt1 | contig 12107 bp, 7 predicted proteins | sample WorMetexBAHAMAS2_FD_187384 | JGI IMG/M metagenome (GOLD analysis project Ga0209780, IMG submission 187384) | Marine gutless worms symbiont microbial communities from Max Planck institute for Marine Microbiology, Germany - Inanidrilus exumae... | ecosystem: Host-associated > Annelida > Digestive... | reverse complement strand
CGAGAGCTGATACTCATTTTACCGTCCCGCGGAGGGTGGAAGGCTGAGTCAACCTAGGCACTGCAGTAAGGGTGTGCAGCCCGTGCCCAAGGCTGTATATCGCAGTGGCTGTCGTGATAAACACAACCGCCTGCGGTGAGATTCGAACCTGGGTCCTCTCACACCGCAGTCAGGCATGTTACCGCTAGGCCACTGCGACACTGCGTTTTAGGTTGGAGTCATATGACACTAGTCACATTACTCCACCAACAAATGTATTTTTTCTGAGGTCGAAGTTTCGCTTCCGGAGTGTATACGAAGAACAGTGTCACAGTCAGAAGCTGTCAGTTTGTTGGAGGTCACTCAAGGTTACTGGAAATAGTGCCATTCGATAGAGTGCATACAAGTTCCGCTTAGCCATCCACTAGAAACTATGTTCCTGTCTTGCACAGTTTCTGAGCAATAGCAGAATATTGGTCGAAAATTGCCGATTTTAACCTACCTCTCGGCACTGCTGTAGAATAACAGTCCCGGTTTCATACACCATGGGACAGACTCCATGCAGAATGTGAAACTTTCCATTGGAACTCCATGAGATTCCCTATGAAATACTCCATAAATTTTCCCTGCAAATAAATGCCACCGTGCCATGGAATTCCATGGAGACTCTAAAGGATTCTATGGAATTCCATGAAATCCCATAGAGTCTCTTGCCCTTTTGTTATAAACAAATTACGATAATGACCTTTGGCATCAGAAAACTAGAGTCCACGGGCATTGTTTGCGTAATCACAGGTATAGCCGTTTTGATAGAACTCCGATTTGTGGCGGACAGACAGACAGACAGATGGATGGACGGAAAGACACGATGACAGCACGTACCGCGCTAGCATAGCGTCGCACGTAAACACTAAAAACTCGTCCATCCACAACGGACAGACAGAACCAAACCAATTCATTGACATACGCAAGGAGATTAACATGAACAGCAGTAAAGTGACAGCAAACATCCATAGTAGTGATTCTAATTGATTCCATGTGATAACAGTCAGCTTTTGGTCGGATAGGACTACTGCTAGTGGCTATAAAGACTAAAGCTTCAGAATTTACTCTTAGTAAACTTCCACCCGAAGTTACTTACTCGTTAGCTTACAGTCATCATTGTATAATTATAATGATTGCAAACAGGTAAAGCATACATTGCACTGTCAGCAGCGCCAGCGTTGTCTGAACTTAGCCGACGTCTTGCCGTGTTGTTGCAGTAATCAGATACGAGGACAGAACACCGTGACACGTAAATAATGGCATAAGCCTACAGCCTACTAACAGGACAGTAACGACGTTAGACACATCGAATGTCTCAACGAATGTTACTCGAACACACTGCAGTGAATTGCAGTAGTCACAGTTAGTTCGAAGAGGAACAAGCAGACTGCGTCACAGTTGTCTCGGCGCGGTGACAGGACGCCGGCCAAATATTATCGTAGTTGTCGGCGTCGTCATCGATAGCTGTTGGTACCGTCAGAGAGACAGTCGTCGTCCGGTCGTTCAGCGATGACAGGTTGCGTCAGAGAGACAGTTTGCATAGCGAGTGTGCTGGTCGACAGAGTGGCGCGTCTTGCCGCCTGCTCCTGGTAGTAGCGGCGCGTCGACGCCTCAAACGCCGACACGCTCGACCGCTCTCGCCTCATCAGCGCCATCAGCTCGGTGCGGAAGCGCTGTCCCGTGACGCAGTAGAGGAAGAAGTTGGCGGCGTGGTTAAGACAGGACAGCTGATGGACGACAGCGCGACTAGCGAAGTAGGCGGTCTGTGTGACTCCGCCAGAGAACTTCCAGCTGTGCCGGCCCATCGTCAGCACTATGCTCGGCGTGACGCAGACGACGAACGCCACTGACGCAGCGATACACATGAGTGACGTCTGCGTGAAGACCGCGCGTCGAGACTCCGTCGGCTGCGCCTGCGCACTAGTGTCTTCCGGTTTGTCGTTGTCCGTAGTCATGGCTGAATGTTGTAAGGCGACAGTGCGCTTACGGTGTGCTCTCAGCAGTGCGTAGATGATGAGACAGTTACAGACGGAGATAATGATGAACGGTAGCGCGCTGACCAGCACGAAAGCCAACCACGGCCGTACGTGCTGCTCGAAGTACGTATACGGCTCCGGACGACCACAGACCAGGACACGGCCATCCGGCAACTTCGTGACACCTCGCGTCCAGAAGACGTGCAAGTTCTTGCAGATGGCGACGACGACGACTATAACGCAGACGCTGGCGGCACGTCGAGGTGGACAGACGTTGTACTTGATGAGCGGCAGACTGACGGCGATGAGTCGGTCGACGGTGAACGCGACGAGAATCCAGATTGCCGCGTCACTGGCCGTGTAGAACGAGAATTTCTCCACTTTGCAAGTCCACCTGTAACACGCCACGCATTCACAGACTTACTCCGCCTCAACAGCACATTTCAATCGATTTTTGCCGGTGTTGTTTGTCAGAAAAAAGTGACACACATAAACATATTGCAGTAACAACCGCAAACATGGACTGAACTAAATAAAATTTTAGAGACACAAAGTGGCATCAACGTCAGACAACAACAAATCAACCCCCAACGTTACTGAGGTGTCATAGTTTTAACTAGATGGGTTGCAATGTATCTTGGGACTTACTGCAATATAGGCTCTAAGAGATGCGCCGATTTTTCCACCGGCATACTCGGCAGGTGACACAACTGTTTACTTATTTACCGACATAACGTTGCACAGCGTGCCACGCCCACATAGGTTCGTTTACATTTGCGTCATGACTCAGCAAAACGTCGACGGCAGCGGTCGCCAAAATTTGTGTTTTTCGTGGGCTTATAGCGCCAAAACCGTACGTCTTTTACCAAAACTCACTGATGAAAGGCATCCTTGGGATGTCGACTAGTTCCCGAACTGATTCCTATTGCCCGAAATTGTGCCGTTTGAGCTGTACCCTTATCACAAACACCCCCTCAAAGTACCCATTTTCAGTTTTTTGGCACCTGTAAAACCCCTTTGGAAGAAATTCAGAAAAAAATTTAACGGTTTACGCATGCGTACACCGATTCATGTGTTTTGTTTCAAAAATGCTAAAAATCGGTTTAGGATCAGCGGCGAAAGTCCGCGCGGTAGTGGTAACAGAAAAAGAAACAAAGCACCTTTTGACATCCTTTTAGGTGGAACCCCTGGGGGTGATTTCCCCTAATTTTGTGTGTGAGTGCGCACCGTGACCCCTCACTTATATTCCCGGTTTCATCCAGATCGTTCAGGTTTGGGAAAGATACAACAGAACAACCCCTCCACGACCCCCAGAGTTAATACAATATAGTCTCTACGAGCCTATAACAACATTGCACGCAAAGTTAGTTTCTAATACAGCTTATGTCAACATGAACAGTGCCAGGAAGTAAATAACACAGCTCTGTAGTGTTCCTGGCGTATTGACTCAACGCAACATCTTCGATCGACAAATTTGACATTCCCTACTGCCTGGCTTGCGGTCTGCAGGCCCATTCTTATCAGTCCGGCTTAGCAGGCGTTTCACAGAAGCAGAAGACCAGTTTTTTAAAGAAACTCAGCCAATAAGCGTTTAGCACCGCATCTCCTGAGTATATTTTATTTATTCACAAACGCGCAGTGATATCACAGTGTAGCACGGTAGTGCTTACACTGTGGCGTGGAAAATGGCAAAATCGGGGATATCAGAACTCCGAAACCCTTAACCGATTGATACAAAATTTGGCACAGCCGATTACGTCAGCGATATCACCCCGCATGCCAAAATTAAAATTGATCGCCCCAGTGAGGGTGCCCTGGCAAATGCGTGAAATATTACTTTTAGTGTGGTTTTTACCGCGCGACGCTATGCTAGCGCGGCATATGCTGTCATCGTGTGTCCGCCGATATTCTATGAAAAAGGCGAAACGTAGATCACGCAAACAACGCCGATTAGTTTTCTGAGGCCAAAGATCTCAGTGAAATTCCAACGAGGGCACCAAACAGAGATGGGCTAGATTGGCGATGTTCGAACAATATCTCGCTATATCTCAACATCAAGCTCAGCTATGGTTGGCGGCGTGGCTTTGTTGTAACGGAGTTGGTCGTATCAACGAAGTTACTCTACATCGAGCCCGGTTAGTACGGTCACTGGAATTGCCTTTATTCGATATGTCATATATCACTTCCTATTAGTGGTCTGTGGTAACGACGACTCTAGGCCTATCTGGCACAGTTTCTGAGATATTGCCACATGTACAGTGTACGTGACTGGCTGTGACCTTGACAAGTCCGTTTTCGAAAAGATAGTTGAAATTACAAGCCACATGCGCTTTCCGATTCAGTTGTAAGTAGGCCTAAGTCGTAGATAATACACGCTACAGTTCCGAGGTACGTGAGACAGAGATTTTTCAGTCAGCCAAAGTAACCTTCGAGGTCACTAAAGGTCACCGGTAATGGTGCCATTCGATAGGTCACATACGATTTCCTATTAGTATTCCGTTGGAACTATGTCTCTACCTTGCACATTTTTTATTTCTCAAAACTTAAAGAGGTCACGTGACCACTGAACACATCCCTTTCGCGGGTAATCTGTCGTGCACCACGCACTAGTCACAAAGGAACATCGTTAGGTCACGTCACGTGAACCATTTAAATTCTGGTGGGCACCAACCATACTTCTGGAACGGCTGAAGCTAGAGTCGTCAAATTTTGTACAGAGGTAGAATATATCAAGTGTTAACTTGGGATGACAAACTACCCAATAATAAGCGTGGTAAGAATCACGTAAGTTCGTGCTATGTTTTACGAGGTATGAGAGTTAGAAAGGTTTCAATTAGCAAACGTGGCTTTCAAGATCATTCAAGGGCACTTGCAATGGTGCCATTCGATAGGTCACATACGATTTCCTAATTGCAACTGTGTATGTCTCTATCTGACACCGTTTCCGAGATATTATCACTTATTTCCCAAAATTTAAGGAGGTCACGTGACTCTGAACACACCCCCTTTGGGGGTAATATATTACGCGTGCAGTGTGCACTAGTACGTCTTTGTATTAATCAGCACACGACATTTTAACTGCCTAGCTTCACCTATTCCACACACATAAGATTGGGACGAAATTTAAAAAACGGGTCAAGTGACTCAGACCACGCCCACTACGGGGTAATTCGTCATCCAAAAACTAGCACTTGATATGTTCTACCTGTGTACAGAATTTGGCGACTCTCGCTTCAGATGATTGCGAGCATCGAAAATGAAATGGGTCACGTGACCCTGGCTCGTCCCTTTTATGGGTGGTTTGTCATCCGCAGGCCAGGATTTGATAGTCTATCTGTCTGCAAAATTTGAGGATTCTAGCTTTAATCTTTCCAGAGATATCACTGGGGGCCTAAAATCGGTCACGCAACCCTGACAACACCCCTTTTAAAGGTAATTTGTCATCCTCATGCTGGGACTTGACATGTTTACAAAATTTGGCAACTATAGCTTCGCACGTTCCAAATTTTAAATGGTTCACGTGACCTGACTACGCCCTTTTTAGGGATGATTTGTCATCTGAAGACAGAACTTGCTACGATCAACCTGCCTACCAAATTTGATATTTCTATCTCCACACACTACGAGGATGTGAAAAAGGATACAAAATGTGGAAAATGGGGTGCTTTGGAGTAGTTAGCGGTTATTCAAGGTCAGTGGAAATAGCATCATTCGATAGAGCGCACACGAGTTCCTATTAGCCTTCTATAGCAACTGTTTACCTACCTTGCTCCGTTTCTGAGGTATAGCGAGATATTGGTGGAAAATGGCTGATCTGAACCTACCCCACCTCTATCTGGCGCCCCAGTTAGGGGTGGTACCGTTGGAATCTCGCCGAGATCTTTGGCGTCAAAAAACTATAGACAATGGGCTATCGTACGGAGTTGTTTGCATGATTCTAGTTGAGCCGTTTTGGTACAGTACCGGCTTTTGTCAGATAGACAGACAGATGGACGGGCAGACGGACGGACGGACACACTACGACAGCATATACCGCGTTAGCATAGCGTCGCGCGGTAGCGGTAAAATGGGTCATGTGACCGTAACCATGCCCCCTTTAGGAATGGTTTGCCATTCATAGGCTAGGATTTTTATACATTGTACCTGTGTGCAAAAATTTGACGATTCTAGCTTAAACCGTTCCAGAGATATCATTGTGAGCCTCAAAATATAAAGTGGGTCACGCGACCCTGACCACACCCCTTTTAAGGGTCGTTTGTCAGCAGTATGCTGGGACTTGACATACCCTACCTGTGTACAATATTTGACCAATATAGCTTCTGTCCACCAAAATTTAAATGGTTCACGTGACACGTGACCTGACCACGCCCCTTTCATGGATGATTTGTCATCCGTGGGTTAGTACTTGCAACGATTAACCTATCTACCAAATTTGAACTCTACATCTCCACCCACTACGAAAATATAAAAGGTGATAGAAACTATCAAAAATGGGAATATCGAAAATGGGGTGGTTTGGGGTAGTTACGGGTCACTCAAGGTCACTAAAAATGGCGCCATTCGACGGAGCGCATACGAGTTCCTAATAGTGTTCCATGGTAACTACGTCCGTATCTTGTGCGTTTTTGAGACATAGCGAGATATAGGTCGAAAATAGCCGATTTGAACCTACCCCACCGCTATTTGGTTCCGCCGTTGGGGTGACCCCGTCGGAATTTCGATCGTCGAGATTTTTGGCGTCAGAAAACTAGCTCCCTGGGCTATCGTTGTTCGCGCTATCCTGCGTTTAGCCATTTTGGTACTGTGCCGGCTTGTGACAGACGAACAGACAGACAGACGTACGGACACACGGCGATAGCATATACCACGCTAGCATAGCGTCGCGCGGTAAGAAGTGATATATGGTCTATCAAATAGAGGCAATAAGGCAATTCCGATGACCTCGTGTCACCTTCAAGGTCATTCCATACTGCGAGCCTTTCAAGCGTTGTTTTGTACAGCTGTGCAACAATTGACAAGATTTAAACTGACACAGTGCGTCGTGCGGTTCCTCTGCCATAGCGGAGCGTGTTGTACTATAGCCTGGTAAATCTAACCTGCTGAGATCTTTGAAGATGATGATTCGTGCGGCCTCGAAGAACTCTGGCGGGATTCGGAATAACAGAGCGAGGCTATCTGCGACTGCGATTGCTGACAAGTAGACGCAGGTTGATGAGCCGCGCATCCTGCGTCTGGTCATGACCAGCAGAGTGAGGATGTTGCCGGCGACGCCGATCAGCAGGATCCACGGCGACACGTACACCCAGACGAAGTAGTAATCGGCGTCGCTTGACTCGCGGTCAGAGGGCACTGACGACGTCGTTGTCGAGTTGCCAGGTGTTGAATTACGCATCGTGTATACAGTCTGTGATAAGACAGTTGACAACTCCATCGTCAGCTCATACACGTAGGCCTACACCGATATCTATATCCAGTCTCTGCTGCCGCTGCGTTACCGAGCATCCGTTGATACGTTGCGCTTAATCGCGTGCCCGTTCAGTGCACTGCCCGCATCAGCACGTAGTCGATGTATATCATCAGTCGACGGTCGTAGCAGCAGCAGCCTGCATCCTACATCCGTGTTGACGTCACAGGCGTGGCGCATCAAATGTGCCCGGCGGCCACCCGCTTCACTAACTGTCTTCCGTACGGAGAATAATTAGGCCTATTATTTGACGTCATCGTATGCGTTCGGAGGCGAACAGAACCGTGTAGCAAGTTTCACTGATGAAACAGCAAAGACGTAACCGGCCGCGAACTGCTGCAGTGCTGCTTGTGCCTAGTCATCATCGTGGGCTTTCATCTGCACACTCACGCTAACAATAGGCCTAATTATAGGCTACAGATCTGCCGTATGCCACAACTATGCTGAACACGACCGCATCATCTGGCTTTGATGACACATTACTGTTTGAGTATCAGCGAATGTTGTCTATTTAGGCCTACATATAGGCCTACAGTCACTGCCGTAACGCGTCGTCACACATCGCCAGTTAAACGGGTCTTGTCTTTTGACCGTTGGCAAGCGTCTAAGCCTCTAAGGCGGACGATTTTGTCAGTCGTGTGCGGAGCTAACGAGTTAACAGACGAAGACAGTGTTGTAGTGTTCACGACACCGATACACTTTCTATTTAGTTATTTTTCATGTTCCTGCGTTAATTCTTCGTTCTGAATTTTGCATGTTGTGTAAATACTCGCGTATGTACATAAAAGAAACAATTTCGAACGTGTAGTCAGAAGTACAGTTGAAGCGGGAGAAAGTCACGCATCGACGCCTGCGAGCAGAGCCGGCGCTAGGCTAGGGCGAGAGGAGCCCTTGCCCAGGGCCCGCGCTTGCGCGGGACTGCGCGCTTCGCAGCCGCAGTGTGACATAGCGGCTTTTTGTCATCTTCATTACAGGCAGCGCAGTAGCGCGCTGCACTGTTGTAAGGCCCATTCAAAAATCAACAGGAAAATGGAAAATTCGACTCCCTGTATAATCGTAAACCCTGAAAATCTTATTTTGAAACTTGGCACACGTGATTACGCCGATAACATAACCTACTAAACAATTTTCATGTACATCGCTTCAGTAGGGGCTTCTCCACAAATAGGTGAAATATAAACCATTTTGTGACCTTTTTCCTGTCCTGTCCTGTCCTGTCTTGTCCTCTTTTTCTCGCACCAACGCCCAGCTCGAACCGCGCGAATGATATTCGCGGTTTATGGCTCAAATGACGTGGTTCGGCCCAAGGACGGTCCTTTTTAGGGGGGGGGGGGGGGTCCTGTGTGCAATCATATGTCCCCTAATTTTGACTCTTGATCCTTGTAGGGGACCTATAGAAGATTGAAAAAACTTGGGTATACATTCCATATGTGGGGCAGAAAGGTGTAATTCAAGATGGCGTCCAATGTGGCCGCCGCACCCTTATACCCAATATAACTCCATCTGGATCTGACTTGGAGTGATGAATTTAGTGTCTTTACCTAGGTTTCTAGGGTCAAGGAATCCATTGAAATCATTTTTCAAGGTGAAAAAGTAGCGGGTAATGGTGAATTCCAAGATGGCCGTCAGAATGGCCGCCGCGCCCTATCGGCTAGCCTATCAAGGTTCATAATTAAGCTAGGAGAATAAACTTGGCGTCTTTTCTATGTTTTTAGGGGTCAGGCATTTCAATCAAACCATTCACTTTGCCAGAAGAACAATGGAGCAAACCAGTGTGTGAAGTCCTCGCTGCAACACATGCAATGACCGGCTGTGACATCACCAGCAAATTTGGCAGGAAAGCTGCTGGCATCAAGGCCGAGCCTGTTCTGTACTTGAAAGACTCTGGGAGGACACATGCGGATCTAGCAGTACGTGTGCAGTACGCTGTGAAGTGGCTGGTACAAGTACTGAACCATGGCGTTGAAACGATATATCGTTTACGTTTAAACTGGTACCATCACAGAAAGTCAATTACAATTACTGACCTTTCCCCAACCAGTTATGCTACAGAAGGTCATATTCAGAGGGCATTTTATGCAACCTACATGCAAGTTTGCCTGGGAGACTTTTCACTGAACCCACAAGACTTTGAGTTTACCATGGAAAGCGAATGTCTTGTCCCAAAGAGATGCCGTCGTAATTTGCCAGATCAAGTGCCTTTGAAATATAACTGGGTGAAATGTGAAATGTACCACTCACTCCTGTCTTTGTAAAGAAAGAAACGTCCATTGCTGCATTATTCTGTAAATGCCAGGCAAACAGTCAATGCAAGAAATGCAATTTCTGCATAGGGTGCTGTTTGTGGATATATACTAGGTGTTTGTATTGTGTTATTGCATTTCATTTCACCATTTTATGCATTCGTTGAGAACTTTACATCCTATGTTACATTGTATTTGTATGCATGTATATGTTATGGTTTGCGTTTGCTAGACCTAAATAAAGACGCTACTTACTTACTATGTCCACGGGGGGTTTCTGGGCACATGGGTGAAATATAACCAAATTTTTTTTATTTATACCCCTTCTTTGGGAACTCACCTAGGCTACATGTCAGACCCGTCGACGGATTTTCACGCATGATGGCTCAAACGACGCAAACTCGCTTAAGGATGTGCCTTTATGGAATTTATTCACATGGCTCCCCATTTAGGGGGTCAAATCCAAAAAAAAACAATTTTGGGGCGTAAATAGGCGTTTTCAAGCCAAACTCGCGAAATCGAAAAACATGCATATTATCAAAACTACTGCATCGATTCCAACCAAATGTTGCACAGTGATAAAGACCACCAAATGCCCTTCGTGGGTGGTCCAACACACGCATCACAAATCTAAGATGGCGGACAGCCGCCATCTTGAAAAATCGAAAATGGGCATTATTAAAACAGCAAACATAAATGTAAAAAACTGCAGTTTATATACATGTACACTGTTAACGGCGACGGATCGAAAACCGCAAAAATCATAAAAAGCAATGTTAACTACACTAACATTGACATTCAGGCTATGTTAGTGTGGTTAACATTGCCTTTTTATGCTTTTTTGCGGTTTTCGATCTGTCGCCATTAACAGCGTGTATAAACTTCAGTTTTTTATATTTAATTAGGTATAGCTGCTACGGTAGAATCTGCACTGGATCGAGTGAGTATCTGGTTGGAAACTGACACGTTTATTGTACACTTTACGTTGTACATTTTCTGAGTAGAGCACATGGACCCTCCCGTACTCCATCTGTGTGGACGGATATTATGCCCGCTGACATTTATTTTACAGCCCTTCCTGATCGCATTGTGGTCGTATTTATGACCGAACAACACGCTGCACATTATCAGAGCGAGGCTGTATGTTGTACGACAAATTAGCCGATAGCTGACAACCGTGATCACGTGATCAAGATCTCTGTTGACAATGTCAATGTTGCTTTAGCGACGGTGACTGTTATTAGGTGATGGCTGTTTTGTCAACATCGCTTCACTTCATCCACGCTACTGACATTTGTCATTGCCTGCATGTATAGCAGTGGCACGGAGGCAATTAGTGCTGACGACCCTACGTGGTGACGAGTCCGACAACTGAATAACAGCATACAGCTTCTACGCTTTTTATTACTAGACGGGTTAATACACCGACTGACCCCCCCAAAAATTGCAAAATTTTGTTGGTCTTGGCTCCGATCTTGTGATCGAGCAAACACTAATGCGCTCACTTAAAAGCCAAGGCGGGCTAACGCGAGGGAGTGGGATGTCCGAGCACCAGAGAACAGTTTGGGCCATGTCATCCACTGTGCATCTGCTTACAACCTCACTATGCAATAACTTACCGTAGAAAACTAGACAGTTTTACATCCTTCTCACCCGATGAATCGTTACGCAACATTATCACAGGGATTAATGCCAATGAGAACGTCAATGTTCAGAACCTTTTTGAAATCGGAAAAGACATTGTACAGAAGATGGACGGACAATCGGTTTTCTGCTACTCTCACAAACGGAGTTTGAAGGCGAAGACTCTCGCATCGAGCAAGAACGTAAACGTTTCTGCAGATCGTAGCATTGACCCAGCTCTACTATTTCAGAGGTTTGTAGTAGTCTCGCAGACGGGTGATCTTCGGCTAGATGATGTCATGTCCTATGAACTTTGTCCTTACCCGACACAGATCTATCTTCTTGTTCTCTTGCTCTTCCATGCAGATATTTCTAAATGTACCTCACTCTATTTCCGCTCTGACAAGGCGAAATCCTATGTCTATAATATTAAGGTTGTCAAGCAGGTTCTTGGTGAAGCCGTGTGCAGCGACCTATTGTTTCTGCATGCCTTTACGGGATGCTATTCGGTGTCCAGGGTATTTGGGATTGGAAAGAAGCTGGGGTTCCAACGAATCATCAACAGAGAAAAGTCAATGAAAGACTGTTCAAAAGCATTCTCCCTACCAAAGCAAAGTCAGTTGCCTTACAACCAATGGTTGTAAGGCAATGGTTGCATTGTTCAATGCAGATCAGAAGGACTCCCTGGCATCTATTAGATACAATATGCTCTGCAAGAAAGTTGCGAGAGCTACGATGTTCGTCACGCCAGAACGACTCCCACCAACCACCTCTGTC
>Ga0209780_1003179_pt1 | contig 12108 bp, 5 predicted proteins | sample WorMetexBAHAMAS2_FD_187384 | JGI IMG/M metagenome (GOLD analysis project Ga0209780, IMG submission 187384) | Marine gutless worms symbiont microbial communities from Max Planck institute for Marine Microbiology, Germany - Inanidrilus exumae... | ecosystem: Host-associated > Annelida > Digestive... | reverse complement strand
GGTGAAAGAGAGGGAGTTATAGATGTACAAAGTGGACTCTCTTCATTCCAGTGCCACCGCGGTTTGGACCAATTCCCAGCTTGGTTTCTGACGCTTTCTGCTACGAACTTTTCATAAGCCACTTGCCAGCCTTTTCAATCTGTCCATTGCGACTTCAATCATGCCCCCGGTCAATGGAAGGCTGCATACATTCGGCCTGCACCAAAACTCTCTCCCTCAATCTCATAAAGACTCAAGATCCATATGTCCATTACACCGGTTCTCTATAGAACCATCCAGAAAATAGTGGCTAGACGATTTCTTTACTATGTGTCAAGGACTACTAAAGAGCGTGATTTTATCGCACGAGAATGATTTCAAAAGACGTTTACTGACAGTTAAACTCATCTCTATCGTTTTTACAATTCTACACTACTATCTTCATCGTCGTGCTAAATTCTATGATATTCTTCCCGCGAAAGCGAGGAAGTATGTTTTTACCGGCGTTGGTTTGTGTGTCTGTCTGTGTGTGTGTGTCTGTCTGTGACCACGATAACTAAAAAGATTGCGGACGGATTTGTACCAAATTTTATGGGAAGGTACCTAGAGGGAAAGGGAAGACCAAGTTCGTGTTTCGTTACGATCGGTAGAGGGATGTGGAAGTGATGGTCAAAAAACTCCGTAAACCGGCGATTGTTTACATCTTATACTGCTAATAGTAGGTGTGGCAAGTGTTGCCAAGTGTTGGCGACAAAACCCCCAAATTTCGCTTTCGCGGGGAGTTGTACTCTCTCAGAGTACTTTCCATCTAGTTTTTAAAAGTTTTATTTGGTTTGCTTTAATTTGATTGGTTCATGTTCTGTTTGACGTATCAAGTCGAACAGTAGAACACTGATCCTAGCAAAGACCGACCATGTGAGACTCAACGCCATGTCTCACCTCGACAAAGCCATGTCTCACCTCGCCAACTTTGTCTGTGAACGCAACAGCGAGAACGTTGGACAGTACAGGACCCGGGCAGGCGACAGTGACATGGATGTTGTGCTGAAATACTTCGGCTGCAAGACTGTGAAAATAGCCCTGTCAACATCACCACTAAACATCGGTAACCTGTAAAGTAAAAAGTAAAGTATGAGGTACTTATACAGCGCGTTCTTACGGCCTAAACAGTCACGAAGCGCAACAGAATGGCACGTGTCAACGGGATCACACAGTTTTACCTGCCACCCACACGACCATCCTGACTTTACTCCGTAAGCATTCACCAGATGGCACCACCCAAACGAGGCGGCACACATCTGATATAGCTTACTACTCAATTTATCGACCTCGGAAGGATGAAAGGCTGAGTTTGCCTAGTTGGCTGACCTATAGCGGACGGCTTACCCACATAAGTGGTCACCCGTCAGCTGCAGGTCGAGCGTAGGACAGGGAAAGTTCGCTGGTCAAAGACTGACGTTCTAACCACTGTGCCACGCAACCAACCTGCGTACTGTATTGTACTGTACTGTACTGCTCGTTCTACATTTCACACATCAAAAGTGCGAGATATACATCCAGATTTCACTTCTTACATCAACAGCGCATTGACGCTGTGCTTTGAGCGACAGAAACCGCTTAAACAAACTAGAAATGTGTGGCAAATCCCAACGTGTGGCCCGCCCGGCGAAAACGCGCCCGCAAAACTCGGATTACTTGACCAAAGTTCACCAATTTTTTTGTCAGACGTAGAGGGGTCATCGACGGTGTTAACGCGCGCATCCACGTTGCGATCCTCCCGTCCGTTGTGGAATGCTGCGCACAGAATGAAGACGGGATATGCCAGTATGCCAATTTTTGCCGACTTGCTCTAAAATCGGTTGTCAAAGCAAAGTCCCTTGAGCACACCAATACATGAACGTATCTTGAACATTCGACGAAGAGCAATCCAGTTTATTCTAAGATGATTGGTCTCCAATGGGACCGTTAAAACGATGAAAGAACGTAACATCAGCATATTTTATATCCTTTTGGCAGGCCGGGTAAAAAAGTGCACCACAAATCCCAAAGGATCACTTTTGTGATAGGCTACAGGATTTGTTCTGAAACAAACAAGGCCAGTCAACCACAAGTTAGTTAGTTAGTGGGAGTTTAACGTCTCTTTTCAGCACAAATATGGCATAATATCAGGGACGAAAGGTCAGGGGTGAAGAGCTACCCCTACCCAGTGAAGGAAGGCCAGCGATTATATTAACCTCAACACAGGCCGCCTTTTTGTTCAGCAGCCACTCAAAAGGAAAAGGGATCGAGAGGCTCATTTGAATTATTACGCTAGCACCTATATAGGCTTACTGTTGTTTATTAAGAAAATAAACAAATGTCATGTCAAATGCCTACAACAGGGGGAGACAACTATCACATCGCAAGACAAAACTAAATGAAATACGACAAAAACAAGCATGCATCCTTAACTAAAAATACATATAACACAAAAACTAAAGCCAGGTTTAGTCGCCTCCTACGACATCCGGTCTGTAAACGGAATGGGACTATTCTGGTAGAATGGTAAAAAAGGAAAAGCAAGAAAATAGATAAAACGAGTAAGAAAAGGAAAAAGAGAAAAACCAAAAGATACTAAAAGATAGAGTAGAAGATGGGAAAGCGGGGAAGTGAAGGGTTAAGGGGATTGCCCCTGGGCCCTGGCCCACACAAGCAGTCAAACAGAAACTGAAAGTAGTAGGCCCTATTAGTATTTAGTAATAGTAGTAGTAGCAGCAACAGCAGCAGATAACAGAGATGCTGACTGACAAGCAATGACAATGTACTCATGTCTAGCCTACTGCTATGCGCGAACTCATGTACTGAGACTGCTATCCAGCCAATAACTGGATATCCTCATAACCGTCGTCGGCTCAAAAACAAAAGGTGGGCGAACTTTCATGCCAGGTGTATGCAGAATCTAAACACGAGCGTAAAAGACGGAGTTGGAATGGAACGATCAGTGGACAGTTGCGGGTTATTACAAACACATAGACACACAGCTAACACTTACAATGAGTGCATACTTGGTGAGGCAGTACGTAGCCGAAAACGGCAAAGCTGTAAACAAACGTACAATGATCACGACAAAATATGTTAAACCAGTCTAAAACATACAACATGACAATAACCAAAAACTGATTCCTACTTTATGAAATAACGTGTGCGAATGGACGAGTTGTTACAGACGGTGGACGACTTGCTGAGTGAGGAAGGACAAAGCTTGCAACCTGGCACTGACAGAAAAGTCAGCCTTACAATTGTTCAAGTCCATATAATAACAAGCATTACGAAGATATCACGGAGAGTGAAAAATGCGCAGGAAATTATTAATCTTTAGGCAGTCAAAAAGGTGCAAATTTATACCTACAATGCACCAAATTACGTTTGGCGGCCAGGCTCTGCCCGGACCCACTGCGGAAAATTAAGCGCTCCCCCAGACCTCCTAGCAGTGGTGTAGTCGAGGGAGGGGGAACGCGGAGGAATGCGGTTGCCAAAATATTTTGGGGGGAACAAACATAAGAACGCGTGGTCCCGATTTGCCTTAATACTGTTTAAACTGCACGAAATGTGGTAAGTTGATTCTCGGAAAAAATCACTAAAACTGTTGCCACCAGATGTCATATTTTAAAGCTAAAATGCACCAAATTCGATTTCGGTTGGGGCGCAGCCCCAGACCCCGCTAGAGGAGCTTAGAGCGCTCTTCAGAGCCCCTAGCTGGGTTTAAAGGGGCTGGAACCAACCGTGCCTGACCCCACATAGCGTTGACGGCGTCTTACGCAGTTTGCCGGTGACGCTGCTGGTGACGAGAATGAATCCGTGACGCCGGGCGATCATGTGAGGCAGGACGCACTTGGTGACAGACATCGGACCAGTTACGTTCACGTTGATTATCTCACGGTCGATCTGCAGCGGCGTGTCAATCACAAATGCTCTCTGTGACCGCCCAGCGTTGTTCACCAGTACGTCAATCTCCAACACACACACGCACACATGCTCTGCATCTGTAGACTGCAGTTAAAAACGTCTATAGTTCTCGTAAGCCTACCTTCATATCTATGCCGAAACAGTATATGCCAGTGTCCACCCAGAGCTCCGAAACAACCATGGCGACCGGCGATATAGGTTCATCTAACGAACAAGCTGGCTCAATGCTCACCACTATCACAAACAAGTATGTCCGTCCTTGTAATACTCGGACGGAAATGTACGCTGGCCGCGTCCGTGCTGCCCCTGGTGATACGACACGATACGATACGATACGATATATTTACGTGCGCTCAAACGCTGACGATATGTACACTAGGATGAGCTCCGGGCACAACGCTCGGTAACCAGTACAGGAAGCCTTTACCTTTACGTGAGTTACGAAAGGAGCAAGAAGAGAAGGAAGAAGGCTATGTCAACCTGTCCAAAGTGCTTCATGACGATGTCAGTAGCAGCAGCATGAGACTCAATGTCAGTCATGTCTAGCGTCAACACGAGCACGTCAGACTGCTCCAGTTTACCATAACCTACATACAACAAATCAGCCACACTGTCTTCTAGCTCAGTCCACAGTTCACGCTGTTTACACGCAGTCACAGCACAGATAAATAAACGACCGGTGTTCTACTTCTATAACAGACTAGCGTTTACCCGGCCAAAGGCCGGCCGGGAAGTCAGACCACGAAACTAAACTCAGGAGCACAAAAGCGTTTGATACGGCCCCCATCGAAGGCTACGGGCCACGCCCCCAGACCAGCGCGCGATTGGCCCGTTCCGACGTCGGACCTTAGACCAGCGCGCAGGCGTGCGCAAGAACTCGGACCGCAAGCCATTGCGCAGGCTAGCACGCGTGACCCGAGGGGGCTTTCTCGAAATCGGCCATTTTGCACCGTTTTCCCAACTTTTATACATTAAGGGTCGAAATTTTCCGGATGTTTTATCCGTTCACGTCTACCTATGACCATATGAACCACGAAAAGTTTCATGGAAATCGGTCCGCACGTTTTTGAGCAATCCGGAAGACAGACAGACAGACAGACGCGGCAACTTTATATATGTGCACAACATTTGCAGCATACAGAACAATTCTAGTTATTTTCACTGTTAACCTCAATCATCGTATCTCAGATGCTGCCTACTGGAGGGGAGGCTTTAACAATAACAACATCTGCAATCAGTTTCGTTTCCACAAAGATGAAGAAATTAATTCACAACAGAACAACACAATGACTGGCAGAAAACGTGCGAAAATGCAAGAGTACAAACTGAGGCAGTCGTTGCGGACGTTCTCCAGCTCGGCAGTGCTGCGTGCAGACAGTACCAGCTTACAGCCAACACGTGCCAGTTGATACGCCACATGTTTGCCTATCCCACTGGACGCGCCCGTTATCCACGCCACCTGACCCTTCAGAACCTCTGCGACAGTGAAACGACGCACGTGCACAGTTCAATGCAAACATCACATATCTAATACTCGACAATGTCTACGTCCTCTCCTACCCAACCACAGAAATAGTACAGTAAGAAAGTCACTCAGGAACCGCGGACCGCGTTTCTCAACGTTACTGTTAGTTCATGCTTGTAATTCTTTGTATAGTTTGTAATTTGTCTTTTTTGTTTTTATCTTTGTATATTTTATCTTAGCAGTTGGCTGCACGTACTGCGAAATAAACTATATATATATATATAACCCCATTTAGTCTGTATTTTATCTTGTCTTATACTGTATTTGTTTTTTTCTTTATATTTTAACATTGTCGCCTTTTATGTGTTTATGTGTTTAAATGTGTTTACTGTTTACATGCTTTTATGTCACATCTTATGCGTGCAATTGACATGCATTTAAATAAAAGGCCACTTACTTGCTTACTTACGTATTTGCTTCTCAGTGCTTCTCTGCTAAACTGTTTTCTACTATCGTATTCACGTAAGTATAAATAGTGAAAAAAGCCAGTTTAAATCTAACTACAACGGCGATAAGTACTGGCTGTAAAATAGCAAATATCACACTGGTAGGGCTCCGCAATGACAACTACACACTACATCTTACCGGGCTTTTGTCCGAACTGTTCGTTCCACAACAACGTCAGGTCTGCATCAGCAACATTCTTCCAGACGACGTAGAGCAGTATCAGCAGCAGTGAACAGACGACCAACGGTATCAGCCACAACATTCTCACAGTCTCAGTTATTACGAACTTCCGTCACCGATCTCACGGCCTGAAAGTTGCAAAACATTAGGCCTAATTTTCCTCATTGCTATGTCTTACGAACACAAGAAGCTCAGCTATCGCACAGGAACCGCGCGACGCACTATGTCAGTTGAAATCATGTCAACTGCCACACAGCTGCAGGAAAAATCACATTTGGGAACGCTTGCAGTAGACGAATGACCTTGAAGGTCACTCAAGGTCATAGGAATTGCCGCTGTTTGATAGGCCAAATATTGCTTCTTATTACTGGTCTGTAGTAATAATGACTCCATCTTGCATCCTTTCCGAGACATTTTCACACGCCTGTGACCTTGAGAAGTCTGTCATTTTCGAAAAGACAGTTGAAATTACAAGCTGCGTGCATTTGCTGATCATGTGTAGAATCGTAGATACGCCTAATACACACTACGTTTCCTACGGTATGGGAGTCAAAAAATGTTTAAAACAGCAAGCAGTGTAGAAAATTAGAAAAGTAGCAAGGGGTCCAGACAGTTTTGCCGTTTGAGGCCCTAAGGGCCGATAGCGGGGTGAGGTTCTCGGGGAGGGGCAGCTAGCCTCCCCACCAGCAAGAAGGCATGGGGAGCGCTGTATAATTAAGCTTCCCCAGCGAGGTCTGGGACGTAGCTTTGGCCGTTGTACGATTTCCTGTATTTTGATGTCTCCAGGTGCACTGCTTATTCTGCTACAGTATTAATGTTGAAAATTCCTTCATCTGACAGAAAACGGCATTACGTTAATCCCCGTGGAGGGCTAGAAATTATATGAGCAAGGGGTTATCAACTGCAGCACGGAATGCTGCATCCTTCCCGTCAACTCGCATACTGAGCAAAAGTGACCAGGGTCACGATAGGTCATTGTTTTGCTGCCGTTCGTAAGCCACATTGCAGCCATGTCTCTATCTTACACCGTGTCCGATATAATATCACCCTTACACTGTACGTTGACTGCCTGTGACCTTGAGATGTCCTTCAGTTTCGAAAAGACACTTGAACTTACAAGCCACGGGTGCTTTCGCATTCATATGTAAACATATTGTAGATAATACATGCTACGTTTCCCGAAGTATAGGACTTAGAAAGGTTACAAACAGGTTTCAAACAGCAAGGGCGACCTTCTCGGTCACTCAAGGTCATTGGTATAATGGTATTCATTCGAAGGGAGCCACGTACGATTTACTATAAGTCTTCTGCTGTCTTGGCAATTAGTGCACAAGATGAACGCACAAGCGATTGGTTCGTCAAACAAACGTACAGGCGTTGAGACAAGAAGCACGGCTGTTGCAGAGAGACCGCGCGACGCATTAAGTCAGTCGCTGCACAGCTGTGTGAAAAAAATCACATTATAAAGGCAAATGTCGTTAAAGGTCACTCAAGTTCATCGCAATTGCCGCTATTCGATGGCGCATGCATCGCATCCTATTAGTGATCTTTAGTAATTAACAATGACTCAATTTTGCACCGTTTGTGAGATATTATACCACATATACAGCGTACGTGACTGCCTGTGACCTTGATAAGTCCTTCATTTTCGAAAACACAGTTGAAATTATAAGCCATGTGCACTTTCTTATTAATGTGTAAACATATCGTAGACAATACATACTACATTTCCTGAGCTATGGGAGTTAGGAAGGTTTCGAACAGCAAAGTTGACCTTCAAAACATCTCAAGGTCACTGGTGATGGTGCCATTTGAATGGACAGGCCACATGCGATTTCCTATTAGTCTTCCATTGCAACTATGTCTCTGTCTTGCACTGTTTCCAAGATATCATCACTTATTTACCAAAATTTAAAGAGGTCATGTGACCCAGAACACAACCTTTTCGGGGTTAACCTATCATGCATGCATTAGTACTCCTCAGTACATTTTATATATCAGCACAAGAAATTTAAAGTTCTTAGCTTCACAGATTCCAAAGGTATGATTGGGAGACCAAAATTCTAAAATATGTGTCACGTGACTCTAACCACGCCCATTAGGAGGTAGTTTCAACTGGTAATTCTCTGTTGTTCACGTTCGTGAGCCCTGCAAAAACGACTAAACGAATCCAGATTGTATTTGGGTGGGTGAGTCGGGTGAGCCAAAGAAACCTTTATAAAATGAGGACCAGATCACTAAGCGAAAGGGACAACTTTTGGAAGTTGTCCGGCCCATTAAAAAGCATCGAGTCACTGCTGCAGTGTACGCAGCAAAAAAATCAATAACGACACTAGCGCGACTGCTAACTGCAGCCGACTGCTTTGCTCACGACTGGCAGGCGCTCACATTAACTTTTCGGCCGTGAAAACCCGCCCCTGCGATGCGGCCGCCTTTTGTCAAAGTACTTTGACCACTTGTTAGCATTTCATGTCGACAAAACTGTTTTTTTCTCTGGAAGTACGAAAAGTGTAGCTCCTTTTCTTTTCTAGAAAATACGGTCGGTCCGGAATATCTTGGACTAGTAACCTGCCTCACTGTACGTAGCACCGACTACTTTTTCCTCATGTGACCGTGAAATGTGACCTATGAGTGACCTTGACCTTCGAACACCACCTGCCAAATATCCGGGTATAATGTCGTTTAGTTTAACAGTTATTGTCTGGACAGAGACACACACGAAACCGATTTCTCTACCTGGGCCACTACTGAGTGATCGGTAAATACACAATAGGAGATAATCGGATCGGACTTTAACGAGAAGACGCTATTCGAGTTACGAAACAAATACTTTCAACTCACTTGAAGCACTGAACAGAAAACTGTCATAAATATAGCCTATAGGATTACAGCCGACGAATACAATCTGAAGTTACAATAATTAGAGCAAATAATAGCTTACAACTAGTCAACTACGCGTCATCACAAACCACACCTCATAGTGCAAGTGTATCGCAGTAAAAAGCAGCATAAAATAATAAAACCTAACTTAAATGATGAGTAGAGCATCAAGCGACTGTCATATAGGCATGCACTTGACGTATCTAAAATAACAACTGGGTGGACTATAGTGAGCCCTGATTAGGGGGCGCGGCTGGCGGGCAAGCGCACTGCTAGTGCTAGCCTATAAAAATAATAAACAGTGCGTTTGCAGCCAACAGTAGGCTAGGCTAGCGTATAAACAACGGTGGAGGCCTTTGTAATGAGAATATTGTTGCTCTTGTAAGTGCTCATACCACCAACCTTTCTGTCCAATAAACTTGTGCATAATAAGCCATATCGTAACGCTTTTAATGATCGATGTTCTGAAATTCAAGAAGCTCAGCTATTGCAGAGGGACCGCATGACGAACTATGTCAGTTGAAACCTTGTCAACTGCCGCACAGTTGCGCGAAAAAAATAAAACACATTTAGAAAGGCTTGCAGTAGCCTAAATGAATGACCTTGAAAGTCATTCAAGGTCATCCGAATTTCCTCTGTTTGATTGGCTATATATCACTTCCTATTAGTGGTCTGTAGTAACAACTCCATCTTGCACCGTTTCGTGACTTTCGTCTTCTATTGCAAATACGTCTCTAGGCCTATATCATCACATATTCTCCAGAATTTAAAGAGGTCACGTGACCCTGAACACATTCCTTTCGTGGGTAATCTATTATGCATGTACTCCTCCGTGTGAATCTGCATAAGAAATTTAAAGTTCCTAGCTTCAACGACTCCACATGACTGGGCGACCAAAAATTTACAAATATGTCACGTGAATCTGACCACGCCCATTACAGGAGGTAGTTTGTCATTCCAATGCTAACAATTGATCTACTGCACTGATCACGCCCCTTTCAGCGACGACGGTTTGTCATCCGTGGGCTAGGACTTGCTACGATCAACCTACCTATCAAATTTGAAGTCTCTATCTCCACCCAAAACGAAGACATGAAAGGCGATACAACATGTGGAAAATGGGGTGGTTTGGGTACTTAGGTCACTGGAAATAGTGCAATTCGATACAGCGCATACATGTTTCTATTAAGACTTCCGCAGTAACTATATCCCTATCTTATACCATTCTGAGATATAGCAAGATACTGGTCGAAAACAGTCACACCCCACCTGTATTTGGCGCCCCCGTTGGAATTTTGTGGAGATCTTATCAGCTTCGGCATAAAAAACGTAAAGAGTCCCCGGACTATCTTATGGCGTTATTTTCGTGATCATGGCCAAAAAGTGATACCTCTCGTGCATTACATTACGTTGTACGAGAGGTATCACTTTTTTGGCCCACCCTGTATGTTCAGCCATTTGGTATAATATCAGCTTGTCACAGACGGACAGACAGATGGACATACGACGACAGCATATTATACCGCGCTAGTATCGCGTCGCGCGGTAAAAATGATCGCTCGATTTACATAGGCCTAAATCAGTCGATCGCAGATCAGCAATAACCACTAGCTTACCAGACGACACATATACCTGTAGCGAAAAACAGTTAGTCTATAGCCGCTAGCGCTCTTGCATAGCGCCCTCACATGCCTCTACGTTAGGGCGCTAGCGGCGGCTACGTGTAGTGCATATAGGCTAGACATTATTTTTTGTACTCGACTATTTACGGTGTAGCGGTTTTGCGCTGTATCGTTGGGAGGGTAGCGCCGCAGAACTCGCCAGTAGGCCCTACAGCGCTGCAGCACGTCGCAACAAGCGCTGTATATAACCACAGCGAAGACACGAACGAACGTCTAAAGTAGAGTTCTCACTGAGGCCGAAACATACACGATGCGTACGTAAAGTGCATGTTACGGCCGTCGACGGTGGTCGACCGCGATCGAACGTGTGCGAACGCGGGGAAGGTCTCAAAAAATTTAGCGTTTGCTCGCCGTCGACGGCCGTATAGGCCATCGACAGCGAGCACCGACGGGTCCCGACGGCCTTCAACGCTAGATTTTTGAGACCGTCCCCCGCGTTCGCACACGTGACACGTTCGATCGCGGTCGACGGCCGTAACGTGGACGTTACGTAGCCAAACGATTTTGCCTGTCGAGCCTTAAAACTAATTCCTGTTCGAAGTCACTATGCCCCCGAAAAATATTTATTCTTTGCCAGACTTTCTTTCTTTCTGCTATGCCCCCAAAAGACCTAGCCTTATACATACCCAACCAAAAACCCTCTTTTAATGATAAAGTATGAACTATCGACTTCTTGTCGCTGGTGTTTTCTGAGCTGAGTACAGCTACATCAGCAAACGGGTAGTGCAATTGCTGGGTAGTGCAAAAATTGGCCGACACACGAAGCCTGCTACGCGCCTCCGCGAAAAATTCCTTTCATAAATGCGGTAAAACCTTCTTATGGGTGTCAACGAAGTGCGCGTAAAAATATTAAGGTTACTGTGTCGGTTAGGGTTACTGTTACGTATGGAAAGGGTCAGTTTAGTTTGACTTGTTAGCGGTAATAATTTGGTTGCGTTATGTATCGCCATCTGGTATATTCTTTGCCAGACGTTATTTCTTTCTGCTATGCCCCCAAAAGACCTAGCCCCTGTTCCTTGCGACAGTCACACTGTCGCAAATTGGGTGGCATAGCCAACTGACGAAAGTACGCCTCCGAAATTCGGGGGCATACCATCGGCCATTCTTGTGTATCTTGAGTGCCACATAAAAACGAGGGACTTTGCAACGGGTACGTCCCATCATCCTAAAGCAGGCCCGTAGTCAGCCTGTCGGGTCTTGATCGAGGCGACGAAGGCTCTGAGAACGAGACGCTGAAAGCGTATAGGGGATCAGGAATGGGGAGCAGCGGGTTTGGGGAGCGTCGTAAGCTCTCCCAGGGGGTACGGGGCAGAGCCCCGGCGGAAAAAACATTTTACTGCTTTTTGAGCGTGTGGGAACGCCTGTCGTCGTAACGTTTGTTGAAAATTAACGTCGTTCAGAGGCCGAAGGTTGAGAAAAAGATGGGTTTGCTCAATGAGTAGGTTTTGATACATTGAGGCAACCCAGACA
>Ga0209780_1003178_pt1 | contig 12109 bp, 11 predicted proteins | sample WorMetexBAHAMAS2_FD_187384 | JGI IMG/M metagenome (GOLD analysis project Ga0209780, IMG submission 187384) | Marine gutless worms symbiont microbial communities from Max Planck institute for Marine Microbiology, Germany - Inanidrilus exumae... | ecosystem: Host-associated > Annelida > Digestive... | reverse complement strand
CGGACTACCTGACCATTTCCGGCTTTACTTCGCTCAACGGCTTGATTTGTTTACATAGTGTGTTAGACAAAGCCGACTCTCAGTCGGTTTTCAAACGCACTTAAAATCCTCGCATTTTCATTCATTTCATTTCATTCATTCATACTTAAAGTTGCCGATAGTGCGCCACTCTGAAGCGCCAACTCCATGTCTCAGTAGTCTGCTTGACTGAGCTTGGCGATCTGTTGTCTGGTGCCAAGCCACTGCACTTCGGACTTGTCTGTGTTTAGCTTCAGTACAAGATAGCGGCACCAGCTCTCGATGTCAGCGATACAGTTGGTCATTGCACGCAATTACCGGCCTGAATATAACAGACGACCGTGCATGCTTTTGCTGAGTTGTGAGTCGTCTGCTTACATTTAGGTAAGCTATTCCAAATGTTAAGTATTAACAACTAGAGAACAGAAAGAATATTTTCGTATATTGTGATTTATTTCTTCTTGTTACATTGAATGGATTAAAGTTCAAACATAAATGTATCACGTCATTGCAGCTCCTGCATTATGTACGATTAATATGGCAAGCGGAATTAACATTTATTCCGAATTGCTGATATCAAGAATTCCAGTACTTGATATCAACAATGCAAATTGGGTGCGTTCGAATATAGAGCGACTGGGAGCGTATCGTATTGGTACGTACCGTCGGCGAAAACTGCATACGCAGTTACGCACCCGTGAAAAGAACGCACCGGTTGAGGGTATTCTGATACGGAACGCGGGGCGAATCGCTACGGTCTGGATAAAAGAACGGCACAGTAGCACTTCGAAGCACTCTGGAGCGTATTTCAGAACACGCCCATTGTTGATTATCAAGAATTGGAATTCTTGATATCAGCATGCGTCCCGGCATGTTTTAGATAAGGCGAAATGCGTTACGTTATGTTTAAAAGGTCAATGTAGTTTCCGCCATATTGGATGTGATAGTAAACAAATGACAAACAAATATATGAACAAAATCGGTTTGTAGATACTGTAAACAGGTATAAATAGAACATAACGTATACTGGTAGCGTTTGTTTTAGACAATGGGACTCATCGCTAGCAGGAGATCTGCAGGTGCCGAAGAACCAGAGGTTTCTACTGGCAACCCGTACCGCTACCCTCCACGATCTGGCAAGTGTAACTCGTCGTCACTCTCTTTGGTCATATTTCTTATGAACTAGCCACATTGCTTATATGTCTTACAGTATTCTGTTAATTTAATAGCGTCTGCTGTTATCGTCATCTTCCTTCTTCATGCTACGTGACTTGTTCTGTGTTACAGTTTTGTGTCATGTCTGCAGGTAAATATTTTGGCAGCTACTTCATTATGGGTGGAGAAAGGTTTGAGACCAATCATCAAGACATATACTTGTTTGGCGAAAATGATGATCTTAACTTTCTGGGAAGTAAACCAGTTCCTGTGAGTTATACCAAATTTAATCTGTTAATTTTATGTACTGTTATTACTGGCCCGCCCAATGGTCCAGTATTGTTTTGCTTGTTGGCGTCTGTCATTGTCTGTAACACTGCGGGCGGGCCGGGTGCGCGGGCGGTCGGGCGTCCGACACTACACGGCGGGCCAGTCTTGTTACATCCTATTAGGGTGACACATTGTTTTATTATTGTCAGCGATGTGTTCAAGGCCAGCATGTTAGAGGCCAAAGCCAGGCATCTTTGAGGCCAAGGCCAAACCCCTTCGAGGCCAAGCTTAAAGCAGCAGTTTTCGAGGTCTGTGAAGTGCTGACTTTGAGACAACAAGCTGACTAAAACTGAAATACAGAAAGAAAGCCATCTAATCACCATTTGCTTTGACCAGATGTGGCCAAGTGCAGTCAGCACACAAAATTTACTTTGAATTTTAAAAAATGTAATTGTGCATCAAAAGCTAATGTCTTTGAGGACGAGATTTACCGAGCTTGAGGCCAGGTGTTTTTGAGGCCAAATCCAAGGCCACACAAATTAGTCCTCAAGGCCAGTCCTTGAGGACCCCGTCCCTGATTATTGTCCATCATAACTTTTGTTGTTTAATGCCAATTTGTATAATACATTTTGTCACGTGTGCCCGGTTACACTAGTTTATGCATCGGCTTATCGGCCATATCACCAGCCATACATAGGGTTAGGGTTAGATACTCCGATACAGTACTGAGAACTCCGATAAGCTGATGCGTTAACTAGTGTAACTTAGTTGTGCCAGCTGCAGTTTAATTGTACAGTAACCTACAGAACTGTGACTACCGGTATTTAGTTGATTTTTGTTGTGGTTGTTCGAAAGTTATTGTTAACCAAGTATCTTTTGATTGTGGTCGGATTGCTTACTGTTGTTAGGAATTTAATGTTGCCATGGTATGCGTGATGTCTGTAATGTTTAGTTTCCGTATCCGGCACCGCAGGGCAATGAGCCGACAAAAACACTGAAGAGTCTGGTCAACATTCGCAGAGATTCTGTGAGATTTGTCCGGTAATTAGCGGATCTGACTGCTTTCGTTTTTCTTTAACAGCTGTGTCTATTCAGGTTCAGCCAGGGCCTCCGCCTGACAACCAGTGAGATAATTAAGAGCACATTTTACAGGTTGGGTGCCCTTTTTGTCTTCCATCGATTATTCTGTTGGCTAAAACATTTGAGTCATGTGATGTTAGCCTTTTAAAGAAATTTTCATGAGACTAAGAAATTGAGAGACAGCAGATACTGACTAAAACACGTAATTTTACTTGTAGCATAGTTCCAACAGAAATAATCATTTACTTGAGCTACTAGCAGCCAGTGTATGAGTATTGTCGTTTAACTGGTATATACTTGCTGTAGATTGAGTCAGATCATCCAAGGGAAAACTCTGAGGCACGACTAAGTTAGATAATTTACAATCTGTATGTCAGCCGTGTCTTGTCAGTGAACATTATACAACAAATATTGCAACTGGTGTTTAGTAATGTGTTTGTTTCAGGGAGGCTGAGAACCAGCTGATTGTCAAGGACAGCAGTGACACTGTGGAGCCCTCAAGCACACGTTACAACATAGAGTTCACGTTTGACTCGGATGTGAAATGTGCTATTACGATCTACTACTTTGCAACAGAAGAAATTGTCAACAAGCAGGCTGTGTATGTGCAGAGTCGGGCCGATATGTTGTGTACCTGTGATGTTTCACACTAGTGTTGGGCCATAAATGAGATTTGTTGTAGTGTTGGGTAAAGTCCTTTATTTACTCCTAGTGAGTTGTATTGGCAATAGAAGTTGTATAACTGTGTTGTGTGGTGTGACCTTCTGCTATTGATAGCAGTTACATTGATCCGTTCAGTAGACCATACCTGAGCACTGATGATCATTGATTATCTATCTGAAGATTATGAGAAATTTTCTGTGCCATACTGCGTACTACAGTTGTGACAGGCAAGTCTCTAAAATGACTCATGTCAACTGTGTATTAAGTGACTTGTTTAACTCAGGCTCCTTAATCTCAAAAGAGAAACTGTTGGTGAATAATTGGACAGACGATCGGTTCAGTTGTCACAAAGCACAAATAGTAAGTAAGTAAGTAAGTAAGTAAATAAGTAAACTTATATAGCCCATTTAACATGCAATGTCTCTAATGCGCTCAGTGCGATATCTGCCTGAATAAAAACGTTTTTAGAGAGCGCTTGAAAAGTTCTATTGATGTGGTTTGTTGCAAATGTTCTGGCAGTGAGTTCCAGGCATGAGGGCCGGCGTACAAATACCACTTCACCAGTCTGCAAAGATTTCTGTGGAGACATTTATGGGAATTTTGGCAAACCCAAGTGATACTGGCTAGCTGCTGACAAGTAGCTTGTAGCATGGTCGTGTGTATTGTGTACTGATGCAAATACTGAGTGGTGTATTTATTTCACAGTTGAGTAGTTTGGATGACATCACATCATTGTGTAGATATCGTCCACGTGATGCACAGATGAACTCTGAGACGTTCCACTACAAGCGTGGGGCCAATCAGGTGTTTAGTCAGTCCCTTCACGTCATTGACCCAACAAAGTTTCCTGAGGAGGATGTACGCTATTTGTTCACTATATGTATTTATTATTTTATTTTTCATGTTTGTAAGTTGTTGTTTGTAAGTTCTTTCTCGATTGATGTTCCGACTTTGTCGCTGATTTTTTGACATCTGTCTTGAAATATTTCCTTTGAGGGTGCATTGGCTTACTATAAACCTTCCCCCAGTAAATTTACATTTTGTGTTTCACAGTGTAATGTGGATATGATAAGGACGGTTGGCTATGCTTTGTTGTGGTTGGTTGTCTGCAGTCTTACATCTAGTTCTTCATGCTGCTGCTGCTGCTGTCTTGGATGATACGTATATACCTCTGTTATCTGTTTATTTTACTGTCGACTCTGATGTACAAGAAGTGCATTATAAAGGCAGTGCATTGTTCCTCGGCTCATAAGTCACTGTTCTGTGGATCAGCAGAGGATGAGGTAAGTAGCGGGTGATCACGGCTTTGACACGGGTTGGTTGGCTGTGAGGAAGGACGTCTGACAGGCCTGTGAAAAACCTGCACCACAGAAATTCTCGCGCCATTAAAGCAGCTAAATTGTGTGTGTGTTTGAGTGACAAGTTGCTGATTGTGTATATGCAGTGGCAGTACAACATTGACAAGGAAGTCATACCCGTCGTGATACAGTGCACTGTTGAAGAAGACGGTGAGTGTTGCATCTCATTCTTGTCGTCTTAATAATAATAATAATAATAATAATAATAATGTTCGTTTATTAAATTGCTGACATACCGCGCAATTAACAATACTAACGTCCGCCGTGCAGGGCGGGAAACAACAGCCGCCACGCAGGGCAGCACTATATACAGAAGGGTTAAGCCGGCTAAATCGCTGCCACACACGGCGCACAGCGATTGAATCAACCGCACCGGCTTAACCTCGTGAGCATTTACCAGATGGTGCAGCCGGCACACATCCGATAAAGTTGCTCACTACTCAATTTATCGACCCCGAAAGGATGAAAGGCTGAGTTGGCCTTAGAGTTCTGTCATTACTTCACCCACCGAAGTGGCATGAAAGCATTGCGATTAGCATGTCTCTGTCTGTTTGTCTGTCTGCTCGCATATCTAAAAAACACATCCAAATTTCATGAAAGCTTCTGTATGTGTTACCTGCGGCCGTGGCTCGGTCCTTTCCTGATAACAGTGCAGTATGTTGTATATTTTGTGAATGAACCATGGTTTCACATAATGGGTCACACGTATGTGGCCCATGGCATTCATTGGCAATATCAATGTGGGTGCCATGCTGCAGCTAGTAGTTAAAAATTTTCAAGTATTCGCTGCTTGACTTTTTTGTCGTATACAAAAGCAGCAAAATGCGCACTGGGGTGAAGTGTGATATCTGTGATTGTGATGTGTTCAGAGCATCTAGGTCACTCACATGTGACGTACGCCGTCGTGGACAAGTTGTGTGACGGGACGTATGGACTGCGCTGTCTCAAACAGAAACAGTTTGTTGACGGCGTCGCCTACTTACTGCAGGAGGTCTACGGCATTGAGAACAAGAACATTGAATGTGCAAAGGTACACACACTGTCACACCCAGTCAGTACACCTACCCATGCACACCCAGTCAACATGTGCACTGAACAGTCTCATTAGCCATTCACTAATTACTTCTTTGCCCCCCTGAAAGGGCGCAAAATATTGTGGTTAGTGTATTTGTGTGTCTGTCAGTCTGTTGGTCTGTTTCTCTGTCTGCTCGTATTTCTAAAAATCACATGTCCAAATATCACCATAGTTTCTCTACATGTTATCAATGGCCGTGGCTTGGTCCTCTTCTGACGGCAGTGCAATGTGTTATATGCGTCGGTTTTTGTGTATGATGTCACGTTTGTACATAATGGAGCGAATGGGCCAAAGAATCATATGCATGTTGGCGAATGTCCGTCATTTTTGGCCGGTGACAAGAAGCTGTTAGTCATGGCAATAAACAGATGAAGTTTGTATGGTGTTTACAAGAAATTGCTTAGAATAAGACAATAGCACAGACGGCCATAGTTTGCTGCTTGCACACTTCACGTTCTGCATTGTGGGTAGTTAACGGACAATGGCGCATAATTATGTGAACATTGCGAAGGTGAAGGCAAAGTCTACCATGTCCGACTTTGTCAAGTTTTAGCAGCGTTAATGGGTTTCCGTGCCCCTAAATGGTTTGGCGCAATCTTTCTGTAGTCCAGATATCTGTCCTGATTCTTGTGTCGTTTCTCGGTCATAGCCAAGTGCATTTTCTTTCAAAGAAAGGAAACCTGGAGATTCCTTGAGACTTGGCATTTTAAACACATTGACCACCGTTCACCCAGTCACTGGTAACCAGAGGCGGTTCTAGATATTAGGCTGAGTAGGCCGTGGCCTACCCAAACTCGTTCCTGGCCTACCCAGACGGCGCGGGTCATCCCCATGATCCCCACGTACACCACTCCTGTTGGCCTATCCAAAATTTGCTTGGCCTTTGACTGGCCTACCCAAATGAAAATTCCTAGAACTGCCGCTGCTGATGACACAATGAGGAACGCCGGTGTTTTGCTTTTTGTGTGGTGCATAATGATATTTTTACTTACTTGCAGCGTGACAATGACGACGTCGACGACAACGGCTCAGAGTGTGTCATCTGCATGAGTGAGTCACGCGACACCCTCATACTGCCGTGCCGACACCTCTGTCTGTGTAGCTGCTGCGCTGACAATCTTCGATACCAGGCTAACAACTGTCCAATATGTCGCGCCAAGTTCTACGCTCTGCTGCAAGTCCGTGCCATGCGTCACAAAGCGTCCGTCAGCGGTCTTGCCGTAGGACCTTGCGTTCCGACCACCTCGGTCACCACCAGACCAATGGTAATGTGTCTGCCACTTCTGACACCTCGGTCACCACCAGACCAATGGTAATGTGTCTGACTTAACACAGTTACTGGTTTTCAGCGACCAGTGTTGCTTGCATCAGGAGTCCAGCTGTGGATGAAGAAAGGTTGAGTCCAGGTCATTGGTTAGGGTTAGTGTTTTATATTTCCTTCAGTGATTTGACACGGATAGTTGTGTGACAGGAAGCACATCCGACCTGTCAAAACCCTGACTACGCTATGTGCAGGCGATACGACCTAATAATAATAATTATAATAATAAAAAAATAAGAAGAATAAGAATGCATCAGTGGGGACTGACCTATATCCACACATGACAACCTACGTCCACATGCCACAGTGGGGACTGACCTATATCCACACATGCCAACCTACGTCCACATGCCACAGTGGGGACTGACCTATATCCACACATGCCAACCTACGTCCACATGCCACACCATATTCAATGAACAGTGCATCTCTGGTGTCACATTTGCAGTGGGCCGACCCATAGTAAACTTTACTTCCCGGTGGCTGGCTGATTCGTCCAATTTTGGGCTTTTAGGGGAGCAAAGTACCCCAAAATGGGAGATTCCCTGCCCAGGACGCCAATGAACTACCGTGCAAAATTTGCCGCCGCTAGCTTTATCCTCTGCAGAGATATCCGTAACCATACAAACAAACAAACAGTAACCAATATATCCACGCCTCGCCTATCGGCATGTGTGGATAATGATAATAGTAATAATAATAATAAGCAGGAGATTGGCAGGCGGATCACGGTTGTCACTGAGGACACCAGAGAAACAGAGTTCCTCTTCCAACGCCTGTCCCCATGGCTCTTCAACAGGGGAATGCAGTTTCCTTCCAGAACACTATGATCACCGAATGAAACGTCGTTGTAGCCATTTACTTTAATAATAATAATAATAATAATAATAATAGTGCTGGTAGAGAGGATGTTGTTGTTGCAGTGTGAGTCAAGTGAGAGTGCCACTATGACGGATGTGAACCAGGACTGTGTCCCAGCAGGCTTTGAGGCAGTCTCTCTGATTGAAGCTCTCAATGGTCCAACATTGCCTCACTGTGCTTCGGTCGTCAACGCTGACGGAACACTCCGCAGTCTCCAGTTGTCTGACGCATCTGCACATGGTATACCATACACACTTCACTCACCGTTAATGTCTGGGTCAAGGGTTCAGGCTGGCTGCAGTCTGAGTTGGTGTAGTTAATGGCTCATGTCTGGGTCAAGGGTTCAGACTGGCTGCAGTCTGAGTTGGTGTAGTTAATGGCTCTTGTCTGGGTCAAGGGTTCAGGCTGGCTGCAGTCTGAGTTGGTGTAGTTAATGGCTCATGTGTGGGTCAAGGGTTCAGACTAGCTGCAGTCTGAGTTGGTGTAGTTAATGGCTCTTGGTGAGAAGGCAGTCGGTGTCGACTGAGTGTAAAGAGACCTGATCAAACACTCAGCTATCTCTCCACTCACAGCTAGTAGTAGTAGAACGTACTGATTAACGTGGCATAAGCTAGGTAAAGTAGCTTCTAGGACAGTAGTTAGGCCTGTACCAAATAGGGAGGAATTGCTATTTGGAGCTGACAAGCTGTTAGTTAGCCAAGCCAGCTTTATCTGCTGGTAGTAATTAAATTGGTCATGCAGCTAAACAGACCTGCCAGCCATGGGATTAAAAGTGTCACCAGGGTCACCGATTGAACAATTACCGGCTTATATTGCTGGGCCTGCAAGATGAGAGAAGATGATTGGATCAATCTGCTGATGGGTTTACTGCTGGTGTGAATGTTTGTAGATGAGGAATGTCTAACAACGCCAGCCAGTGACGGCGACAAGCGTTCAAGGTCTGATTACACTTGCTGATTAGTTGTAATGCAAGCTTGAGTGGTTTCTGAGGACCGTTTTGAGGGCAGTTTCTTCCAGCAGTGTTGGAGGTTGTTGTATAACTGGCCTAGTATCCACAGCTAGTTCATGTGAAGTCGGGTCTTCACAAACAAACCTTTGTAGTTTGTGGCACGGGTTTTTCCTAGGTCGGAAACCCTTGCCATCATTCAGCCAACTGATAACTGACAGCTGATTTTATTAGGACTCGAAGGGCTGAATTACTAAATATTACAGTAAAATAGTACATTATATTAGTAGTAAAAGAGAAAAGGGAAAAACAACTAAATCATAAATAACAAAAAATAACCAATACTTTAGGTGGATTTTTGATCATTAATATTAATGAGATTTTAATGACATAATAGAGTACAGATAACACGTAATAATGGATGCTGTGGTTAACACTATTGGGGTGTTCTTCTCCGTTTAAATGTACACGTTGTCATCAGCATGCACTACATGCACACAGTATAAATGTGTTCCAGCAATGTTCTCCAGTTCTTAACTGCTGGTGGCGACCTGCCCATGTGGCCGAGTGATCAGAGCACTTGGCCGCCATGTGCAGTCAAGCATGACGTGCTCAGTGGCCGAGGTTCGCGGCTTAGCGTCCGCCTATCAAATAATTATGTTTAATAATTTCTATGCGCATGATGAACAGGGAGTTAATCCCGGGCAGGCAGAGGGTTCGACGGTGTCGTCTATGAACTTTGACCGTTGCTGATGCCTTGATTAGCAGCGTTAAGGTGTCAGCCGCGCTGACGTGAGGGCCGAAGCAGACAGATGTGACTAAGTCCCCTGGCTAGACACACTTCAAAGTGTCAGTCAGGTGGCCAGGCGCTGAATAAGTGCCGGTCCGGGCTTAGCCAGACAGTAGGCCACGCCTAGAGGAAGCATGCTCAGAAATACCCGACAAGCTGCTCACGCCTACTCAACCCCTGCTCCACCCTACACAACTCGCACATACACCACACACACCTACCAATTCCCCTCCTCTCCCTGGACTGGCACATTGGACAGATATAAAGGTCTCAGCGCTGAGGTCCAGAGTAGGCGGGACCCCTGACCACAAAGAACGAACGAATGAACCGAACTGCAGGTGGCGACTATTGACCTGTTTATATAATGGCCATATGTTGATAGCGTAGTGCATGCATGTGTGTTTGTGGCAGCTATATAGAAGTGGCGGAGGTGGCCGGTGCTGAGGGTGGCACTATCGACACTGATCCATGTTTCCACGCTGACAGCACCTCGCCTCCGGATCAGGACCAACCATCGTCAGTTTACATCGTCAATGAGAAATCTCCTTCTGCTGTAAATATCTTCTCAGTACAGTTGTTATCATAGAGTGCAGATGGTACAGTGGCCATTGCGTATGGTACAGCAAGCAACACACTGACAGATGCCGTCACCCATTGACGAACTGTAACAGCCCATTCACACACCAAGGGCTGGAGTCGGGGAAATTGTGAGAGTTGGTTGCCGTGGATGAGAGTGGATGAGAATTCTTCAACACTGCTGGTTCTGTGCTGGAAGGGCTCCTGGCGGCACTTGGGCTCAATGGTAGTGTGTTGGTTATTCCAAGTCAGGCCCAGTTAGTAACCGTGTTTGGGCAGGCAGACCATCTTGGTATGTAACCAGCCACCCAGGTCAACTCAGCCTGGCTATCCTTTTTAGGTAGACACAATAGATATCAACGAAAGTCGTGGCCTAAATGGGCACAATGCATGATGTATGGTCCCAAATCGTGTGTCAGAGATCAACACTGCCCTATGGACCCATGTGGCTTGGGAAGGACTTTGTGTTTTACATTGTATCGTCCCAGAGGTTATTGTTTTGGACAAGAAGTGAATCAGACAAAAGCTGGATGTAGTAGTAAAATAATAAGTAATTTGGCAGTAGGTCGCATTGCTGTTTTGTCACCCATGCCCCCAAAACTGTGCCCCTTTCCGTGGGGTGATTGGAACCCCGAGTCAACGTGCAAATGGAATCTTGATTAATTGAGCTGTTTTTGCACAGCTCACCTGTGTGAAGAGCACACAGACACGCAGACCACGCTACATGTGACATCTGTAGCAATAGGCCACATCTACGCACTGTGTGCAGCCGAATGATAATAACAATATTACTGCTAACGATAATACATTTATGGAGTTGTTGTATGAAGAGAACTAGTCGATGGGTTGCCTGGATTGGTCAAGTGTGAATCTGCAGATGCTGGACCTTAGCACTGCGCCAAGGCAGCATGTTGTTGTGCCTCTGAAGTGCCTGCGTAATGGCGCTATATAGACATGTGTACTATGATCACGTTGACTGTACATGGTGTTGTGATGTTGCTGTGCAGCGTTTGTCAAATGAGTCGAAGGATTTTGCTAATAATTCACAGACGACAACGTCAACGTCTGAACATAGAAATACAAGACGAGCTGCATTCGCTGGTAACAGTGCTTTTTGTCTGTGATTTCAGTGTTGTGTTTGTTGTTCTCATGTTGCTGTACATGAGCTGGTAGTTCATTGAAACGACAGGGCCAGTCGCATGCTGATAATGAAAACTGACTACATTGATAGGCGAGTCACATGGATAGTTGGACGCACTTTCGTTACTTTGCCCTAACTAGAGGTTCAACGTATTTCAGTCAGCGTGTTTGTTTGTTTGTTTGTCTGTCTGTCTGTCCACTGACATGTCTCAAAAACCACACATCCAGATTTCACCAATTTTTCTGTATGTTACGTGTGGCCGTGATGGAGTGAATGGGCCAGAATGAAAGGTGACATGTATGTTTTGTACAGTTCAGCAGGTGGCAGCACGAGTGTGAAGTCTGCCATCTCCGACTGTGTCTTTTTTATTATTATTATTATTATTAGAATGTAGAGATTAACGTGTTACTTGTTACTGTTGTGATTTTCACAGACACTGGAGAAGAGATAAAATGTGAATGCCGTTGTTATGTGAACATGGCTGTTGTCTGATGCTGTCTCAGTGTCCTGATCTTGTGTACATCATCTGTTAGTGCAGCAGTATGTCTGGTAGGCGTAGTGGCGGCGTGGTAACGGCGTTGGTCGTATCAACGAAGTTACTCTACGTCGAGCCCGGTTAGTACTGGGATGGGTGACATGTCCGGGTTCGACTTTTGTTGACGATACTTTATTTCGGCATGTAACCAGCCACCCAAGGCCAACTCAGTCTTTCATCCTTTCGGGGTCGATAAATTGAGTAGTGAGCAACATTATCGGATGTGTGCCGGTCGCACCATCTGGTGAATGCTCACGAGGTTAAGCCGGTGCGGTTGATTCAATCGCTGTGCGCCGTGTGTGGCAGCAATTTAGCCGGCT
>Ga0209780_1003177_pt1 | contig 12109 bp, 4 predicted proteins | sample WorMetexBAHAMAS2_FD_187384 | JGI IMG/M metagenome (GOLD analysis project Ga0209780, IMG submission 187384) | Marine gutless worms symbiont microbial communities from Max Planck institute for Marine Microbiology, Germany - Inanidrilus exumae... | ecosystem: Host-associated > Annelida > Digestive... | reverse complement strand
GGTCGCGTTACGCCGACACGGATGATCGTGAAGTTCGTGCATCACCAATCACTCCGGTGGCCGTGGCGCCTTATCAGCCGCTGAAGTCGAAGGTCAAGGTCGAGCTGCCGCCTCTTCACAGCACGGTCAGCCTCGCTCGCTCGTTACCAATGATAAGCTGACTGAAGCTGAAACTGAAATACCTAAAACGAATCAAAATGCAGGATTTTGACCAAACGTTTTCTGGGGCTGCTAGCCCCGGATTTCCGCGGAGGGAGGGGGCCAATTAGCTCCTCATACCGTCACACGCGATGTATGTACACTGTGCTTTGCCTCTTAGTTTTAGTAAAACCCTTTTCCGGTTGGTAACTTCCCGTAGGCCTATAGGCCTATGTGGTGTTGCACGGTGAAAGCCATTATATACAAGTCGCTAAACATAAACAGTACACAGATTAAGCGTCAAGTTGCTCTTCGTGCTATATTTTCTTTCAAATAAACAATAATGTGTAGAATATTAATCGAACTGCGCTGCACTGATTGTTTATTGCAGACGACGTTTTTCACACCGAAAATTTCGGACGTTCGGAAGCGCGCTCGCAGCGTTCTGTGCAAAGTGAAGGGCGATCCAAACTACTTCAACCTTTAATCATTTCACCGCTGTGGTAATCACTGTCATATCGAGTAGCATGCAGTTGGTACACTGACCTTTGACAACTGTGTGGGTTGTTACGTTTCGTAGGCTACAGCAAAGAAGGGACTGGCTGGGGTGCATGCCCGTCCGCTGATCACTGATCAGGCCCTCCTTGCGGTACCAAGATAAAATGAAACAGCCCACTCGTCAAGTTTAGTGCATCTATCGTAATATTGCTTCGTGGTCCGTTATTACGCTATTAGTGTAGGCTACATACATACATACATATTTATTTAAATCAGGCAGCATGGCCCGTATAAACATAAAAAGAAGTAATACACAAATAAAACATACAGTAGCCACAATAAAATACAAAACACAGAAAGCTAAAAGAGAGAACTATGAACTATGAAATGGTCCAACAACGTACAGCGCATTGATATCGGGCGTGGAACAGTTTGATGTATTTGTTGTCTGCAGTATAAACCAGTCACTCTGCCTGTCACTACCAGCAGAATTACTGTGATTCGTGGATATCATTTCGTGAAATTATTGGAATGGGTAAGCACTTGTGTCAGAGGCGAGGACAAGGGGGTATTTGGGGGCTAAGCCCCCTAAATACCACAAATAGCCGCCGAACATGGAATGATCCAGCCTCAAAACATGACTCCAATGAATTCGTGTTACCGCCCAATATATACACTGTGTTGAAAAAAGTATACCACCCAACCTTCAATGATAATTTTAACGCTAGTTGTCCATGATTCCAGTAATGTTTGGTACAGTATTACTGACTGAATATTCCCTCCAAAGGTGGTTTAATTTCCCACCTCACCTCTTTAGTGTACGTGTCTTACCTTGGGAAACTTTAATACCATAAAAATCATGAAGTTGTCCTCAAATTGCATATATTGGTCGAAGTGTGATATCTACGATTGCCTTGTTGTTTGCAGTTTGTCGTCTGATGGTTTTGCAGATGAGTTGGGAGAAGATGAGCTGCGTGTGGTTCGTCTTATCATTATCATCATCATCATCGTCATCGTCATCGTCAGCAGCAGCAGCAGCAGCGTGGCAATGTCACGTAGTTTACGTCGCTAATCAACGTTCTTAGCTCTGTCGTCATCACTTATGCCCGTATTACAACTGAGATAAAATGTTTTAGCTAAACTGTTTTAGCTAAAACATTTTATCTCGGTTGTAATACGGGCATTAGGCATAACCAGAGGAGGATCCTGTGGGTAATAGCGCCCCATCCAAATGACGAAAAAAATTTCCAAGCAAGTACCATACACGTATACGCGGTGGCAGCAAGAAGCCGGACCTCTGAGAGTCATACAGGCTCCACTGTGCTCTTACTTCAACGAGTGGCGAGTGATTTTCACAATTCTTTGATTGTGAGACTCGGTATAAAACTTGCAATAAAGTCATCGCCATAACTCAGACATAGATGTCGGTGCAGCATGCTGTGAAATATTTAATTTGCATATCTTTGACTAACACAGGCCAATATTTCTACAACGGTGCAGAGTATTGATTGACATGTGGGAATATAGATCGATTGTATAGCGCTTATTGTATAATGTGTATATGTGTACTACATGTACTGTCTACGATGAAAAGTTTCAGTCACGGAAAGCAGAAATCTACTAAATGTTAACGTCAATCAAACGTCCTGGCTAAGCGACTTCGCTATTGTCGCTGACGTTATCAGTCGTGTATACAGACGTCGTGCGTTGTACTGCAGTACATGTATGCTGATATGTTATCGTTTCATCAGCAATCCGCAATGCATGCTATTTACTTTCTATTTGCTCTCCGTGCGTAGCTGCGTTTTCCTTACTTACTGTGTTGCTGGTGCTCCAACGTGCTGTATGTGATATAATATACGTGCTATGATCCTATAGGTCAGTATACTGTGTCGTCTATTGGTTGTCATTAAAGCGTTGCAGTCGTTGTGTTTAAATTTTTAAACGATTTACTAAAATTAGAAAATGAGTACAAAGATCATCTATCAGCTGCACGCCTAATACGTGGCCTAAGTGACTTTAAGAGAACTATGGAGATTCAACAGATCCAATAGCCGACTGTTAGTTCAGTGTCAAACGTCCAGCGAGCGCCCGTGATCGCACGGTCAGCTAGCTGTCGTGTCCGGGTGTACGGCCTCCTGCTCCTGTATGGTGTATAGCTATGGATGTAGCCAAACTGAAATTAGACTGAAGAACGTTTGACATTATTATAAATGGGTTTACACGAACAGTTAGGTTATCGCTAGAATTCCGGGGGTTGACAGCTCAAACAATAAATGAGTTTGTACGAATGCAGAAAGACATAAATATCAGTCATTCTTACGTCAGCGGAACTCAGGCTAGTGGCGTCACTTGTTGTACAATGTACAGTTTCTCACTTGCTATAGTTGAGTCGTCTTGAGTCGACCTAGGCTCTTATTAGTCAGAATCGGTAGTACATGTACACGAATGTGATCATTTCTGAGCACCGCATATCGCTCCACGTCGATTACAATCTTGACATATTAATGCCAGGCTACATGAATATTTGTGATGATAATCTGTTCACTATGATATTCGATTAAATTGTCATCTTCGTCCACAGCGGTCGGAGTTGATCAAATGCAGGCAGTCTGGCAGATGCCTCACTACTGTGCAGTATTTGCAATTAATACTTATTAAATTTTAATATTTTTAATATAGTTCTATATCAAAGGCGCGATATGATCTGAATTGTGTTGAAAGCGTCGTTAAACACCAACCAACCAACCTTGCGTCATTTGCACAACTTTCAACGAGGCCAAACGATCGAGACAGAGGCCGGAAGTTGAGGTCAAGGCCACTGGCCACGGGTAACATGTGTAGAGATTGTGAAGTTTGTGGTGATGTGGTTTTTTGAGATATGCGAGCGGACAGACATACAGACACACACGCTGGCGACGTAAAAATCACGCTCGTCAGCAGATGATCACGCAACATGCTACATGCACAGCGTTGTTTGCGAAACACAAAACGTCGGCTTGCAAGCTGCTCGAGTCTCAATGTCGCCTCCTGAACATAACACTCACAAACAACCGTGCGGCTCAGCTATCGCAAAGGGACCGCGCGACGCTCCATGGCTACTGAAAATTGGTTAAGTTAATTCTAACGATAATGCACGTATCCCAGAAACTTTCATGCAGAAGGTTGTGGATAGCAATGTTGCTAGTCTGTAAAACTGCCGTCCCGTCTACAACAACGACGGTCAAGTGTTGCCCAAATATACCAACAGTAAGTGTTGCATTTACATATATAAGTTTGGAATATGTGAAATGAAGGTCATTGAAGGTCACCAGAAATGGCGCTATTAGAGAGGCCAATGTCTTCTTGCATCGTCCGAGATTATAACTACTTGTTTAACAGTGAACAGTCCTTCAAAAGGGTTACGACAGCTAAAATTGTTTTTGTTTTTTTCGTATATAAGCACACCCTATTTTTACGCTGGCCGCGTCTAGCGGAAAGCCTTAACGTCTAAATACTCCATACTCCATTGTGTTTAAGTCATCCGGCGACGCGTTCATAAATATGGTAAGTATGCAGTAGCAGACGGCGATTCAGCTGTATGGAGCCGTCGCCCTTGTAACGACACGTCAGCCGGAGGATCGATCCTCTTCACACATGGCTTGAGTGACAGTGGACTATACACCATCTTCAGGTTAGTCGCTGTCGCTAAGTCAACCTACGCGAGCACTGCATGGTCTGGATTTGCCAACAAACGCGATGAGCAACGAATCGAAGCGTTCATGCGGCACAACGAGAAATGTGGACTATGTAAACCAGACCTTTTGTCATTTCAAGAGCTCTGTGACGCTATAGACGAGCAGCTCTTCGACAGAATTGTATACAGTAAGCTACACTTTCTCCACCACTCGTTTCCTCCACCTTCGGTTGCCTCACAGTCCAACGACCTCCGGAGAAGATCGCACAGTCAGCTGCTTCGTCAACACCCTGGACACCGCATGCACTCCAACTTCATTACTCGCATGTTATATAAAACATAAACACACTGACTATATACATTCATTATTCAAGGACAGTTAATAATGCTGCTGTACTCTCGTTATTTTTAACCATTGTATCCAGTTTTCGTTTTGTCAAGCTGACCAATAAACCAATAATTATGTTACGTTATGTTACTGCCCACAATCTGTCTCAGCACATTATTCAGACAGACGTCGACATTCACAGTAAAACGTAAGCCCCTAATAGGTTTCTTGTGGACTTGCACTGACCGTCAGCAATATAGGGCATCAATGGCGTGCTTGTACATACCTGTATAATACCTGGCCTACTGTATGTGTTCTGTTCAATCCTGCCGCTGACTACGCGAGTAGCGTATGCAAACACTGAACAGTATCGCCCGTAAATCTCCGAGGCTTCCTTTAAAACTTCGCTGGACCACCGGCAGACGGTTACGATACGATACGGTAGATTAACGTGCGCTCAAAAGCTGACGAGATGGCCAGCTTAATCTAGCGCACAAAAACGGTAACGTTAAGTGTCTCTGTATACAAGTTTACTATGCTTATCTACACTCAAACTCCCATTAACGTTAATGGAAGATTTATTTGCGGTGGAAAAACCGGCCCTCGGTCTATTTTCCAGCAGTTTTTCGTTGTCTGTCGATGGACGTAGCCATGATTTTTACCAACCACTTTGTGGCTGTGTAGAGATGTCATTCAATATGTCACGCTATTTTTGATCAATTTTAAACTTTCCCTCCCCCATATCACAACCCTTTACGATCAGCCAACCCTCTCCCCTTCATACATGTCACAGTCTATGACCCCTCAGTCATTATATGTCCAACAGAAACACAGTTAAATGTCTCAAACATCTAATGTCATCCACTGTCAAACATCTCGTCAGTTCATCTAATGTTCAGTCAGTCTGTCCGCAGTTCTGCCAGATCTTCTGCATAGGCCTAGCTGTGATGACTGAAATGCAGTTTCCATTGTGGTTGCCTTTATCGACATTGACACCTGTTCGCCTAGACATCGCAGTCTTAAGATCATCTGGGTACCGAACAAACGTCAGGCACGGCAGTGTACGCACAGACGAACCCCTTCCTCGTCATTGTCACAAGCTGTCACGCCTAGATAGCGGACCCCGCTTTTTCGCTTCCAGAGCGTGACGTAATTATTAAATGACCCAGAGCAACTAGTCGGCTGTGTGTAGGTGCATGTGTGTCTGTCTGTGTGTCCACACGATAAGGTTCGAATGAGATGAGATGCTAGTCAGAAGAGTGCAGAGTACGAGCAGGCCGATAAAGTAAGTAGGCTGATGTGTTGCGATCATAGCGGTCTTAAATTCAATGCCTTTTCCAACTGGACGCCAGTGGCGAATTAGTCGTTAATGCGCTGACAAGCATTCCTGGTGACAAGCAGGAATTTTGTATACGATATAGTTCATGAAAGTTTGCCGCCTAAAGTCTTGGCAGTGCTAGAAAAGAAAAGGGTATGCGCGAGTAGGGCTATAGGTTAATTTGTAACACGATAGTAGTCAGCAGCAGCTACAGGCGACCAGACGCAGGCTGCGCCGGCCTCGTGGCCTGATTGGTCAGTCTAACGTTGTGAATGGATCTGAAAGGTGGTCAGCCGGCAGTCGTCAATCGGCGATCGATGTGTGAGTGCGAGCGCCAGTCGGCAGGCGGCGCCACTCACAGCGCAGATAATGAATTACTACACCTGACCGACGGACTGACGGAAGGACGGACGGACGGCAGGGCGCCGAGCTGCTGCCACGCTGCTGCTGCTGCTACTGCTGCTGCTGCGGCCGGGGACGCCGCCGTTCATGATAATGTCTGACCGATGCACGCTCTTGGACGCCTCGTCAGGCGAGAGACGTTGTTGTGAACCGGTCGTGTTTTGACTCTTCACTGTTGGATATAACGCGACACATCGGCGCTGGCGGGCAGGTCGTTCACTGCGGCTAACATTGATCCGGCGTCGGCGGCGATGAGACCCTCGTGTAGACTTGCAGTAGACGTTCACGACGAGTTCCATGGTCGTGTGACGCTAGTCCGCGTCTGACTGATACCGCCATCGGCTGGAGTGCACTCCAGCTGCGGCTGTCAGCGGGTGGAATGGGCTGCTTCCGAGCTGGAAAGTCGGACGAAGATGATGAGATGCGCAAAGAGGCAAACAGGAAGATAGAGAAGCAGCTGCAGAAGGATAAGCAGGCATACAGAGCCACACACCGTCTTCTTCTGCTCGGTAATTCCGTTGTCTTTTGACATAGTAATACTATTTTAACTCGATTACGTCTGTTATAGTGCAGTGATATATTACGCCTAGGCCTAATATCACGTATTCGGTGTGCTACATATGTTATGAAACATCACAGAACTGGCGATTCTTTATATAAGTTATCTGATTTTGGGGTTTTAACTGCATACAGATGATGGCGGTTGGGTCTGCAGTAATGTGTCTGTAGGTCGATAAAGAATTACATGCGGGCTAATAGTCGTACGAAAAAATGCAAATAATTTAAACGTTGTCTAAATAATGCAACAATATACCTGAAAATCTGACAAACTGTAAGTGATTACAGATCTGTCAAAAAATCGTGCGAATTGGTTGAGGACTTGAGACGTTTGACAGCGGTTTTCGTAACTTTCGTGCAGTCAAACGCAATGTCGTCGCTGTTTTGGCGCATCGTGTATCTGCTACTGTGCTACGTAGGTAAGAAAGTTTATTGTTTCAATAGCAAGTTATGAAAAGCGCTAGGTTTTAGTAGAAAAAATTAGAACAATAATAAAATGAAAATGTGCAATACATGGCAATGACAAACAAAATAATAAAACATCCAAAATCATAAATGACATCGGTTATTGATAATGTAATAGAGAATAGTTAATGAAAGATGTGTATCGTCTCGTGCATGTAACCGGGCGTGGATAGAGAGATGCAGCTCGCAATCTGGAAGTGACGTCATGGTTCCTGGGGATAGGAAGTAAGGAGGAAATGCAAGAGAAAGATATAGATCTGAAAAATTGTCTATTTGTGTGTTCGCGGCGATCGTGGAGAGAAGGCAATCTCGGAAGAGTGAGCGCATCGGCATGCCGATGGTTGGTGGGTAAATAATACGAAGTGCCCGGCGTTGTATGGCCTCCAGAGTCTCTGACTGAGCTATTGTGAGAGAGTGGTGCCACACCACCGAACAATACTCAAGGACAGGTCTAATGGCAGTTAACTAGAAATGAAAGAGATGGTGAGGTTCAAGACAGAATGCTAATGAAATGAATGAAGCGTGCGTGTGTGCTTGCGTCTCAGGTGCTGGGGAGTCGGGCAAGTCGACGATAGTGAAGCAGATGAGGATCCTGCACGTCGACGGCTTCGACTCCGAGTTCGTATCAGATTCGTTCAATTCATATACAGCAGTTCGATCACTTCAGTAGAGCCCAGGCGACCACACGGCTATGGGCATCACTGCTTGTGTCTTTGCAGTAAACTTTACGACTCCCTGCCGCAGCCTCATCGAAGTCACGCTGCTTTCATGCATGTACCTCATTCCACGCAGGCCATTTCATCTCCTACATCATCCATCATTCCCTTACTATTCGACTCCACATTTCAAACCTCCTCGTTTCCACTGTACAGACTGCTGAAATCCAGCTTGCCGGACTGTCTTAACGGGCTCCTGCGGTCATTGGGTTTATGTTTTTTTTGGCAGGTTTATTTTTAGTTCCTAACTGCGTGCAGCATGCAGACGAAGCAGGCTACGCATTAGTGGCGGAGCATTTGCGTTAAGAATTTGCGTATCAATCATAAAACAGGATGTTGCTTCTATATAGCCAGGCTGCATGCAGACGCTGTGTGTAAAATAAAGTAAGTAAACAGTGTATAGCAATTAGCAACAACTTAACCTCACCGCTACAGGAAACTCACACGCGGGATCACACAGAGGTGAGAATCCTGCCTTTACCCCCAGCCGAAGCAGGTACTCGATTTAGCGACCCCAGAGCGATGCAAGGCTGAGTTGACTTATATTACGTGAAAGCCACCGGCTGGAAATTGAACCCGCGACCTGTCAATCGCAAGTACAACGCCCTACCGCAGCGTGTGTAGGTGCATAGCTGTTCCGCCGTCGGCAGGTTTCATGCCATCAATGTTATTTTTGTTTGTTTTTCTTCTCGTTCGCGTCTTGATTTCTTTCGTCACTTGTCATCAACGATCAGAATCCACTGACTGTTCTCGTGGTCTTTGTAGATTTTTCATAGCTGAGAAAGTAAACAAAGTAAAGTGAAGTAAAGTAAAGTAAGTAAACAGTATAACAGTTTAGCATCAACTTAGCTTTTCACCGCTACGGGAAACTCACATGCCATATGGGATCACACAGTGTTAGCTGCCACCCGATAGAGGTGAGAATCCCGCCTTTACCCCCAGCCGAAGCAGGTACTCGATTTAACGACCTCAGAGGGATGCAAGGCTGAGTTGACCTATGTTACGTGAAAGCCGACCGGCCGGAAATTGAACCTGCGACCTGTAAATCGCAAGTCCGACGTCCTACCGCTGAGCCACCACGCAACACATAAGACCTATGCGTCTCGATCAGCTACACTCAACGTGCGCTGTATTGTGATTCAGGGAAAGAAAACAGAAAATAGAAGATATACGACGGAATATCCGAGACGCAATACTGGTCGGTACCATTGTCATAGTGTGAAATGCTGTATCAACAACAACAACATATTTTCAACTTATCAAAAACAAAGAATGTCATTGTAACGGGACAGCAGTCGTAGAACGCAAAACGCTGACCAGGTCGATCCAGATCACAAGACGCATTGATTAGTCTATCAGTCTATAGTCAATAAATCAATCAAATTTTTTAAAGTGGTCTAAGTGGCACAGACACTGCAAGGACCACCGATGAATATAGCCAACACTAATGTCAGTTGTTAGGCCTAATGTTCGGATAAGATTGTTGAAATAAAAACATTTTAACTATCGTCGAAAGGTTAGCAGTGAATCAGCCGAGACGTCATTAGACTTAGACATTCCATTCCAGGTATGAGGAGCAGCAACCGTCCCAAGGACAGTCGTTTAAAAAATCTCTGTCCATGAACATTTCTGATTATTTCTTGTTAAACGTAGGTTCACGTGAACAGCGCCGCACAATGAGCGCTTCGTGAATGCTTAGGATGTTAGATCGCGCTGTATAAATACTTTATACATACATACAATAGCTCAGCGACGGTAGTTTTCTGGCGCCAAAGACCTTGGCGAAATTCCAATGGGGTCATCCCTAACAGGAATGCTAAATACAGGTGAGGTGGGTTAAAATTGGCGATTTTTTACCAATATCTCGCTGTGTGTCCGAAACGATGCAAGACTGAGAGGTTGTTACTGCAGACTTCTAACAGGAAGTGATATATGGCCTATCGAATAGATGACCTTGAGTGACCTTCAAGGTCACTAGTTATTGCAAGCCTTTACAAATGTGATATTGTATATGTGCAGCAACTGACAAGATGTCAATTGGTATAGAGCGCGTCGCGCGTTCCGTTCGCGATAGCTGAGCTTCTCCTTTCTGTTCGTATAGGCCACGTTGCTTAAAAGTAAACTGGCACTGGATGATGATGATGATGATGATTACGATGAATATGCATGTGTGCAGACGATAACAGGTGCGATGAGAACGATCAACCCGCCTGTAGAGCTTGCTGACCCGGACAACCAGTTTCGGTTAGACTACATTCAGGAGACGGCCAGTCAACTCGGCTTCGACTATCCGCCTGTATGTATCACAGAGCACGTGTTATATCTCGTGGAATTAGTCGGCTGAAGCCTGCACATTTGCGTTATCGATGTTTGGTCGCAATTGTAATGGCTAATGAAATAGCTGACTACGTAAATTCAAAGTGGCCAAAAGGCAAAAACACTGACATGATGAAGTTCTGGGCGGACCACCGCACAGGCGCGCACAGTTTCCAAAACCGTGTGCAGTGGCTCGCTAACTTCGTTTGCACTCTGGCCACATCGACGCCCTCTGAACGTGCGTGATCAAACTGCAGTAACTCTTATCTGGACATTTCTAGTTCGTAAAATGTCTGTGTACGGCCGTGTACTGAGCAGTTTAACACCTTGTTTATGTTTTGCTATTATGCTATTATTTGTGTTTATGTATTCAAAGTTAAAATGGCATATTGTGCGATACGGGAATTTTCATGGGCGGGAATAGGAATCTGAGTCAGGAATGGGATGGGAATGGGACTGAAGGTGGATATTAGCAGTCTCTGAAATGTGAATGGGAATTGCTGCATGGGAATAGGAGGGAATGGGAATCAAAAACGCATTCCCACAGATCACTACTTTGAAGACTGTATGCAAACTGGCAGAAAAATAGCAGGTTCAATACATTCTCTGTCAGTTAAAATTCGGTCAGTTTCAGCTAGGCCTAAGTCACCACGAAGTCTTCTGTCTTTCGAGACGGTTAGACCCAGATATTTCAGACGCGGTCAGTGAAACTGGCACCGGATGCGTTGCGTTGCGTGTCGGCTCAATTCGCTCATTGTCACTTACAAAAGCAGGATATCAAAGGTGAACGCAATATTCCACATGTGATCTGACGTAGGTCCAGTGCTTAAAACCCTTTATAAGGCGGTGGCCAGCATTTTGCCACTGAGATACGGTCACTGAAACGGGCAGTGGCAAGTATTTTGCCACTATTTTGTTACATTTTTGATATCTAGCCTGGGGGCTTATGCCTTATAAAGGGTTAAAGTAGTTTGAAAAAGCTGGGGGGCTCCCTCTCACCACTTACCCCTTTCCCTTATTCCCCCTGAGCTGGGGGGTGAGCTAAGAGCTGGGGGAGGCTGAGCCCCGCCCCGAGCCCCCTTACTTTAAGCCCTGCGTAGGTCTTGTTCAGAAGTAACAAATCTTTTGCAAATGACGACGTGTCAGAGTGAGATCCATAACAGAAGTTGCCTTGGCAGCCAGGCCGCATTGCTATGCTCATTTTCAGTCTTCATGGTCATAAACACTCGAGTCTCTTACGTAAGTTGCAGTACAATGTGGTGATATTACACCAACGGCTTACCTATTGACTATTGTAATGCGCCGATGGCCACTTTTTCTTTATTGTAATTAGCGCACTAGGGCCTATACGTTTTTATATGATGATAATGATGATGATGATGATGGATAGACACTATTGCAACGCCAAGGAAGGGCGTTTTGATGATGAACGCTGTTCAAAGACTTCATCATCATCATCATTTTTATTTGCAAGGAAAACAGATACAAATGTGCAGTAGAGGATTACATAATTATATCAGGTACGACAAGGCTGAAGTTCAGCACTGTGACGGTTCAATCGAGACGAAGAGCATGACACGTAGAAGTATAGAAAATTAATAATATTTATTAAAAATATAATAGTCATAAAACAAACGCTGGCGTACTACTCCACCAGATATACATCATACGTGCTACATCGATGTTCACACATC
>Ga0209780_1003176_pt1 | contig 12110 bp, 10 predicted proteins | sample WorMetexBAHAMAS2_FD_187384 | JGI IMG/M metagenome (GOLD analysis project Ga0209780, IMG submission 187384) | Marine gutless worms symbiont microbial communities from Max Planck institute for Marine Microbiology, Germany - Inanidrilus exumae... | ecosystem: Host-associated > Annelida > Digestive... | reverse complement strand
CATGGTGTAATTTGCAGGTAAAACTGTGTGATCCATGTCTGAGCGCATTAGAGGTGGTTACGACGATGCGCTATACAAATCGACGTTTACTTTTACTTTTACTTTTAGTGAAGTGTGGCATGATGTCTGTCTTCTACAACAACGAAGGCATTATAAAGAATATTAAACATGATTATTATTGCAGAACATATTATTTTTACAATTTTGTCAATTTAGTCCTTGTGTTTGGAATGTTCAGAGGATACTTATATGCATAATTCCAATAAAGAAAATTTACAACCAATAGCCCTTTTTGTGACAGCGTGTATTAATGTTGTCAAGTGTTATTGACCAGTCTTTCAAACTGGTTCAGTATATTAACATTTTATTTGCTGGAATTGGACAACCAAGTTTTACAAAAGAGTCAAAATTTTATGAGTGATAACACGTAGGCAGAATGTCTGTGGCTGTTAATTAATATTATACGACAGTTGAGGTAGGAAATTCCACTACATTTGTTGCTGATGTTGTGACTGTCGGTGGTCCATTGCTTCCTCATTCTGTCACTGTGTTCCACTAATCTACTCCGTCATGGTCGGCCTGTTTCTCTCGAGACTGCTTTCAAAACTTGGCCTCGGACTGGATTTCCTCCACTAATTGGTTTTTATCCCTTTTCTGTAATTTTTTGTTGTAATTCCATACGGTGGAGTACCAACTTGCTTGATATGCGTGTGCACTTTGCAGCCATGGTGGATGCGGTGCAGCAATGAGAGCAATGTGTATTGGTTTGCGCTACCCACGGTCAGTAATTCTCTGCCGAAACTTGCAGTAGTTTTGGAATATCATTGAGTTGATTGTATAAAGTAGCTAGAAGTTCCTCATTCAAAGTCGCATTAACCACTATAGCACAGTGAACTTGACAAACAGCTAACCGGTAATTAGGCATTTTAAATTGTGTGAGTGCACGTTCATTGCCCTGTGGCAATTGAGAATGTATACATCTCGTGATCTAGTGGATTTTGAAGTGATTTTTATTACTTGGACCACTTTAAAAAAATTTTGATTTGATTGATGACTGATTGATTGATCACCTCGTAACGTGTATACACAGCTGATAAAGGAGCATTTTCTTCATGTGATGTTGAACTTTGACCTAGATAGTTTCATGGTGAAGCAATGAGAGCAATGTGTAAACATCTGTGTCAAAGGTCATCTCGTGCAAACGTTTTTGTCCAGACGCATGCACAAGGGTTTTATATGGAACACTATTGGTAATAATTAGATTATAAAACTTATAAGGCTGTATTTTGTGGAATGACACAATACGGTATTCACCCTAAGCGGTCTGTTATCCGTGCACAAGCTGTTTACTTCCAGCATTTTCGTCGATGCCTACCTAGTGCGACATGCCTGCAATTGACTGGTGTCAGCATTATCTGCCGCGTTACTTATTTTAAGTTTCCAATTCAGTCCGCTTTTCTTCGATGTATCAGGCGCCAGGCTGCACCAGCACTGCGGCGGCGTAGTATTGGTTTTGATACTCAATTGTAAGGAACGTAGAGCCCAGAGAGAGCCTTTGAAACTAGACATTCCGTAGAGGGTCATTTTGTGAGTGAATTTCCGGCGATCTGTAATCATTGCAGAGTTATGACGGCCTGAAGTCACGAGACCTGGAAATTTTGTGAGCTATGTTTTGCGTTTTTTTTGAAAGTGACCCCTTACAGTGAAATTTTCAGAATTCTGTTCCAAACGCTTTCACCGCCTCACCGATCGATGTGGTTGTGTTGAAATTTCGTGATATTTATCCGATGGGAAATCGGCGAAATCGTGTGTTATGTACCTGACAAACAAACAAAATTTCGGCTGCCTCTCAAGCTGTCGCTACTGCGCGGATCGCGCCCAAAACCTGTCAGGGCCAGCCCCCAACAATATGCTCACAGTGCTTCAGATTTCATCTAAATCGGTTCACTTTCGGGGGAGTTATAATCGAACGCGAGAACATCGTTTATTTGCCTTGTAGAGTATTTCCATAATTCGCCTATACTATGCTTTGCTTCGGGCGAATAATGAAAACTGTCTTCAGTTTCTTTTCTCTGTAGAGGCTGCTGCTTTAAAACAGCAAATATCAAAATTTTATCTGCATCTTCAATGCACAGAAGCTAACCATCATATTTATTTTAGTCAGCAGTCTGTCGTAAATGTAAAAGCCAACTTCTGTGCTTAGAATTTGCAGATAAAATTGTGATATTTACTGTTTAAAAGCAGTAGCTTATACAGAGAAGAGAAACTGAAGCCAGTTTTCATTTTTGTAATGTTTGCACTATTATTACGTAAAATAGTAAGTGTAGTGTATGGGGTGGATGAGTAGTGTTCATTGGGCCAGTGTCGTCGCCATGTGTAGTGTATGGGGTGGATGAGTAGTGTTCATTGGGCCAGTGTCGTCGCCATGCTGTACTTCCTGGCGATCAGTCGACCAGTTGCTGAGATATTGCTATTTTACCTGCCAGTCGAACTCAGTGGTCAATGCATTCGGGCGCCATGTGCAGTGGAGCGTGATGCGCCTCAGGAGCCGGGTTCAAAGCTCGGTCCAGACGCATCCGCCTTCCACCAAAAAATTATTTCAAGTAATTCCTACGAACATGATGAACAGGGAGATAATCCCGGACAGGAATAAAAGTGTTCTACGGTGTCCACTATAATCTGTGACCTTTGCTGACACCTTGAGTAGCAGTGTCAAGGTTGTTAGCAACGCCGGCATGGCTGAAGCTGAAACGCGTGATTGGTCACTGGCTGGTGCAGCACACAGCACCATTCAGGGCTAAGCCAGACGGTAGGCCACGTCCAGAGGGGGCACGCTATAAATACCCGACAAGCTGCTCACTTCCTACGTATCCCTCTTTCTCGTTATACGTCACGCATACACTAGCACACACCTACCAATTCCCCTTCTCTCCCTGGTCCAACACACACTAGACCACTACAAGGTCTCAGCGGTAAGGTCCAGAATAGGATGGACCTTTGCCCGCAATAGCAAATAAACGAACAATATTGCTATTTAGCGGTTTTCAAATGGTGCTTGTCAGCCATTATCGATCTTTGAAATTTGATATTTTAACAGGGTAAATATGCCCAATAAGTGTCTTTGTGCCAAATTTCATGTCACTCAGTCAAACCTTTGGGGAGATAAGGCCAATTTTCAATTTTTTAGATGGCAGCCTTCGCCATCTTGGATTTTTAAAAGTTCGAAATTTTAACTGCCATTCAGGTTTGGAGGGCCAATATGTGTCACCTTGCCAAATTGCGTGTCGATCGGTCAAATTATTCCAGAGATACGGCAATTTTTCGATTTTTAAGATGGTGGCCAACTGGCCATTCACCATCTTGGATTTGTTTTACGCGTGTTTGGACCACCTATGAAGAGTATTTGGTGGTCTTTGTCGTTATGAAACATTTGGTTATCTAGAATCACTGCAGTAGTTTCGATAATATGCAAGTTTTAGTATTTTTCATGTTAGGCTTGAAAATTTCTATTCACGCACACAAAATAGGGGTTTGGGGGATTTGACCAGCACAACTGGGTGCAATATTAAAGTGACCCCAAAAGGCACTTCCTTGTGCTGAAACACGTCACACGACATATATATCGTCAAAATCCGTGCATGGGTGTGTGCTCGCACGTGCCAAAGAATAAAGCAAAAAACCATTGACTTAGTAAATAAAAACAACTTACGTCGACCGCTGACTGGATGATATAAGGAACCACGTCTTTACGCTCTCTTAGAGGCTATATTGTAGTGTGTCTCCACCTACACTGCAACCCATCTAGTCTTACAGCTGAATATAGCTGCTAATTGCTGAAGTTGATCTGATCTGTTGAGTCGACTGCTTCAATATATACTTGTTGTAGCCATAGACAATAACAGAATTTGGCTTCTCCACTGTGCGCTCCGCCTATTGTTACCGACCAAGTATCGTGGTCTGTCGGTCTGTCAGACTGATCTGTAACCTAGTGAGCCCTGCAAAAACGGCTGAAACGATCGAGATGCCGTTTGCGTCGACGACTCTGGTGGGCCCAGGGAAACACCTGTTGCATATAGCGGACTGCTTCGGGCGAATACGGTATTGTGTTTATTCAACACAATACAGCCTTCTAGTTTTAATTGCCATTTGTATGTATGTTGTGCATCGTTGGACTGAACTGACAGGGCAGAAGATCTGGACGACTTGATTGAGATTAGCATTGAGTCTGGTCGTATGACACATCACCATCCGGTCGGCTATCTCGGCTCCTTGACTTCTGCACTCTTCACTCACTATGCCATACAGGGTAGCCGCACATCATTCATTCATTGATTGGCATACTCCAAGGAGTGTAGCTGCGCTGGCAGCTTCACGCTAGTGAGCTGTGTTGGATGCTTTGCGCCACGCAGACTTCAGTCCAAGGTTCAGTAACTTCAGTGGCTTGAGCCTTGAGGCCATTTTCCACAGTAGGTAGTCAGGAAGTCACAGGGCGACCAGGACGTTGTTTCATTCTGGAGGTGGTCTCTGGAATGCTGGCGTGACAACTCTGTGATGATCTTCCCTGGGTGAGGCCCGGGCTAGATGACCAAAGTACTGCAACCGCATGTATCTCACCAAGTCCCATAGAGGCTCACATACTGTTGCATTTCTGTTGTATTCCTAACCTCTGCATTGGTTACGTGCCTGGTATAAGGAATACTCAGAAACTTCTTAAGGCACCACATGTCAAAAGAGTTGAGTTTTGTACGTTTTGTACGTAGGTTTTTGTCATTGACCAAGACTCACTCCCATAAAGCACAGCTTAGGCGAAAATCACTGTCTGACTTCTTTTGATAGACACTGTTAGTCTGTTTCAGAAATAAAATCCATTGGTTCATACTGCAGAAAGATATTAAGACTGCCTGTAAGAAATGGAAAATATTTTTATCTGTTCTTGCAATATGATTATTTAGTTCACGGATACACTGTCATGCAAACTTAAAAAGAGCTGTTCATTCCTCCCTCTAGCAAGTTCTAAAACAGCACATTTAAACAGTCACCAATACTGCAGGCTTCAAACTGGAATTTGATGTGATGTAACGTTCTCGACAGATAATAATTTACATTTACAGTTTAGCTGTGAAGATTGTGCAGTTATGTATCTGCTACAGCAAAAGACTGAATAACATTGCAATAAAAAGTCCTAATTTTGCCAAAAAAATTGTCCAGAAATTTTTTTTGAGACTGTGAGGCTTAGCCTAGTTGTGTGTGATTTGTGCAGGGAAACCAGTGCGAGAGTGGGGCGCTGGTTTGATGACCACCCTGCCACGTGGATTAAGCCACGTTGAATCTCAGGGACGCCATGTGGACAGCAACAAACGTGCATGGTCTGTGCCAAGTTTGCTGAGATTATTCTAATGTGTAGCTTTTTCTCGTCGTGTAATTTTCAAAGTTGAAAGTTGCATTGTTTTAGAATAAAACAGTCATTCATGCTTGATGATTTATTGATGCCTGTAATTCATGCTGTTTTCTTTATGTTTATTGCGTGAAGGGATGGATTTACCGGTCCATGGACAAAGTATTTAAAAATACGTGAAATCGAAGACGGGCAGTCTGAGCCATGTTTCCCGGAAGATTTCACCAGTGTTACTGTTCGAGATAAGTTTTACAATGAAGAGTTTTCCTTCAGTGGCTGGCATGGTGCATCTGGACACGATGCGCCACTTATTGCGTGAGTTATGTCTTTGTCTGGTAGAGAAAAAATGGAAGAGAAGTGGTAATGTTTGTAGTTCAAAATAATTCGTTTTCTCTTATATATTATGGTGTGTCATGTGTTGTTGATGGTTCTTGCAATTATGCCCATGTAACTGTACATTTGTTTTTTGAACAGAACGAAACATAGTTACTTTTGTTTTTGTTATTGACCGCTGATATTTATCAGTGCACAAAGAACTGATTGCTGGGTCGATTTAAGCAAGCTGTACTGCTGCTACTGCATTGCAGGGTTTGGGTGGAAAAGTTTCATTTGTGTTTGAATTTGGATCTCAAGTGTCATTAACATTATGTATTTGCTTTGTCAATGTCGTCGTCAACAGTAGATTTATATAGCTCATAATTGCAAAGACTGTAATGCTCTGTTGTACTGGCGATTGCCAAGTTTAATTATCGACCACTTTGGTGGTCCAGATAAGTAAGTAAGTAAGTAAGAATATTTATATAGACACAACATACAGGAGCAAGTTACACCAGTCCAAACGACAGGCGATGAACGCCTGGACAATAATCCTGGCAGCGTCAGGTGTGAGTGACCTGATAGCTGGTCGGATCTGTCTCAACTGATAGAAGCCAGACGGACACAGCGCAGCAATGTGAGCAGAGAGTGATAGCAGGCTGTCTAGTATGACACCAAGGTCACGCGCCGACTGCACGACTCTGACGGTGGAAGACAGCACAGGGATGTCACTGATGTCAACTTGTTTGAGCAGATTCCCTGCACCCAGCCACATAATCCCCGTCTTGGACGGATTGAAACGTAGCCTGCTGGCGGACACCCGATTAGTAACGTCTGCAATGCAAGCAGCTAGGCAGTGTACAGCTGATGTTATATTACTGACTGCCACACTTGTGTAGATTTGGCTGTCATCCGCGTACAGATGTAAGTGCATACTGTGACGCTCCGCCACGCGGCAGACCTCCGCTGTATAGAGAACATACAACAGTGGGCCCAGCACTGATCTTTGTGATACACCATTCTGCAACAGATAAAGTGTTTGAGAGGTCACCGCCGTACGGTACGCTAGTTGGTATGTACGATCAGACAAGAATAAGTGGATCCATTCCAGTGGGGCGTTAATCAAGCCTAAATCGATATGAAGTCACTGTAGCAATAGATTATGATCTACGCAATCAAAAGCAGCAGACATGTTAAGGAGCGCCAGCATTGTCACTTGATGTTGGTCTGTTGCCATCCATATGTCTGACCAGACGTGTAACATCGCCGTATCGGTTGAGTAATGCTTGCGGTAGGCTGGCTGGCAGGATGGGAGTAGGTCATTCAAACTGAAGTAACTAAAGTCCTATGGCTACAGTTCATTCAACCAGCTTGGAAACAAAGCTGACTTTAGACACAGGCTTGTAGTTAGCCATGTCTGCTGCATCAATATCCGGTTTTTTAAGCCTTGGTGTAACGATGGCGTGGCACTGGGAAGCTGATAATCGGTCCTGCGCCAGGGACGCGTTGACCATTCAGTCCTGTGTGTTTCTGTCTGGGTGTCTGGAGTCTGACAATAACTTTTGAACGAGATGACCTTTAACCTTTGATGCTGGTTCACCTTGACAGCGTCTATATCAAGTTTGATGGTCGGGTGATATGTCAAAGTTCGCATTTACAGACAGAAAATGTGTTACTAAGTCGGTCGATGTGACCTGAAGTGTGGGCTTGGAGCTGCTGATGCAAAGATGATGAGGTGTTGGCATGACGTTGTGTAGATATGATGCCCTGTTGGCGGCTGGCAACTCGTGGGACGAGCTGTGTATGCGTGCAGTGCTGCATGGCGGAGACAGTGATAGCACTGGTGCAATAGCATGCGCCTGGTTTGGAGCCCTCTATGGATTCGCTGGTGTACCACAGTGCAACTATCAGGTCTGCATACAAACGCATTATATTTATTCATAACTTATATTAGGTTATGTCAACAACAACAACAACAATCGAGGACAACCCGGGTGAGCCATTTTCCAGAAAAACGTTTACCCACTTGCTGTCTATCTTTGTGGGTGTCATCCAGTGTCTGTTATTAATTTCCTGTCTTCAATTTACTACTTTACACCACCTTGTTTATTTAATTATTGGGTCCAGCACTCTTTTTCCATAACTTCTTTCCAGTTTCTGTTTGTCCTGAGTGTGGGTCGTACATCCTCCACTTCATATGCCGTGCATTTCACCCTGCCACTCTCATCTTTTTACTCTGGCTGCGTCTCCGTGATGTAACAGTCTGGCGTCCGTTCATCTGTGTCAGTTTCGTCGGCATACTCGCTGTGACTCACCAGGGGGCAGCATGCGACGCGGCCAGCGTACATTTTGGCCGGACAGTAAGGACGACCAACGTACTTGTTAGAACGACTCTTCGACCGAGAAGACCTAATAAAACCGGACTCAAATGTCCGTACATCCGTCTGTCCACAAAAGGTTTCTTCGATTTCAATGAAATTTGGCATGAAGGTAGAGGTTAACGAGTGATGCACGACGGTATGCAGTATGACCCGATCCAAGGTCAAGGTCAAGATCACGAGCCTTTCAAAGTTGGAAGTCCAGCCAGTTTCAACAGCTATCTCCTCTGCCATTTACAATGGGAGTTGGCAACAGACCACATATTCTTAAACTACGGCACAATATCTAAATTTGTTCAGCCGGATTTTTTATATTTGGCATAGTTTTTTGTGTCACGTGACTTTGAAGTTGGCACGATCAGTCCGTTGTGAAGAGTCGACCGTCAGTCTTATACGGGGCTAATTTTCTTAATACAATTTCCATACCATCTTATCCTTGGTATGACCCATTAGGTTATAGCAAACTGTGCTGTAATCTTACTGCTGATATTCACCAACGACTCTTTCATCACCGTTATTTGTCGTGTGCAGATGTGTGAGGTGTATACTAAACTTGGTGATTAATGTTTTATGTACAGAAAGTCGAATATCGAGAGAGAATGAAGTCTATTGCAGAACAGCTGTTTTCTTTCTCTCAAATGCCAGCCGAATAACCAAGTGTAAAACCCGTGCATGATTCATAATGCTTCAGATGAATATCTACCTTTACATCCTGTGACAGTTCTTGTTAAATGCATTAATCAATCTTATGAAATTGTGAATATTCAATTACTATTACCAGTCTGTCAACGTGAGTGCAAATGTACAGTATAGGCCAAAAAACGAGGCGGCTATATTTGATTACTTATATCTTTAAAAGTGCACAACATCTAGTGGCAAACCACAAATGCTTGTTCTGCTGCACGATGTATTCCAGACCTATCGATATCAGCATTAAATTTTGCTGATGCTTTTGTTAACTAGAAGCCGTCAGTCAAGATCTCACCAATCATTTTAGTAACATTTTCTCCTATAACTGTGACCTCTGAACTTGACCAAGGTGGACCAGCATACCAAACTTTAGGTCATAGGTTAGTTAATTCAAAAAGTACTGTTTGCACACGCAGACAGACACATCCGACCGACTGCTATACCTGGCCACTAATTGGTCAGTAATTAATGCCTGCATGAGTTGCCAACTTGCTTAGGCAAGCTTGTGTATCAGTTCTTCAGCTTATGTAAAACGTGTGTGGTAGTAGACCAACTGCTGAAGCTGTTCCCGAATGGAGTAACATTTAAATTCATGCTGTTTGACAGCAGTGTTGTGATCTCGAACCTGTCTGACCAAAGAATGCACAAGCTCCTGCATACATTGAGCCATTCCATACGTAAGTAACGTAACAGAGCTATGGCGGTTGGTTCATTGTATAATGTCGATGTGCTCTCGATGTCTCAAACTGGTGTCAAAAAGCAGTTTGGTCCTCATTTACCAGTTTTGTTTATAATATTCTGGGCTTATAGATTTTTAGTGTTTGTGTAATTTACTTTAGCATTGTGTTTTTTTGGAATTTTAGATCCGTATTGATGTTTTGTTTTTTTAGTCATTTTATGTTCATTGTATTTGTGTATTTATGTATTTCTGTGCTGCCTTTACATGGCGTAATAAAGAATAATAATAATAATGATGATGCACGGTGTAGCAGAATGGGGTACATATCAAGCACATTTAAATTTGAAAAATGAATCTGGGAAATTATTTCAGACATTCACATTAAATAAAATAATATTGATGTTTGTATTTTCGTAACATATTCACTGATGGCACGGTGGCGCAATGGGTAGAGCGTTGGACTTGCAATCAACAGGTTCAAATCCTACTCGGGGCAAAAGCTGCGTAACAACCTTGGGCAAGTTGTTCACACCTATGTGCGTTTGTCACCAAGCAGAATAACTTGGTACTGGCCAAGCGGCGATGATGCTCTGTGGCTAGGAAGGTAACCGCAGGCCTGGCGGAAGCCTACCGCCGGGTGGATGACTTATAGTCACCTGTGAGTTGACTGCCTGTACACTGGGATCATCGCCGGGCCCAACGTTTGGTAACGAGTATGGGAAGCCTTTTACTTACTTACTTACTTTACCTTTATTCACTGGAATGAAGCTATTTTTCTTTAATTTTAAGGACAAGAAGTTAAATATTTGTCATTTGCCATATGGTGCCTACAGTGTGTAAATTTGCTGTTTACAGATAAAGTGGTGTTGAAATTGTGCAAGTTGTTTTATGCATTTTAAAGATAAGCAATCAAACGTAGTTTTTCCCATGTTATACACTTTATGTGCTTTGGTGATATTCCGTGATGTTTAGCACCAACTGCGGGATTACATTTGAAACTGTTAAGCACTTTTTAATGTGTGATTCACGTGACAGATATATTTTGTTACTTTCGTATGATATACAGATTATAGGCTGGATTAATGGAACTTTTATTATGTTGTGTATATGCATTGACCCTGTATGATGGATACCGCATGGTGGGCCAAAAAGTGAACCCCATCTTTTTAACACTTATGGTGTTTAAATATGTGAGAAAAACAGTGGTTTTACAGGTATTTTAAGATACTTATGAACAACATTACATAATCGAGTTGTTTATGCTGTTCTAGTGTTAAATATTCTATGGTACACTAGCAGAAACTGGGATGACTCGTTATCGTCTGCTGCAATGTGTAACATGACTTCACTTTAAAAATCCTGACCGTTACTTAAAAAGGTGTTAAAGTCCACTCCTAGACCACTATTTAACAGCAATTTTTTGAACATTTTCTTAGCATCCCACTCTTTTTCTGTATTCAGGTTTTAAATTGGAATTTTATCCTCTTTTGGCATTTCATATGACGCCGAGCATAGAATATTTAACGTATAGAATATTTAATAATAGTCTAAAATATTATGTGCTTGTGAGGTACTATGTGTGTCACACTCAAATGTGATAAAAACAAGGGACAAGCTATATTGATATACGTTTTAGCACAGTTTGTTGAGAAACAGTAGGTCTCACTTTTTTGGCCCACCCTGTGGTTCCGGTTTCTGTTTAATAGGCCTTGGAGAGTTACTCCATATCAGGTCTCCCAAAAGCCAACCATCGGTTGTGTAGCAGGTTTATACAGGTCGGATGGCCTTTGTGTCTCCTAACCGACAGCATGATCAAAGCACTTAATGGCCAAAGCACATAAGGGTCTGGAACGCATATGTGACCTAACTTGTTGATTAAATTTATTTTACCTTCTTTGCAAGTGTTGTAATTGTTCTTAATTCGCGTCTGGTTGCAGCAGGAACAGCGTTCTGTCATGAAAGCCGATTTTAGTACTTTTGTGCAACTATTTTGATTTTTTACCATTTGCATTAATGTCCAGATATATTGCTGTCTTCGTGAACGAATATTAGTTATCTATTTTCATATTTTTTATTTTGATTAACTGTTTTAACCTATTTATTCCAGTTGTACTGTACCTGCACTGTTTTTGATGTTATTGCTGTTCATTGTCTTTAAAACTAATAAATAATGATGCTGATGATGATGGTGAATGCATCTGCAGTCCTGCTATCAGTGCAATATCCTTCTGCTTCAAAAGCCTTGAAATTCAGCAAAGAGGACTTAGCCTCCTCATCGCGAAATCTGTGATCAGTTACTGTGTCTGCCAGTATGGCGTCTGTTGTTTGACTTATATTTGCACATTTATCCAATACATGCTGCAGCTGATTACACAGAGTCCTAATTAAGTTGCTGGAATATATGGTTCGTGTCAACCGCGGGTGGGGCACTATAGGCTGGGCGGAGTGGGTTATGGCTCACCCATAATTTTGGTGGGTGTCCACAGTGCAATTGGCCCATCAGTACTTGGCCCATTTGATATTTGTAGTTCGTGAGAATATTATTAACACTGATGGCGAAAGTAGGAGCTTTTGGTTTAGTAATACAAGCCAGTGGCGGCTCTAGCCTTTGATGACTCGGGGGGCCAGTGGGGTGGCAAGCAAGGTATGTGGG
>Ga0209780_1003175_pt1 | contig 12117 bp, 6 predicted proteins | sample WorMetexBAHAMAS2_FD_187384 | JGI IMG/M metagenome (GOLD analysis project Ga0209780, IMG submission 187384) | Marine gutless worms symbiont microbial communities from Max Planck institute for Marine Microbiology, Germany - Inanidrilus exumae... | ecosystem: Host-associated > Annelida > Digestive... | reverse complement strand
CTTGAAAATTCGAAAAATTGCGATATCTCGGCCGCGGTTTGAGCGATTTCGACAAAATTTGGCATGGTTATGCAATTCGACCCTCTTGACCGTTCGGAACGTTAAAAATTTCAAATTTTGAAAATCCAAGATGGCCGCGATATCTCGGCCACGGTCAAGACTGCACAAGACGGGCGATCTTCAGGTTGGGAATTGACACGTTAATTGCCAACATTCTAGTTAATTATCTTGCTCCGTAGGCTACTATAGTCTGTTTGTCACCCAGCTGGTTCAGCAGGGAGCTGTCTTAGCGAGAATGCACTTATGAAGGAATAGTATTACACGTCAGACCGAGGAACAACGACATCGGGAGCTGACATTGCAACTTGTAAGTGACAAAGCTAGAACGGTCACTATTGTATAGATCTACACGTAAATCCTCGTGTTTGGAGTTGCCACGGTCGAAACTATACAAGGTCGGACTACCAATCAGCTAACTGGAAACTGAGATGTTAATTGCCAACATCCTAGTTAGAGATAAACGGAACAAGATTGTTGGCTTCGAGTAGGCCTAAGCGTAAAAGCTTCACTGACCTGTTAGCATTTATAAGTCTCTCAGGCCTAATATTTTATTGTAATGCGATACGTTGATTAGCATTATATAGACGTACGCTTACCGTTTCTGTCCGGTTTGATATCAGTGTGCACGTTGTTTGCGTTTTCTCCTGCTTCGGCCACTAAATTTCAGATCGACGAAATGGAAGTAGCAGCTAACTATATCGGACTGGGCCCAGCTCCACTGTAGGCGCTGCACTTAAGATCCAGCTTTTTGTCTACGTATCGAACTGATGTGTGGATTAGCTGGCAGCGTATACAGACCACATAGGCCGAACTGTTAATAATTAATGACTGTAACATCGATTGACTGATTACTCTGCAAGGCAGCTACAGGCTCCAGTGAACTAAAACAGCACAATATATACATAATGATAAAACATAGCCTTAACAGCAACGTTGTCGAATTGTAGTGACGTCATGTCGACAGGAATACATTTTCGGACGCTCATAAGGAGTGTAAGTTCGGCTTCAACTCACATCCTTAATGCGTAACATGAGTGAGTAGTAGAAGACCGACTCTGACTTCAAAAAGGAATTTTATAGTTAGTATCTGCAGCATCATTTCTGACTGCTAGTATGCAAGTAAAAAAGCTTGGAATTGGAAGCGAGTTACTAAGAGGTCACTGCAGTTATTCAGGTTAGCAAACTCGTAAAAGATTAATATTATTTTGTTGCAGTTCAAGCAGTTGTATACACCTATGAATTAACAAATACAGTCTGAAAAAAACGACACTGCTTTGGCTTGCTAATTTCGACTTACATCAACCGATTTTGATAATTTTTGGCAGGAATGTTGCCAAGAAAGTAAGAAGTCTAATGGTACTTTATTTTCCCACCCCAACTTCACTTAACAAGCGCTTCTGCACTACCTGGCAAAACAGGGAAACACGAAAATTGCATATTTTCGCTCATATTTTGTATTACTGCGTTTCCGCAGTTCAACCAGTCGCTGCTATTCTTGAGTTTTGTTGAAATTCCTATACAACTCATATTCGCGCTATTATAGACTCCCTAAATCTTGTGGTTAGTCAGTTGGAGTTTAAAGGTCAGGGGTGGACAGCTATCCCTACCCAGTGAAGGAAGGCCAGCGATATATTAACCTCAACCCTGGCTGGCTTTTTGTTCAGCAGCCACCCAAAAGGGAAAGAGATCGAGAGGCTCATTTAAATTATTAAGCCAGCGCCTACAACAGGGGAAGACAAGTATCACACCGCAAGACTGAACTATACCAAATACAACAAAACATTAGAATCAATCTTAACTAAGCAATACAGATAACACAATAATAAACAAAACAAACTAAACCCAAGTTCGGTCACCTCCTACGACCTCACGCCTGGAAACGGAGTGGGACGATTCTGGTAGAAAGGGATCGGATGGACAATAGAAAAAAATAAGTAAAGTGAATGAGAAAAGGAAAAAGTAAAAAGAGCAAAAGATGAGAAAGTGAATGGACAAGGGAGTTGCAAAGACGGAAATGGGGTACCCCGGCCCCACGCGGGGTCCCTAAATCTTGTAATGAATTGAGTTCAGCTCGGGCATGTTGGGGTCATACCTTGGGAGAAATGAAGTTGAGTTTTGTGCAGCAGCTATTGAACTGTGTTGCAATGGGCATGCATGAGCTGTGTTGCTGAAAGGCAAATAATATTGTCGTCTACATGTTTGATAACAGCTAGCATTTGTTGAGATATTAAGATATCCCACCAATACTGTCCATTGACTTTTCACTTGAGGCTCGACAAAGAAGACTCCCTCTTGACAAAGCGACAGACATCATGACAGGCTCGGTATTCGGTAAATGATGACTGCGTGGTAACAGACGGTAGCTTGTAATACTCCCTTCCTAGGTCTTGTTTATTGTGAGAATGAAGGCACTTTAGCTGTAACCAAGTGATAATTATGAATGCGTTTGTTGGGAAAACAACATTCAGCTTTTACACAAAAAGACGCAATTTTCGTCTCTCTGTTTCCCCAGGCAGTGCAGACGCATTAGTTAGGCGAGGTTAGAAAATGAAGTACCATTCGACTGTTTAACTTTCTTAGTACATTCCTGCCAAAAATTATCAAAATCGGTTGATGTCTATCATAACAAGCCAAACCAGTGTCGTTTTTTGAGACACAGTGTAGTGTTATATTATGAAGATTAAGATGCTGTGTACTGCGATTTATTTAGGGGTAATTCACTTCTGGGCAACTCTGCATAATAGGCCTAACGCTGCATGTCTGAATTAAACTGACAGCTTGCAAAACTAACTCAGCTGCAGCGATGACATGCGATGTGAACAGACATTTAGCCATTACGGACTGTAGATACGGCCCGGACGCCGGAACAGCATTCCAGAAAACAGGAAGAGCTTGATCAACTGTATGACGAAATCCAAGTCAGTCAACTTGGTTGTTCTTGTGTATACGTCCAGTTATATCTTGACGGATGGAAGCCAATTTCATCAGGTGAAAGTCTGGCCACTTGCTATAATGTCGCTGACATAAGTAATACTTATATAAGTAATACTTATAGTAATACTTACAATCAACACTGCTTTGTGATCTTTTAAGTGGCGTCTGACAGGCATGAGTAGTATGCAGCCATCCACTGCAATGGTAACAAACAATTCAATCCAAGGTGCAGCATGGGAGACATACCACAGCCCAGTCAACCACACAAGGCCGTCACCCGTAAGTGAGCTATTACTTATTTCACACCAGTAGAAGTAAGAATCTGTTATATGTGTTGATCGATGGATGATGTTTTGCATCATGAGGTCTATTTGTAACAAAATCGCACCACAATAGCTTTGTCTGCTGACAGTACTGACTTAGTTAAGATTTTATGTCCCACCTAACACAAAATAAATCATTTCAGAGACGTTCTTGGCTTAGTACTGAAAAACTAAATCTAACACAATATAAATTAGCCCCATACAGGACTGGCGGTCGACTCCTACTGACTGCCCACTTCAAAGTCACGTGACACAAAAACTAGCACAAAAATAAAAAATTGGGCCCCGATAAGCTTTAGGTATTGAGCCCTAATTTAGTAATCCGTGGTCATTTGCCAGCCCCCATTATAAATGGGGGAGGAGATAGCATTTGCAAATGGCTGAATTTCCGACTTTCAAGGGCTCATGACCTTGACCTTGGATCGGGTCATACTGCATACCGTCATGCATCACTCATCGACCTGTACCTACATACCTACCAAATTTCATTGAAATCGGAGAAACTTTTTGTGGATGGACGGACGGGCGGACATTTGAGATCCACTTTATTAGTTCGACTCGGAGTCTACCTAAAAAGCAAACATGTATCTGTCACGTAAAACCTCTTAATTAATATGCAAGAAAAATTTGCAATCACGCGGAAGAGAATTTCACAAAATCAATATATCATTTCAGAAACAATATGACTTGTTTTCATCAGAAGAGCACAGCCAGAAACTGTGAAACAACACCCAAACATGCAACTCAAGAACTGCTTTATCCTGCTGTACACTAACATTTCACAAATTGTTTTTTCACAGAGCTTAAAAATGAACGCTGCACGTTCAAACACGTACATTACACACGATATATAGTAAAAATGTCTTTCTTCGTGGCACTGGACAAACAGACACACAGTTTATATCGTATCATCTGATATTGGCAGCACATTATAAGGACTAGACAATCATCTACAACTTGCCAGCCACTGAAGTCACTGTTATGAATCTCCTACAATCCAAATAATAATAATGACAATACTAATTATTAATATTATTCCAATGCATTTCTGTCGCAATTCAGTGTTTTAATTCGGTGCTTTTGCATGACACACTGATTGTCAATGCAACGGACCTATAACCATACAGCTTTTGGTTTTAGTTCTTTTTGTTTTGAACCGCGGGGATCTTGACTACCTGGGGTATAAAAATAACAATAATAATATGTGCATTTGTTTCCCTGCCTCACAGGGACTGATGCTGATGCACTGAACAGGTATCGAAGCAGCAATGAAGTATTCTGCCATTACACAGTGCACACAGCATTTTTACACTAATAAATGTAACATACAGGTACAATCACAACTACTTTTGAATACTGTTCCAAGTACTATATCTCATCAAACTGCATGCCAACAAAGCATCATTGTTGACAAATCCGATAGACACTGTTGGTGAAGGCATTATGTTTTCAGGCTGTTCCATTCATTCATTTGGTCAGATATTGTTACTACAATATTTCATAATAAGAGGCTTGAACGATTTTGATAAAAGTGACAGAGAATATTCATTAACCCCCACTGATGACCTGATTAGATTCTGGAGGTCAAAGGTCAAGGTCACAGCAGGCCTAATGATGTGGTCGGGAATGCATCTACGTTGACGTTGGGGCAAGGTCCATCTTTTAATCTGTGTCAGAATTCATTTGAACAGACACACAATACTGACATTGGTTATCTGACTGAATTTTCAACAACTGCAACCATCATGCTTTTTTAACCCATTTTATTTCCTGAACATGTTTTGGTTTTATTGTTAGACTGCATCCCATGCAAACAGTGCGTAAGATGTGGCCTATCGCTACAGATGGAGCAGGTTGGTCTATCTGTCTATCAGTCAGCCATGCAATAAAACAGCGGAACTGATCGAGATGGCACTTGGGTGGGTGTCTCAGGTCTGCACAAGGAAGGAACTATGTATTAGATGGTGTCAAGATACCCAAATGGGAAGTGGCAATTTTGGGGATTGTCTGGCCTAAGACCAAACTGCAGAATCTGGGCACCAGAAACTACTACCCACCATCCCTGTGTTCAACGGGAATGTAGTTAAATCTAAACGACTTCATATATCTTGGCTCCATGCAGTCATCTGATGGATGTTGCCAATTTGACATAAATCCTCCCTCTGAAGGGTATGGACTGATAAACGCCTATCACTGTTCACAAAAATTATGCATCTGTCAAACAATATCTTAGCCATGAGGTGGCACGGTGGTGCAACAGGTATAGCGTTGAACTTGCGATCAACAGGTCGTGGGTTCAAATCCTACTCGGGAAAAAAGCTGCATAACAACCTTGGACAAGTTGTGCACACCTATGTGCCTCTGTCACCAAGCAGTATAACTTGGTACCAGCCACGAGGTGGTGATGCTCTTCATGCTGGGAAGGTAACCGCAGGTCTGGCGGAAAGTAATGGCAGCCTACTGCTGGGTGGATGACCCATAGTCACCTGCGGTCTGACTGCCTGTACACCATGATCAGATCCGAGCCCAATGTTCAGTAACGAGTATGGGAGGCCTTTTCTCTTTTTTAATCTTACCCGTCCTATTATATGCGTCAGAGGTCTGGACACTACCAACCTCCAACATCAACAGCCTGGAATCCTTTCACATGAATTTCCTACGGCATACGTTTGAGATCCCATGGTATGACCATATCCGTAACACCAAGATAGCGGAGCCAGGCTGCCGCCACAGCCTGTTTGGTCATACAGCCAGGCTTGGGAAGAACACCCCAGCGCCTCTGGAGTCTTTGATATACTGGCGCTATATAAGCTAATTTATTATTATTATTATTAGCACATCAGGATCTTCAGCAACAGATCAACATCTCTCTTGGACGTCTTCCTGATCGCACTTGGAAACGACCGACAGGTCGCCCAAGAAGCAAGTGGCTGGAGCAGATTCACTCTGACAACTCCCACCTGCTATCAGTGGAGATGTGCTATCTCTTGAGGTCATTCTGGGGTGATGCAATGGTCCCAGCCGACTATGCGATGATTGGCAAACTGTAAATATTGCAAATATAGGGTTAAGGTAAAAGGGTAAGCCCTACAAAAACAGCTGAAGTAATCGAGATGCCGTCTCAAGGGATGACTCACGTGGGTCCAAGGAACCATACATTAGATGGGTCAAGATCAGATGATTCCATTCGCATCCACAAGGAATGACAAGTCAGTTATGCAGCCGTTTGCCATATTAATTTGGACACTTTCGACACACACACACACACACACTGAGCCAATGTTCATCAAGCATCATCTTCCCCAACAGTGTGTTTAAATTACTTGCATGCAGTGAATGTTGGCAACAAACAAACCAGCTGATATATCCAATCTATTTGCCCAAAGTTAATAGCATGCAAATTATCACAAACAGCATTAGATTCAGATGAACAGTGTGGGATCCAAACTAACAATCATTGCAGCATGTGAACCAAACTATCTACATTCATGACAAGAGTACATCTAACACTGAATGAGTTAAAGTTTCAATTTCCCACTGGACTGATAACAGTCATTTCAGAGGCAATGTTCCCAGCCAATCATTTAGGATGGCACTGAAGAAACTAAACCTAATACAACAAAACCAGACATGCAGCACCAGTAGACCTAAAGATATAAAAACAAAAATAAACACTAAAAAAGCTGAACCGAAGTTTGACTGACTTGCACAACGTCTGGCCTGGAAACAAAACAGGCCTATCCTTGCGACTCCACAGCCTGCAAGGAGTGGCATATATCTAAGGCAAATCTAAATTTACCATACTCCATACACAGACATAAGATGATCATCTCACTTTCCTAGGCCACTAAGCCTATATGCCAAAAATGCCACTGCGCTGGACGTTAGATCTACAGTTTCATTCCCAGCTGCACAGTATCACCACCCTTTGGCCAGCATCAAATTATACACAGACACAAGTACGTGAACAACTTGCCCACTGTTGCTATCGGAAATTTGACTAGCAACGTGTTAAATTCATGACCTCTTGATCGCAAGTCCAACCACTGCACCATCACAACATTTGGAAATGCAACAAGTACGTCAGTGGGACTGACATATATCCACACATGCCGATCCTACGTCTACACGCCGTGTGCATCTCTAGAGTGACGTTTATGTCGGCGCATCTCTATGGTACTATAAATAGAACATCGCTCTGACTTCAGTCAGCCTAGGCCTGCAGGCTAGGTGAGGTTCCTTCCAGTTGTATTTATAGTTCAGTGTGCACGCTGGCCGATTTGTCCGATTTTGGGCTTCTGGAGGAGCAAAGTTCCCCAAAATGTGGGATTCCCTGCCACGGACTCTGAAGAACCGCCGTGCAAAATTTGACGCCGCTAGCTTCATCCTCAGCAGAGATATCCGTAACCATAAACACAAACAAAAACACACAAACAGTAAACGACATATCCACACCTTGCCTATCGGCATGTGTGGATAATAACACTAACAAAACTGACAAACAGAAAAGGAGTTTGCACCATAACCTAACCACAAAAACGTGCATTCAAACTTCACCTCCTTTAATACTAGACATCAAGACACAAAGTAACGAGACGGTTCACTGAAGGCAATATCAAAACTTTGATGCCGTATATTCATCAGGAAATGCTACGCGATGACTGCCGTGGCCCCAAATCTTGGGTAACATCCCGGCATTCGGAATGACATTCCATGCTAGAAATAGAGTTACATTCTTGTTTGACCTGTAAATGTAACATCACTCATATATAAAATAGAGTGCAGTGTCAATACTCACAGTACATAGTACTTCTATAAATTCTTATCATGGTTGACATCCAGTTTAGTGGTCTAGGTAGACCACTCACTCCGGTGTGCATATGTTTGAACAATAACTTTCAAACAAAATGATCTGTGACATAGATATCTGGAAGCTGGTTCATCCTGACCCTAGCTAGGTCTCGTTAACAGGTGAAGATCATTGGTTATAGTTAGCATCAGGGACTGACTGAAAAGTGAAATAAGGAAAACCAGTTACAGCTATGTAGCTAAACAGCAGACCTAAACTGGAAACTGTAAGTAAGTAACAGCTAATCTAAAATTCATAACTGGCAAGGAGTGGCATATATGTAAGTGAGGGTTAACAATCATATAAACTCCACCGGCAGAGCTGTAAGTGCAGACATATGTGTAAGTGAATGTAAGTGACATAAATACACACATTTATAACTTAACAATCAACTACTGCAAATAGTCATTACAAAAATAATTCTTATCGTCATGTTTCAGTTTACAGACAATATCGTAGAATCATAGCCAAGAACTGAAAGAGATGCTACTAGCAGAGTCTTAATCCTAGCGATTAGGGCTGAATTTTGGTGACACTTTCAGAAACCTCTCCACAAACAGACAGTACCTGCCTCCAAACCAACTAACGAATGCGGCAACCAAGACTATTTCTTTAATTTAAATATTAATGTATTGCTTTTCATGATCCTGCATTCATTCACCATCCAATTCAAATACAAATAGTAATAAATTTTTTGCTGTATGTTTATACTATTAGTCTATACAACTGGCCATTTTTGCAGTGTATACTCTGCACAGAAACTTATTATTTCCGAATTTTAATTCTTGGCTCAGTTTTCAGTGACCCTACAGCACTTTCTCGTGCACGAGCAAACTTCTTACACCAAACATGAATTGCTGGTCTCGTAAAACACTTGTCACCATACACTGGAGGCATCTCAGAGTGAATGGCATTTGCACTATGTCCTTTTGCCCACAAAAATTACTAACAGAACGCAATTCTCATGGCAGGCTTTCAGCAGCAATGGCACCACATTTAACGTTTACAAATGACATCATGGTGACATATCGTAATGACATCAACAGCTGTTATTTAGAATTAAATTCCCTATAACAGGTAAAACTTGTTATTTTTCATATTTTGAAAATTAACAGAATGACAACGGTTTGTCACTAATTTATGGAACGATGTCTTAATAAGTGAACTAATCAAGTAAGCTGTGCACACCAAAGTAACACCACATACAGCTGACAAACCTGAGTCCGTGTCCATCATCGTAGAAGTAATACTTTGCCTTCATATCCTTCAGGTCGAGAACTGCACTCTCGCCTCGCCTTATTATCTTGTCCCATATTACCACCTGATTCAGCTTCTGTGACAAATAACATCACTGACTGTAACAAAAGTCAGAAGTAGCAGGGAACTTACCATGAATCGGAATCACCATGACATCGAAATCTCTGCACAACTGGGGAAATTAACCCGGACGTTTTTGCTTCAAGTAAACCAAACATTACAGAGAGCCAGCACTAGCAGTGTCATTGGCAAAATGACAGAACCATTTAATGATGCATAGGAGCATGTTTACTTACAGAACGCATCCACCTATTTATGCTGTGGCCTTTTCCAACATACACTTTACATATTTAACAAAGAAGGCAATTGGGATAGCACGCTTCACCCCCAGTGCACTCAGTGCGGCCACTGACTGGTGCTGCCACCTGGCAAACTCAACCAAATATAACGCTATCTACTTGATTCTACTTCACTATGTGAAAAGATGATGTGTCCCACAAAAAATGAAGTACAAAATGTGTTGCATTGTCGTCAGAGAAAAAATGGGCCACAGTCACATGCAACATGTAAATAAAAATTTCGTGAAGTTTGACATATGGTTTTTAAAACAAGTGCGTGAAGACATAAGAGATATACAGAGACATGCTGATTAAAATATTTCGCATTCCTCTGGGGGCAAAGCAATAACAGACTTTTAGAACAGCTGGAAAAAAAATCAAGCGGCAACCAACTAACCCAAATATACTTGAAAAATGGCCAACAAACAGTTTTGTATGGACAAAGGCAAGGTCTTTTGCATCACAGCTCATCACTTTTTGACATTTTGACCTGATGTCACCTATTCACACTACCAAGTACGGATGTACCGGATATCCGGTTCCGGCAAAAATATTGACTGGTGCCAGATAGTGCAACCGGATAATTTACTTATTTAACGGAGCCAAGAAGCACTATTTTTCGCAAAAGTAAACAAAAACAAACAAACATGAACAAAAAGCAATTCAAAAATTTATTAATGTGAAGATTATAAAAAAAGAAATGAAATGTCTACGAAGAAAAGTAGTAGTATTTGGGAACATTTTATCATCGATCCAACAAATTAATTCTACTACTGGGCTTGACTAGTAACTTTCGTACTATCCGGTTCTAGCCGGATAGTAAAATTTACAATCCCGTACATCCCTACTACCAAGTCAGTATACCTAATGCACTGCATTAACACACTAGCAGTTACGGACATACATCATACTGTGACAAGCCATTTCTCCCCAGTGGTGGATTCAGCCACGACAGAATGGTACCAATTGCATCATAACCATTACGCACACTGCTCACAATGTTTTGAAACTTAGTCACATTTGTTGTAGACCTTTAGAACATAATATGTCATTTAAAAACAGCAGAAGCGATATCAAATGCAGTTGTTAATGAAGTGACGATATACATACATTATTTGTTGTCATATATTCAGCTGTAAGGTAAACAAACAGCTGTTTTACATTCCAGTTGAAGAGATTGTCAAGATCTAAACAAAAAATAACAACATTTATACTCTCCATTTTCAAAACTGAGAAACAGTAATCAGTATATCCGAATATCATATACCCCAGTACTATTTGAACTAGATGGACTTCGCAGCATTGATGTAGACAAGCCACAATCTCGCTACGTTCGATTGTGGCTCGGCCACCCGCCGTAAACCACGCGCAGTGCCACCTCCTCTCCCTTCGCCCGCAGCCGGTCTACTCACGTCGTCCATCCGCCGCCTGCACCCGCCGCCCGACCCTCGCCCGTCTGTCCAAGTAAGCCACGCCCGTGGCCAGATTCACAGTCCGATTATTATATATAGATGACCTGCTGTGACCTTGACCTTTGACCAACAAAATGTAATCAGGTCATCAGTGGGAGTTAGTGAATCATCTGTGTCATCATGATTGCTCAAGCTGTTCATAAGATATCATGGTGACAAGATCTGTCTGGACGGATGAACAAATGAACCGATGGATGGACAGACCGAAAACATAATGCCTTTGCTGACAGTGTCGGGTGGCGAAGACATGACAAAAAGTCAAACTTTAAATTTTTTCATGGAGGTAACAACAGCCAATAAAACATTTATATACTACATAACATGAAAAATTACAAATCAGCAAGTAACCACATCAGCAATGAATAAATTTCAGTGCAATTCAGTAATGTGTGTATTAACAGAATAAGAACAATTAGCTCATAAATTCCAGTGATAACCAACTCCATAGTTTAAATGCAACCCCCACTTCACAACTTGCTAGCCCACAAACTTAACCACAATTTAACAGATGCTAGGAATAAATAATGTAGTATTGTTATGGTATCTACAAGAACTCATCAGGAGATGAGATAGCGAATGTGAACTTTTTAACGACGATATCGCACACACGTAGGCCTACTTCAAAATACCGAAAAAGAGACAAACCTACTTCGTTTAACAAATTAGATGATAGATAGGCAAGTACTTCGCATGAAGTCGTGAATTTTAGCATCTGCTACAGAATTTTCACCTCTCAGTTATATAATATACCGGTGGTGTCGCGCGGTCCCTCTGCAGACGATTTTGGCACTAATCGAAAGCTCATATATGACTTCCTATCAAGATGATAGCTAGGCAAGTACTGCGCATTAAGTCCTGTATTTATGAATCTGCTACAGAATTTC
>Ga0209780_1003174_pt1 | contig 12118 bp, 6 predicted proteins | sample WorMetexBAHAMAS2_FD_187384 | JGI IMG/M metagenome (GOLD analysis project Ga0209780, IMG submission 187384) | Marine gutless worms symbiont microbial communities from Max Planck institute for Marine Microbiology, Germany - Inanidrilus exumae... | ecosystem: Host-associated > Annelida > Digestive... | reverse complement strand
CAGCCTGTCAACTGCTCTGGCGAGGTCTTCGCATCGTTTGTCCCAGGCCATATCAAGAGCTGGGCCTTGAAAAAGAGGCGCTCCTAGAAGGGTGGCATAATTCGTCAGCCTTAATGTCTACTGTAAGTACTGCATTTATTTCAATTATTTTAATCACCACATATTATACTTTCTGATCTTTCATTTGTATTTGCATGTGCATATCTTGTTTTTGTCGTGTGCATCTGTGTCAAAAAGGCAAGTGTAAGTGGTCCTCTAACACTACTTGACCTGTGAATTTTCTGAATATATCTTATGTACGTATGTCACCGACACGACATGTGCAGCCTGCGATCAACTGAAAGTAAAAAAAGCTTTGTTCCGCGTTTGCCCAACATAGCTATCAAGTCGGGTCTACAATCGGCTCCAAGTGACTAATACGCATTAGCACATATATCAGTCAACGCTGATGGCATGCTGAGTGCATGCGATCTGGCACATTTATGAATGACGCAGGGGGCATTTCCAGTTCACGCGGTCGTAATTCGGCGTCGATGGGGACAATAATCGCGCTATCAATCCACAGTTTATCTGCAGCGATTGCGACCATTATAAACAGACACGGCCCACATTTTCAACTGAGACGACCCGTTGTCCGGCCGAGTGACTGCAACATATCAGTCAATCGGAGTTAACTGTTTCATGAGCGTTCACAGCTGCATTGTCTGCCGATGAAGTTCATCTTCGTCGTCAGTGACGTGCGGCGACGCTTTGATGGGTCATAAAGGTCGGGATTCCTGGACGCTCCGCTAAGATTTAAGTAAGTAAAATTTCAATCTAGCGTTTACGACGTTACTACAGTCTACACCGTTCACGTACTTCTTTGCTTGGCGAGTTTTGTTTGGCTCGCTATTTTTTCTTCGGTACCGCTTTGGATCTCTGAAGATCGGAACCGTTAGATCACTGCCGCTTATTGTTGCCCGCCGCGTTCAACCATTAACCCATTTTTGCCCAAAATTCAAAATGCGGAAAATGATACGGGATTCGATGCCAGGCTGGCTAACTGACCATTCTTTTAGTTTTTGACTTTCTGGCACTCTGGCGATCAACGCTGAGCGCCAGAGTGCCCGAAAGTCCAAAACTAAAAATGGTCCGTTAGCAAGCCTGGCATCGAATCCCTTAAGTCACTGTCCACATTTTGGAACTATAGGCAAAATGGGTTAATGGTCCAGTGTACCAATGGTGTTGGTCGAAGTGAATGGCGTGAGGCGGGGAGGGCTGATCTTACCGCGGTGATGAGAGTTCCAGGTCGGGCGCGGTCTGACACGAGGACGGTGACTCGAGACTTGCCGGTCGAGTTGCTGGTCGCGATGGACGGAGGCAGGACGAACGACGGACAGTTATCATTGACGTCGTCGACTCGCACGGTTATCGTCACGGTGGCGCTGAGCTGCTGAGTAGAGTGGTCATCACGAGCGACAGCCACCAGATGATAGACATCCTACACGTACATATCACCGCGGCCGTCTATCACGAATCACATTTCACTTCATAGCCCTCTACTGTACGCTGTATCATATATCTCAAATATGCATGATGGCCCAATAACGCGTTTAACTGCTGGTGTCTTTAAAATGTCTAAACCAGTTCGCGTTATATTTGGGACATTTTAGTGTCGTTTTGTCCCTGCTGGACTACTAAGTACTTTCGTAAGTAGCGGGCTATAGAGTGAAATGTGAGTGTGAAAAAAGCTGCCACTGTTCCCTTGTCCGTAAAAGGTAAAGGTAAAGGTTTCCCATGCTGGCGGGGTGCGACCTAATCTAGTCCGCCTGACTGCCAGTGATGAGAATGTGAAAAGTGTAGAGGGAGAACCTGCTGTTCGCGGTCAAGTGATCGCGTGGTGAGTAGTCTGCCGTTGCGACGGTCGATGGAAAAAGCGTCGGAAAGACTTCCAGCTGGAAGCAGCGACAACGTGAACTCGTTGTACGGCGCTCCGTCGTCATCGCGCGCACTCACCACACCGACCACGCTGCCGGCCGGCGAATTTTCCAGGACGTGGAACGTGTAGCTGGCAGCGAGGAACCTCGGCTTTTCGTCGTTGACGTCGAGGACGTTGACGAGAAGCACAGCTACGGCTGCACGCCAACATCACCCAAAAACATCATCACACAACCCCTGAATGACCTTCAAGGTAACTTTTTCTGACTGAAACCTTACTAAATGTCATACGTCGTGAAACATTGCATGACCTTACTAACATACAGCGTCGCGCGGTCCCTCTGCGATAGCTGAGCTTCTTGTTGACTTTTAGGCACTCTGGCGCTCAACCCTGAGTGCAAGCCAGAGTGCCCGAAAGTCAAAAACCAATAATGGTCGGTTAGCCAGCCTGGCATCGAATCCCCGAATTAGTGTAGTTACTTTGGAACACTGAGCTATATGGGTTAAGAGTCAGCTACAAACAAGCTACAGCTTAACGTCCCACAGTCTGCAGCCGCTTCACAAAATTGTCACTTTCTGTCATTTTTGTGGCGACCCAAAGTCCTGTTTGGTGCGCGTCTTTGTGAGATTTTCTGATGTAACTTTGTAACGACAGCTTCCAAACTTTATACATCTTACGACTTCACCAAGTATAAACCGGGCGTTGGCATGTATCATTCATTAATATCTGTTGACCTGCTAGTTAGTCACTTTGGCGCACGTGCTATACTGGAACACAGTAAGTCTTACACCATCGCTTCCTATACTTGTTCATTCATTCCGACATAAGTTCACAAATACCGCAATAGCAGCCAACTCTTTCTTGCGATATACGTAATAAAATTGCTTGATAAAAGTATGTAAAAATTTCTACAAAACTGAAGCAATTACACTGTGCTGCTATTAATCGCTTTTCACTGCGCAACACAAAGTTCTCGGGCGACATCGATGAAAATATCATAAATACTGCAACCTGAACCACTTAACAATGTCGTCCAAATGCCGGTAAGAACATCATTTTGCGCAGAACATAATTAAACGATTATAATCCACAAAACATCAGACAAATCCGCGATGTAACTTAAACGTCGAGTTGCTCGTCTGACCGGTGTTGGGAGGTTCTCCTGCGTCGAAGGCCAGAACTCGACATTCATAGACAGCTCGCTGTTCGTGGTCGAGGGGCGTCTTGGCTGTGACTACTCCAGTCTCTGAGTTGACGACAAACTTCTCAACACATACACCAGCGTCTTCACCCGCTCCACCGTCCTCCATTACCCGTCGTCCTTGACCCTGACCTCGACCTTGACCTTGACTGTTCTCCGGCTGAAGGTCAGCCAGCGCGTACGTGATCTCGGCGTTGCGACCGATGTCGGCGTCGCTGGCGTTCACCTGTGATAATAAGAACGTATTAAATGTTCACAGAGGTGGTGCATAGGTGCTTTAATCAGCACTCAGCGTGGGTTTCACTCTTTCATTCCTGTTCGTCGCCACACACCGTCACCCTTCGCTGATTACGCTCCGCTCCGCCTCCGATGACCCGAGTGCAGGGACTATTTTACAGTGTATTATTACACAAAGTGTGTATCATTAAAAGCCTGCTGTAAATCATTAAAAACCAACTCGTGCAACATTAAAATTTGTCAGATTTCAGTAAATTAAAACAACACAACAGTATATAATATAACATGTACGTCAAAAATTAACGACTGAAAAATAAAAACCTCTTCAGGGGGTTCGCCCTTTCATCCCCTGACCAGGGGCTTGCCTCTGGACCCCACTAAGGGCATAGCCTCCAGACCCCCTTATAGGTTTGCGCTCCGCACTCACCATGATTGATTGATTAATTGATATTTAAATGAAACTGTGTATTATTAAATTTTTCTTAGAACAGGCACTGCCCGAGTGGCGGTCGAAGCCCCGCCCAAAACCCACAACTTGCAACATTACCGGCATTAAAGGAATCCCACAACTCGATACATAATCTTCACTGAATGCCAGCGTCGTAGCTACAGAGGTTAATTCAGTCGGATCAATGAAGCGAGGCCTCCGAGGCTCTGACCTTCACAGCCGCAAGCGACGTCAAGGAAAAATTAACCAACCAAACAAAACTCACTAAACGAGAAACACGCGAGCCATCGACGAAGCTATAACGAGGTCCGAGACATACGTTTAAAATGCATATAAATGTATTAAACCAAGAATAAAGCAGTTACACCCGAAGACGTGAAGACGTGTCTCAACTCGGCCCATTTTACCCGCGCGACTCTATGCTAGCGCGGTACATGCTGTGGCCCTGTGGATCCTGTGTCTGTCTGTCTGTCTGTCCGTCACAAGCCGGTATTCCATCGAAATGGTAGAACAAATCGAGCAGGTTTTTGGCATGGAGGCCCTGGGCTAGAAGCCCTGGGCTTGTCCTACATTGTATTTTAAGAAAATCTGTAATAAGAGTACTTCCCTGTGTCCCAAACTCTCGATTTAGCCGTTTTTTTCTGCTTTTTCGCCACTAAACGTCGACTGTTGCAAGTGTTGTTGACTTAGGGTCGGTACATATTTCGTCGACACGACCCGGGTGTCATTTCAAACACCCGTTGTTGACGCCTTGACGGGCCGTGTGCCTGTCCACTCTAGCCATAAACACAGGCCGTGTTCATGGGTCGTCCACACAGGTGTCCAAAATGACACGCGTGTTCACAAACAGTGTCGACGTCGCCAGTTCATCACACTGAACGTCCACCTTTGTTTACAACACTATGGGTGTGACGCACCGCGTGGCGCGGGTTCGTCCGTGATAGCTACATTTGTATGGTGGGCCTATATTTAAAAAAAATTCTGACAAGATTGTGGCTTAACCCACCCCCACCACCCTCCACAGCTGCTCCCAGCTAGCCAGTGACACGAATATATGGGTCATCAAGGTGATACTGTTGCCTCGTCACCTGTGTGACGAGCGCGCCGATGAAGTTGTTCTCGAAGATCTCGGCGACGTAGCTCGAGGAACCGCGTGAGTTGACGGCCAAGTCTCGGTCAGTCAGGAAGACGGGCGAGTTGTCATTGACGTCGGTGACGATGACAGTCAGCTGGACGAACGTCGACAACGACGGTCTGCCGAGGTCACGGCACACCAGCGTCACTGAGTACTCACTGACCAGCTCGCGGTCCAACGTCGTCGACGTCACCAGCTGACATCAGCGCACATCGCAACCTCTCATCACACTCATGTGCTACGGTTCATCATATCACTGACAGAACCATTACTGGTTACCTCGCCCTCTGTAGGGGTCAGAAGTATTGCGATCAGGTCTGTGTGCCTGTTTGTCTGTCTGTCCGCTCGCATGTCTCAAAAAATCACATTTCCAAATTTCACCAAATTTTCTGAACATGTTACCTATTTATTTATAAAAAATAGCAGTAGCTCGGTCCTCCTCTGATGACAGTGCAATATGTTATGTATTTCCGGTTTTGCGGATAACGCCATGTTTTTCACATAAAGTAGCGAATGGGTCATAATAAGACGACGTGTATGTTTCGTCCATTTCGCCAGGTGGCGGCATCGGGGGCGAAGCCTGCCGTCTCTAACTGCATCTTGTTTTAATTGACTTTAATCGATTAAATAGCGAGTAAGGATATTCGACTCATGGGTCACGTTGAGTAAAAGAAAATAATGTGGACGCAGAAAACGAAACGTCAAAGTAATCACACATATTAAACAAAGAAATTTCGTAGAAAAATAAGTATAACCAACAAAAAATCCTGCAGCTTTTTGCGCTTTTTGCGCTATATTCCGGCGCAGTGGGTTGTAAATTTGACGTATTACAGATCTACAATGAAATACAAAACAGAGATCAGTGGGCAAGAAAGCACAACAATGTCGACTGTCGGCGATCGGTGAAAAATAGGAACATAATCGTTCAGACTATAAATGAATATTTAAAAAACACGCAAAATATGTTTACTGTTAACGGGTTACAGTATATAGCTAGTCATAGAACACGTGGAAACTAACTACAGTAATGTGCACAAACAAAATCACCTGGTACTCGTTGTCAAACATCTGTTCCAGCATAAAAGCTGAGTCGAAATCGTCGTGGTCAGGTGCCAGCTTACAGTCGGTCTTCCCGTTACGACCGGAGTCGGCGTCACGCACGATCACGTGACCCACAAAGGTCCCGACGTCCGCCTGCTCAGCGACCTCGGCCACCTTGGCGTCAGATGTCGCCAGTGTGTTTACCACCACTTCCGGTCTGTTGTCGTTGACGTCATCCACGCGCACGTGCACCGCCACGTCGGCCGTCAGCGCCGCCATTACTACTTCCGGCGTAGAAGACCCGCCGTCGACGGCGCTGACGATCAGATGGTAGCTGGTCGCACGCTCGTAGTCGATGTCGCCGACCACTATGACGTCACCGGTGACGTCATCGACCGCGAAGAGCTCGTGAAACTGGTCGTCTAGCCGGTACCGGATGTCGGCGTTTGCGCCTGCGTCCGGATCGGTAGCGCGCACGCGCAAGATAATACTTCCGGTGGGAACGTTTTCCGGTACGACGGCTTCGTAGTAGCTGTGTTCAAACGTCGGACGATTATCGTTCACATCGAGAACGATCACGAGCACTTCGAGCGACGCCGACCGTGAAGCTGGTTCCTCGCCACCGTCATATGCGACGACGGTAAGATGGTACTCGGCCCGCCTCTCGCGATCTAATGTGTCCACGAGTACCAACCTAACGTCTGACGACCCGTCAGGTTTCGCCTCCGCCTGCAGCTCGAAAGGCATTTCCGTTTCCGGTTCGGAAGAGTCGCCGGCAAAGGCGTAACGCTGAATACCGTAACGTGAAGAGTCTGCGTCCGTCGCCGCCGGAAGTGCATATCTACTTCCGGTCTGTGCGGACTCGATTATCTCGATGACTCGTGGTGTGCTGGACTGGAAGACCGGGTCATGGTCGTTGATATCGACGATCCGAAGCGTCACCTACACAACAGTCACGTAAATGACGTCAGCCTGACGTCATCATCTGACGTCGTCAATTACGTCATCGACGCCACTAGCCCGCTGCGCTAGATGTTCTAGGATTTTTCACTTCATCGTAGAGATTAAAACACTGTAACTAACAGTTGCTGTTAGCTGTTATTGTCTGAAAATTTAGTTACTTTTGTTGTAATTAGTTTATTCATGTATTCATTCATTCAAACATTTATCATGTGTTGTTATTATATGCTCCGTGGATTGCGATGTAGGCATTACTTGATGTCTCACATATTATGCAGTTGCAGATCCGCCGTATTTGTCGTTGCCAGCTACGGTATTAAATAAATCAGACCTGACGGCAGCCGTGCAAAATGTTCAAAGCACGACAAAACATTGCAGGCAGACAGTACATTCCACTGATGGGCAACTGTCCAATTTCAAATCTTAAAATTACTACAAGTTTCAAATCTTTCACAGCCAAATCTTAAACATTTTATCACCCGCAACGCACAGCGTATATTCAAGACCATCAAAACCACCAATTGCTATCGATCGCTAAACAGTCTTATGTGTCAGAGAACGGTTGAACGCTATGTGCTTTAATGTCACTGACTGTCAGCGTTGTATTACATTTGAAGCAGAAGAGCTTCAACAGTTCTTGCGCGTAGGCGAGCACGCCTGGTCCTGATTATGACAACAAAGCCAAGAAATCACCGCGATTCGCGATTTTAAATTCAGTACGTCCCAAACCCACTTGAGGCCGGTGTCGTTAAATACTAGCCTAAATCGACCGTATCGGCGATATCGGCCCATTGATGGTATGAGTATACTCGACAGTGACCGAGTACCGGGCCTCGAGGAGGATCAGCTGCTGCAAAGTATCAGTCACTAAGCTACTGTAGGCCTATGATAGTTTTGAATGCCTACATTTCACTTAACCAGCTGCCAGAGTAATAAAGGCTCTATAGGCGTTACTAGCGTATAGGCGTCTATCGGCGCTCTCCACATACATGTACCACTCGGTATGACCGCATTTCAGCGAACAGTCACGCTACACAACTACACATGGATTCAATTACTGATCACGCCTAAATCCGCCGCGATGATTGATGAGCACGTGCAGAATCAATATTTCCCCACTTATGCCTATAACTCGTTCGCTTGGAGGTAAAAACTCCCGACTACGCCGATGGTGATGGAATGAGAGTGCGACTGACTTTGAAGATGCGGAAGTAGTTCATTGGCTGGACGGCGACATCAAGTCGTACGATGCACGAGTCTTCGTCGCTGTCGCTCGTTCGACGCTCAACGTCGCCACAGATGGACTCGCGATCAATCCGCGACACGGTCCGCAGCAGGCCGCGCACCTCGTCCATCGCCAGATACGCCGGCGGCGACGTCAGAAACCGGAAACGCATTGCGGCGACGACTTCCGGTCCGTGTCTGTCTGCGATACCCGAGTCGACGGCGACGCTGCCGATGATCGTTCCCGGCACCACCTCCTCCTCCACCGAGTACTCGAGCACCGTGCGCAGTCGACCAGACCGGAAGTCGAGCGATGACGCCATCGACGACCACAGATACACGATAACGATCGCGCGACCAATCACCGACATAACTGCTTCCGTTTTCGAGCCTTCACGACGACGTCACCTCCTCATTGCCATTTCCATATGCTAACCGGAAATCTATAACGTTGTCACGTGACTACAGTCAGCCGCCGTTCTCTCGTAGAACCGCCGTAATGACACCTAGCGGCGCCTAGCGGCATTGGCGGTACCGACTACTTCTCACTGCCGCGTCCAAGCCGGCACTGAGTGAGCGGCAGTGCCCGCAGGTGCGCGGAGCTGCTATAGCTGACTAGCAGCGGCGCTAGCGGCCAGGTCATGATTTGATGAGCACTGCCGCGATTGGCAGCTGAGACGCGCGCGCGGCACGTCGGCCTACAAGTCACGTGCTCCGTCGACACCTCCAGCATGACGTCACGCTAATTGACGACACGTGACACGCTAGTCCACTCAGCTGGAACCGGTCCCGTCTTGTCCTCCAGCTATCCCAACTGATGCTGTTTTATTTGGCTGAGCGGATAGCTCAGCTGTTTTCTAGTTCGACTCGCTACATACAATTATGACGACAATGGGCATGTCGCAGTCGCAGGCACTCTCTTGCATTAATTCATCCGCCTCATTGTCAGTCAATCAATCAACCAGTCATAAAGCCAATCAATCAATCAATCAATCAATCAATCCAAAGTAAAAAGTCAAGTCTGTCTCTTAAGAGGCACCTGCTGCGAGTAAGTACGTTCAAAAAGCCACGTCTTAAAGCAAGCCTTGAACTGTATTCTGCTGAGAACACTTCAATCAGTCTTGCTGAATCTCGAATCCTACGCGCGCTAGTATAGACTGTGAGGCTAAGCATGACAAAGAGTATCTTATAAATGTTCGTGACTCTCGCTTCAAGTCCTAAGCGACGCATACATGCTTTATACTGACTTCACTTTATCCACACCCATAAGACACACACCCGCAGCGACAGGATGGGCATCAACATGCATTTACAGTTCGTCCTATAACCCGGAAGTTGACGAAGGTAGGGGAAATATTGGCGCGAGTGAATAGCCGGCCATAAAAATGAGCGATTTCCTCTGCTAAGTGACAAATGCTCCGTTTTAAATGCCGTCGGACGACGCGGAAGACCTCTGGGATGGCTGACGTGCGTGGCGGAGTGCTCCGGGATGCGTGCGGATGGCTCTTCCGGTTCCGCTCTGCGGCTGATACCCGGGATTATAAGAGACGTACGACTTTCCGTGGCTGAATGACCATATGTCACCATAATGCCTGTCACGTGACCTTCCCGTCGTGCACTTGGCACTCAGTGATCGTCTGACGCCGTTAATAATAATTGTCTTACTATCTGCCGACATCATCGTCGACTAAACCGTCATAATGTCAACCCAGGCGATAGATCAGTGCTACATCGCACTGGTGACAGTGACGTCAATCGTCGGCGTGTTCTGCAGTGGCCATTTAAATCGCCATTAACGCCAAGGGTTACTCGCGTCACCCGCTTCTAACTTTTACACGCCACACGGACAGTTCTACAACATTTTTCAATATTCAATGACAACTGTTGGTTTATCTCGTCGACAAACATTTCGACAGAGATTTATGCTCAATGGCACGTCGAAACATTGACTCTTAACGGTTGCCATTGGTTGGGCTGTTATAGAACGGAATCCGATGCAGCGTACCAAATATGGCAGCCATGAGAACTTCGCTTCTGCACCCCACTGGGGACTTCCGTCTCCAACCCCTCTGAGTTTGGACCCCCTATAGAAAAAACTCTGGCTCACCCACTAAAGCCAAGTTAAAGCAAGTGTACAAATTACTGCACCGCACATCAGTAAAGATTTGGGCGTCTACAGCCGGACCGCATGCACGACTGAGCTGAAACGTAGGCCTACAAAACTGATGGTTTGAGAGCATGCGTGTGCACTAATCACTTTTGACTAATAATTATTCAATATTCACGCTGGGCGGAGCGGGGCGGGCTCATATCGGCGAGCTACAAAGCTAGCCGCGGCCGCCTCATGAATTGATCTTCTTGGCTAATTCTCGCAAAGACGCGGCGGAGGCGGCCAAACGTGGAAGCAGATGGCATCAGTTCTCTTGACCAGTCAAGTCCATCTGATTGACGATCTCAGTCAATGAAGTAGACCAGCGCGAACCACGGCGACGACGAACACAGTTAGAGGACGTGCATATTACGGCTTTTATTTACGGCAGTAGGCCTACAAGCCGTTACGTATGAACCGATGGCCAAACTAGTGGGAAATTGTTAAATTCGACCCGAAACCGCTTAATCTAATTCGATGAAATTTCAAGTTCAGAAATACCTGCCAAAGTTATACCTCACACCGTTGCACGCAAAATTATTTCGATGCGACCACGTATAGGTGCCAACAGTGACATTTTCTGCTCACGACTGGCTGGACACACAATATTTCTACACCAGAATTAAAGTCTACAAAACTGGGAAAGTTTTTACATCGTTCTCAACTAAAAATGCTCTCAAATGACCTGAAATCCTGAATGCCCATATGCAGCCATTCATACGTTACGTAGATTTTCAAAACAGGTCGCGCCCATGTACGAGTATGTAAGAAAACGATAGCGTGCACGACAGCAGACCGCTGCAGCCGCTGCCTTCTCCAAAAAATCCTATTATGAAATGTTGCCTGAAACTTTGATGGACAAATCTCGTCAGTGTCACACGTGATGCAGTTAGGCCTACTGTGGGTGGCTGGACTGCGATACGATCTGCCTCAGTACAAAGTATAACGACAGAATAGCCGTAGCAGGGTTTGAAATGCAGCACTGGCCTATTTGTTCTCCTATACCGGTATATTATTAATGCAAGTACTAATAATTTCCGACGCTATAATTCGTGGACACACAGAAGTCCGTGTCCTGCAGAAATACATCACTATAGTATTTATTTCGACGCATGTAGAGTTGGCAATACCGCCTTGGGGCACTCTGGTACACCCATAGTCCTGAGAACCGTAGACGCAGCCGATGATGGTGTGCAGTTTCCGAGACAATTATTAGTGAAGTTTGTAATAAACACAAAAGGTTGGCTGCCATAAATGCTTGCTGGCGTGAAAGTGTTAAGCTGTTGTCATTTTTTGGCAACACCGTGCCTGCTTCACTACTCGTTGAACAGAGAAAAATGATTTTCTGTAATAAGTGTTTACATTTACATAGTAACAATATTGTTTTGAGAATCTTTTGTGCTTTACATCGAAATGAGGCCCAGAAACTTTCATATGTGTATCACATTTTCCTGGACTCTCGAGCAGTATTGACATTAAGAGGGCAGTTTGGTCTAGTTTTGTAAGTTTACTTACAATTTAATTACGTGGGCCGTGATTTTACTGTTTTCAGTTTTTCTGTGTATATACCAGTAATGTTCTCTCGCGGTCTGTTTTACAGTTTTGTTTATTTATCTGCCCTATAGCTATAGCATATAGCATGGGACAGATAATAAAATCGTTTTGCGTCTGTGCGTGTCTATCCGTCTGTGGACACTCTCACGGTCGCATTTCTTCGCCGATCTTCACCAAATTGGACACAGACGTGTAAACCCCCAAAAGTAAAAACGAGTTCGTTCGGGGTCAATATCGCCCCACCCCTTCCC
>Ga0209780_1003173_pt1 | contig 12119 bp, 8 predicted proteins | sample WorMetexBAHAMAS2_FD_187384 | JGI IMG/M metagenome (GOLD analysis project Ga0209780, IMG submission 187384) | Marine gutless worms symbiont microbial communities from Max Planck institute for Marine Microbiology, Germany - Inanidrilus exumae... | ecosystem: Host-associated > Annelida > Digestive... | reverse complement strand
AGACAAGGGGCGGAAATGGAGGAGAGTAATGCGGAGGAAAATGACAGGAATGCGAAGAGGTGTAGACGGAGGACATCACACAGCCTGATAGCTTTTCGCAGCGGCACCGCATAGCCGCTAGTCATTATTTATTAACACACAACGCCTAGTGACGACCAGTTAATTCGGTTGCTATTAGGACAAATTGCATTTGTTATTACAACGCGACGACACAACCATGTCTGCAACTTGCCCGTTGCTGGCACAACAACGACAACGTTAACGACTAAACCAGAGTTCTTAAGTTAGCGTGGTCGTTTTAGTCTAAAACAAAATGCAGTCGAAGACGGCAGACTTCGCCTACGACTTCTGCAGCTTTGCACTGTTCGCGTAGTCACTGGCCGTTGTCCGGTATAAATGGTCACAAGGCCGTACCAGTGTACCACCGTGTAAGCCTGCGGTGACCGTTCCACGAGATGCCAGCCTAAGCCAATAATACGAGCAGCACTAGTCGATCAAATACTTGCTATTCTCGAAAACACGAACGAGATGACAGGACAATGGCGAAATGACCGGCTACACTTTCAGCAGCTAAAGTAGTGTTCTCACTGCGGTCGTTTACGACAACGGCCGCAGCGAGAACGCTACTTAAGCCGTCGATTCCGCGAACGGTGAAAAGCTGACGGTATATTCAGGCGTTTTGACAGAGTTGCGACAGCGTACTGCGCTTGCACAATGTTACACACACGTCTTTATTTCGGCATCAAGACAGCAGTACAACACAGGAAGTAATAAGATAATAAAACAAAACAAAAAATAACTAGAATGTTGGCAATTAACGTGTCAATTCCCAACCTGAAGATCGCCCGTCTTGTGCAGTTTTGACCCTGACAATTAGATGTATGAACAACAAACATAAATGCTCACAATTGGCTTACTGAATAGGAACACCGGCTGTCAGTGCTGCTCAGTCAGGTGTTCATCCGTTAGTGAACGCCATCTTGGATTTTTAAAAGTTGAAAATTTTAACTTCCGGTCCGTTTCGGAGGCCCGGTTCGGAAGCCCAATATGCGTCATCGCTTTCTCTTCGTATGGTCATGGCAGCGAGATATAGCGCGTTATGTCAAAAATCGCAAAATTTTCCCACCCCCCGCATAAACTACCGCGTCGATCTCCGTCACTATTTAACCGACCCCTGCCAAATTGGTGAACATATAGGCTAATAATCACTGATGAACACTATTGTTTTCGATTTTCTATTTTCCTTCCACACTACGAGTGACGGCGCATAATATGTTGCGATTAGACGCGAGATTGGGCGAAATTTGGCGGTTTTCGCCCCTCATTTTTGTTAGGGGCACTTTTAGGAAATCGGCATAGCAGCGCTTCTTTTTCGAGTAAAGCCACGTCATGTGGAAAAGTTTCGAAAATATCGGTTTGCAGACGTCGGAAAAAGTGAGTTGGAAAAATATAACGAAACATGCCCAAAACATTAGATCGACAGTTCATAGAACGGGCGATCTAATAATAAAAATGATGATCGACCTAATTACTGTTGCATGACATCCTTATTTGGCACAACAAATTGTCCAGATGTTCATAACCATCAAAAAAACTTCTGCCTTCGCTTCATCAACATCGCATCGACACCGACACTGTTAAAAATGTCCATACAAAGCCGTACATTTTCGTCCGATTTAACATTGAGAATTTTCACATTTTTACACGCAAAAACTAGTCTACAACCTTAGTTAGATTTATTATAAAACTAGAAATCGGGGTAAAGCCCAACGTGTAGCCCGCCTGGCATGCGCATACGCGACTATGCATTTCTTACTTACCTACAGACTGGCTATGCTGCTGCCACCTAGCGAATGACCTTTAAAAATCAGCTCACACAGTATTTTAGCCATGTGTATACCTAACCACCCATGTACATTAGCCACTAGTTCTCAAGCGTTAGTGAACTAAAGTTCACGAAATTTTTGTCAGACGTAGAGGGATCAATGGCGGTGTTAATGCAACAATCCACGTTGCGATTCTTTCATTCGTCGTGGAACGCCAGTACACAGAATGAAGATGGGGTGTGTCAATTTTCGCCGACATGTGCCACACATCGGTTACCATAGCAACGTCCCTTGATCAAGCCGTCGCAATTTCAATGCATTATAATAACGCCCATAATCTGCTCCATGCTTTCTGAAATTTTGCTAAACATCAGTTCAAGAACTCCGGTGAAAACAAAGCAAACGTGCGTATTTTTACCTATGTGAATTCATCCACTCCATGCAAGTCAGCCACAAGATCTCATAGGTTTTTTTGTAGAGAGATGCAATAATCCACATTGCGATCCTCCCAACAGTTGTGAATTTTCGCCAACACGCGCCAAAAATCGGTTACCATAGCAACGTCCCTTGAGCGAGCCGTCGTAATTTCAGTATAGCCCACTAATCGCTCTACATTTTCTGAAAGTTTGGTGAAGATCAGTGTATAGACTAGTGGAAACAGCGCAAACGTGCGTTTTTTGCATGTGCGCATCCACTCACTTTCTGCAAACTAGCCACAATATCTCAACGATTTACTGCACTAAAGTTCACGAAATTTTTTACAAGATGTAGAGGGTACATCCAAGGTCTATGTACGGGTACAGGTTTTGCGATCTTCCCAACCGTTGTAAAATGCCAGCACAAACAATGAAAGCGTTTCATGTCGACTTGTCGCCGTTTGGTGCCACAAAATTTGTTGCTATGGCAACGTTCCTTGACCGAAGTTCAGAAAATTTTAGCCATAGGAATTTTTCGCCGATGTTAACGCAACAATCCGAGTTGAGATCCGTGAACCCGTTGTAGAATGAGAGCAGCGACAGTTTTAAAAAGGAAATCGTCGGTAAAACAGGGCGGGCCAATAATTTCCAATTAACTTTTACCGTGTCAGTGCTACATGTGGACAGAAATGAACACAATGTATCAATTAAGGTGAAAATTATGCAATTAACAGAAACGTTACGAGAATTATCGTGTAACATCATCAGAGTAGGACCTATCATCAATTTTGACCGATGAGAACGACGTAAGCCCAACGGTAGCGACGTAAAATTGCATTCGTGTGAAAGAGATAGTAGAAGCACATCGAATCGCGGAGAGACAGAGAGAGAGGTCTTTGAAGTTGATAGATGGGTAGCGATCGCTTGCGAGTCTGTCGTGCGTGTATCGCGTGCGTGAATACCGTTACACGAGGCATAAGGCGAGAAGATGGATGCATGCCGGCTTGCCATCGATTCAGCGCGTAAGGCACGCATTACATCGAGAGGAGGTGCGCTAATGCAACCGTCATTCGCACCGTGTCCAACTAGCATCTGCTCGTTTTAGTATCTCATTATGGCCGTGTCGCTATACGCAAAGGATACAAAATGTTTGTTATGGTCGGCCGCTGTAGCTCTAATGAGAGCTGGAGACTATTATAATCTGCGCAGGTTTTCTTTTTTTTTTCATTTTCATGAAGCAGGTTCTCCGAATAACTACCGCGCGACGCTATGCTTGCGCGCTGTATGCTGTGGTTGTCTGTCTGTCTGTCGTCCGTCCGTCTGTCACATGCCGCTATTATACGTCTTTATTCGCCATGCATGGTATCACGTAAAAAAGATAGAAACTTAACTATAGTAAACAAGGACAAAAACAATCTATAAACAATATGCAGAAGCAGAACATCACACATTAATTATCAAACAAATTGCTGTAAACGGTATTGCGCAACTAACATGCAGTTTGAATATTGTATCAAAACGGTTAAACATAGGATCACACAAAAACGCCAGGCGATAGTTTAGGGACGCCAAATACCTCGGCGAAACTACATGTAGGTCACCCGCAACATGGATGTCCAATACAGGTTCGGCGAGTTAAAGTCGACAATTTTCGACCAATAGGCCTATCTTGCTATATCTCAGAAACAGTGCATAATAGGGACATAGACCTACTATGAAAAGCTAAATGTAACTTATATGCGCAATATCGAATGGTGGTATTTTCAATGACTTCGAGTGATCCTAACTATCCCAAACCACCCCTTTTTCCACATTTCGTATCGCCTTTTATATCTTCATAATGGTTGGAGACTGAGACGTCAAATTTTGTACATAGCGTGACCGTGGCCCATGGATGACAAAATAACTTTCAAAGGGGCGTAATCAGGTCACGTTACTCATTTAAATCTTGTGCCATCCCAATCATATCTTTGGAAACGGTGAATGTAGGCACTTCGAATTTCGTGTGCTGGGGCGAAATCTACCGTCTTCGACTGCATCTTATTTTGCGCTGCGCTGCATGATGTGCGATAAATGCTCGCTCTCGATTCACGCAATCACGCAAGTCCCATTCGACATTCGTCAAGTCTCAAGTCAATGCAAGCACGTCGCAAGCAAGTCGCGAGTCTCAAAATAGCGATTCGAGTCGCGACTCGAGTCCGAGTCTCTGATTCGAGAAGTACCCATCTCTGATGACGTAAGTGTCGCAAGTTATTTATAACACTAAATGCTGAACATCGTTTACAGCACTTTACTAGAACGAGAATTTCACACACAGCGTTGTCGGCCGTAGCAGCTGTAGCCTAAGACACTGTTTAACTGATCTATTAGATTATCGACCGATTGACCGAATCGTAATTATGTTTAGTTCGGTTACTTCCGATGACTAGGCGACACCGACACATGATTTCTTATTCACGTTCATTATGAACTGTGGCTCTATTTCGCTTCCTTTTCGAGATACTTATGACGTAAATTTTGTTGGCCTCAAGGACGTTTGGCCACTTCTGGTGGTCATACGACCACGCTGACCGGTGGGTTTAACTTCCAGCGTGCAGTTCTCCATTAATGGTCTAACCATAGCGCTAAAATGCACCGTTTTGAGCTGGGACATGAAACAGACAGAGAGACGGAAGGACGGACAGCAGCTTCGCTTAATGCTCCCGCTCTTGTGGCGGGGGAACAACAATTAATGAAATAAACAGTACAGTGTATGCATGCACGGTATAGTCAGCGTGATGATTACGAGGAGTGTTGAGTGTCTTGCAACACGACACGCACGTCTGCGTGTGCATGAGGAAATTTCTGAGAGATAGCGAGACTGAAACGCTATTGGATTCGATCAATCTGACCGGCGGTGCGCGGTCCAGCTGACCAGGAACTGACCGTGGTCAGCGGCCGGCGACGGACGGCCGACTGGGGATGCACCTGTCACAGTGTGATATTTTAGGGAATCGCCACGAACACTAACAGAAAAAAACGACGTGCGGCAGTGAACGAAACCGAGGTAGGGGTACGAAGTATTGCCATCAGCGTGTCTGTGTGTCGGTTTGTATGTATGTCTGTCTTTTGTTCTGCTTACTCGCATATGTCAAAAACCACATGTCCAAACTTCACAAAATTTTCGGTATAGACAACTGTGGCCGTGACTCGACCCTCTTCTAACGAGTGACGACAATGCAATATGTTATATATTTCTGGTTTCGTGAATGACGTCACTTTTTCAAATAATATGCCGTTCATGCAAAGCCCGTCCGCAGTACCCGCATGACGGGCACTGCGGACGCCTCGGCAGACACGGCATAAATGCCCGCGGGGGCGAAGTCTGCCATCTCCGATTGCCTTCTCTCCTGGTTGTACTTACGGACATTGCGCTTGTCAGTACTGGTGCAATTCAATCGAACGCATGAACACTCTGCTGCGAAATGACCTCCGTGTCGAATGGGACAATCAATGCTGATCAGTGATCAGCTAGCGCCTCTGCATCCTCCGACTTCAGGGCGCTATATAAATAGGGTTAGGAGTAGGACGATAGCGCATAAACTCGATAGTCCGACAGTCGACAGCATCCGCCAAAGCAATCGTCCGATGCAATGGCGGTGGAGATACGATAGTTTATAGAGCATCGTTTTCAAGCAGTAATGTTCAATAAAGAATAGTAATTACTATTTTAATAACCTTCTTCGATTAGAATTTCACAACACAAATTCTGCAACGAAAAACTGCAGTTAAGCAGTTCACAAATCCACAATAGAAATTCAGCCACAGCAACACGTCGCCCTATTGGGTAAACAATCGGACAAAAACTATTGGGTACGATTGTTGTCCGATAGTCCGACTGTCGCCCGATGCGAAAGTACGATGGGACTATTGTCTAATCCTATATACAAATGCTGTATTATTATTATTATTATTAATTCAGACGTTGATGTTACAAGTGATTTCCTTGCTACTTGTGCATGGATATGTCTTATCTCTTGCTGCGGTAATTTGAATACAGAAACAAGATGGTGGATATTCGTCCGTGAAGCAGCCAACCCTCGTATCGAGGACGGTGACAGGATAAGACAAATATCATCGTCCACCGCCGTTTACGTTCTTCTTCCCAAACTACAACAACCTCGGTTCAAAAGCCCTAAAGTATCACACAACTGCGGTGCTAGCTCGTCAGCGGGTGCGACTAGCTGCTAATCTGTCAACGTGGCTGCTGTCAGCGACAGCCAGTGAGCTGGTCTAGTCGTGATGTAATATGACTTGTACCCGTCCCGGAGTCTACAACCCTTCCATGTGACAAGTGCACCACTGCATGCCTACTCGCGTCGCTACCGGCATCACATTACCGTCGGCTTTTTAGTCGCAAGACTCTGCATATTTCATGCGTAGAGCCAATGCAATTTCGAGGGTTAGCCTACAGCATCCCGTTCCGTGGGAATCAACCTCGGTCGGCTTTTCCGAGCTGATAAGTTTCTATTCCGTCCGCATCCGGTAAGGAAGTAAATTACGAAAAAAAAGAAATCTATTAAGTGCTATGGACGTATAAACTGAAGCCACTTAACTGCATGATGCAAACACGACACGTCTTATTATTAATAATGACAGCATGCACGCAATGTGTGACTGCTGTCCTTGTTAATAATAAGACGTGCGCACGCAACCAATTTGCATTATTATTCAACTGACGCCTGCATTGCTTGTATTCAAATAGCAATATTTTCTTATAGCTCCTATTTTTGTATTTCTATTTGCTGAAAGAATTGAAAGAATACCACAAGCGGAAAGCGAAGGTTTTTGAAATGCCAGTCTTGAGGAAGATTTTAGGAGTTACACGAATCGACAGAAGGCGGAATGTGGACACAACGAAGCATTGGAATGATTTGATGCAGACAATGATATTCCTCATCTCATACGAATCAGACGGCTAACATATTTTGGTCACATTGATGATGGCTCATAAGTCAACTGAACGACTTCCACATATTGCACTGTATGGACGCATTCTCTTTGCCATAGTGTTCAGCTGTGTGACAGACTGTAACTTTAATATTGTAAGGTGCCCCTGCTACGGACTCTGTCTCGTGAAGTGTCACCTTAATCTATACATTACATTACATTGATGGATCTCGGCCCAGGGGAAGATCATCAAAGAAGTGATTGAATAATGTGAAGGAAAGTTGTCTGGCTATGAACTTGAATCTGGTTGAAGCTACTGGACTTGTACGTTGAAGACAGACGTTGCTGAAGGAAAACTGTACGACACGGGCTGCCAGCGCCCGAGGACTTCGCCATCGTCGCAGAGGCACTAAGTCAAGTCAAGTTAGCACGCGCTCTCTGAGCCTATATTGCAGTGAGTCCCATGATCCACTGCAAAGTCGTCTAGCTTTAAATCTCTAATTAATCATGTTATGTTACTATTTTATTATAGGCCGTGAGCCTGCTATTGCAATGAATTGCCTGACTCAAAAGATGCATTCCGTGCACGTTATATTGCGAAATATCGTATTATTCATGATTAAAGAGTGGCATGTAGATCGTATGCGTCGTACGGGATATGGCATCAGTACAGCGCTAAGATTTTACCCGGCTCCAGACAATTATTAGTGGAATTACTTCAGCTACGTCTGCTAAAAGGTCAGTTTGAATCTGCCAGTCTGTGGTCCCAATTCTTCCATGAAACTGTGAAGTTCCCTCCTTGGAGCCTTTGGAGGGAATGCCCCTTGGTTGAGAATCCGTGTTCTAAACAATGTGATCAACGTCATATTACTGCGCAATAAAAATCATACAATTTCTGTCAACCGAACCCAAAAAATGTTTGAAATTTGACTATTTCGCTGCAAGAAAAGTGTTCAAATGTCATTGCTTTAAAGTCCTAATGTAGGCCCAATAATGTCATATTAGGCTATATCAAGGATGGACGTTTCTTTTTTGACGACACAAGTACAACTACAACGGGAAGTTAAGAGCAACTGAGTTTTGTGCACGAGATCTGTTATCCATTAAACTGAATTGGTAAAGAGGATCTTTAGTGTCTGCTACAGTGGTGAAATTTATTAGCAAATAAAATAACATGGACGAATGAAAAATGTTTAATTTGTTCATGCTGTAAAACTAACGTTGAGCACGGGCTCAAAAGCATAGACTAACAGATAAAATTATTTCTGTTCAAACTAAACGTGTTGATCTTTGTAAATTCTTTGAAGTTTGTAGGACACGATCTTGTTAAGTGATCTTGCTCTTAACTTCCCGTTGTAGTTGCACAAAATTCGGTACCTGGGCAGCCTCGTATTAACGGAGCAATAGCCGTTGAGAGTCTGCCATTTGCGTGACTTGATACTCGTGCTCTATACTTTTGCTTTATTAATCTTTACGGTTGTGTAATGAATAAATGCTCAATCTATTCAATCTTTGTCAGCAACAATCGACTAATATTGAACGTTTAATAATTCAAATTCATCAACTGGCCATTAAAGTACCGGCGATTATTCAGGGTCATTGAAACGTGAAATGTATCCCTAACGTTACCATTGACGGGCGTGTCCGTCGATCGCTGCTCTGCGCTGCTGTCGGTTTGTTGCTGCTCAGCCTCCTGGGATCGCGTGACGTCATCGACCTTGGAGATGACGAAGCGCGGCAAGTCGGCCGACTGCGCCATGACGTCACGCTTCCGGTCAGCAAGTGACGTCACTGTTGCACGTCAGAGTGACCATCCAATAAGAGTCGCCCTCGCCTACCGAACGGACTTTGTATATTGCAGATTCTCTGACGTGCTGCAGGTAGAGTGCCCAAGTCACCGGCACCACGATATCTGGGTTTATTTATAGCGCAACGAGCTCCGGACTTCCGCGTGTGCTGGAGACGGTGACTACGACGTGGATGCTAACGCGACGCTGCTGACAACATCACGTCCCACTCGCACGCGCCGCGCGCACTGCTGCTGCTGCTGCTGCTGGTAGCCGTGTGGTCAGTCTGCAGCTGCGTCTGTATCAACGCCCCACTAGGCGACACCTTCTCTGATACATTCAGTCGTGCGTCGTATTGCACTTTGTCGTCGCACAGTCGTCAGGTTTCTGCCAACTGTGCAAAATAATGCATTCGCGACTCCAGCTTTGTGGCGGCTTGATTAGCCCGCCCGGCATCGCGACACCGCCGGCGGGCTGAAGTAGCGTTCTCACTGCGGCCGTTTACAGCGCGTAACGGCCGTCGACGGCGGTCGACCGCGATCGAACGTGTGCGAACGCGGGGGACGGTCTAAAAATCTAGCATTGAGCACGCCGTCCACGGCCGTAGCACGCCTTCAATGTTAAATTTTGGAGACCGTTCCCCGCGTTCGCACACGTTCGATCAACCGCTGACGACGGCACGTTACGACCGTCGACGGCCGTTACGCGCCGTAAACGGCCGCAGAAAGAACGCTACTTGACGTTTTACCGATGTTACTTTTTTATTTTTCATGTGCTGTGCTACTTGCGGCCGTTGCCTGCGTGGGTCTGCATGTCGATACGACTGCCTATGTTGTCTAGTTTGTATTGTGCTTCGTTTACAAACTTTGCAAAGTAACTGACTAACGTAACTAAATTTTGTAGGTTAACTGGAAAATATTTTATACAACAATGAACATATTTCACATTTATTGCCTATGTCTAATTTGCCGCACACAGAAGGTTCATAAAACAGTAATGTGATGGTCATAGCTAGGCTTGGGTTGAAGCATATACACGGAAAACTTCACCAAACACCAACGAAGATAGGTCAACGGTGAACTTTGTACTATTTCATATACTGACTCTCAGACGCGACTATTACAAGCGTTATGGACATTAGGCTATAAAATAATGCGTCCCAAAGCACCGAAACATGCATTTTCGAGAAAACACCATATTTTGCGCCAACTCTCCAGTCCCCCTTTAATTTTAGCAGTAGAATCTCTCTTATTCCTGTCAACCATCCCCCTGAGTACACGGCCTCTCTGTGCTCGAGCCTTCTCTACTATAGTTCAGGTGAGGGCACTGAAAATGCAGGACTGGAAAATTAAGGACCACGTGTTCGGACTGGAAAATATTGGCCCGACCGATAGTCGTAAGACTTAATGTCCGGGCTGGAAATCACAGGACTGGGAAATGCGAGACTGGAACGAACGAGAGTGCGGGACCATCGCTGTTATGCTGGCCATGTTGCATTCTATGCGACCTGCTGCTTTCCGCGGGCCTCCGTTTTTACCCGCGCGACGCTATGCTAGCGCATCATTTGCTGTCATCACGTGTCTGTCCGTCCGTCTGTCCGTCACGAGTCGGAGTTGTACCAAAACGGCTAAAGAAGCGATCTCAAAAAGAACGTCACACAATAGCCCAGGGACACTGAGAAATTCCAATGGGCTCACCCTCGCAACGGGGGTGCCAATTGCAGGTGGGGTAGGTAAAAATAATTGCACTTTTCGACCGGCCGAGAAGTCTCCGGCTCAGACGCCTTACTGCCGAAAATTTGTGTCTATCCCGCCACGGTGGTCCACGTCCTCGATGGTGCGCTGGCGGAGGAATATGCGGTATCATCAACAACTCTGGTGGTAGTCGAAATTTGATGATCACAGTTACGGTCTAGTTGACATCAACAAGGTTGGTCGTACGACAGTCTGTCTATGACACCCACGGCATTGCATGCTCGCTGTGCGATAGTTGAGTCTATATATGCAGGTATGAACAAAACGTAGCAGTTGCTGAAAGTGCTCCTCAGTGTGCCACGCGATCTGTTTGCGTTATTAGTACTAATAAAAGTAGGCCAACATTTCAACTGACACAGAGCGTCGCGCGGGTCTGTCAGCGATAGCTGAGCTTCTTGTTAATTTTCATGATTTTCATTACGGAATCTCTCTCCCGTCAGTGATAAAGATTATGTGCAATATTATTTATATTGTTTCATTTTAAATTGCGTTACGTTATATGTGAATAATAATGTCGTTCATTTATCAGTTAACATCATATTATATTATTATCTACACGCTCCTAGAAATCCCAGAATTGAGTTACAATTTCACTGATTTGATACCGATGAGTGACGAACCTTTGAGCTTAGATTATGGGTAATATTGCCAATACTGCTTCATTTGTATTTCATGACGTTGTCATAAGATGTTGACTTTTGAACGCAATGGTTACGAATAATACTCACACATAATGATATCGATTATGGCCCTTCATTTTCCACCATTATGCGGTATCTTTTCCTGCGTTTTCCGGTCCTGTGTTTTCAGTCGACCCGTCCGTATCGCCGGGTACAGAGCCAGAACGCCAAGTGGGACAGAACGAAAATGTGGCGGTCATACATGTCCATCGACCGGCCAGAGCGCCATCATAGTTGCTCATTAGTAAGCAAACATTGTGTGTATTAGAGCCGCTAAGGGAGATGATGATGCTGTCGAGGACGGTGCGGTTTTATAGCGTAGTCCTAGGACTATACTGTATATCGAGACATCACGTGCGTCCTCTATTCTACCGCATAATCGAAGATACGTGGTATCAAAATTGCTCGACAGTAACGAGCAATCGAAACATAGATTTGGATTTAAAAGGGTGTTGGATACCGTCATGTATTTACAGTGAGGTATATCGTTGATCGATTGCCCTCGGCCTCGGCCTCGGGAGGAAGTACGGTGAATCTTTGAGCTATCGATCAGTCTTTATATATTTATATATTTATATGTAGACACAGATACAATACGCAGGACATAGAACAACAAGAACTCATCAGGAGATGAGATAGCGAACGTACTTGTTAACGACGATATCGCACACACGTAGGCCTACTTCAAAATACCGAAAAAGAGACAAACCTACTTCGTTTAACAAAT
>Ga0209780_1003172_pt1 | contig 12121 bp, 13 predicted proteins | sample WorMetexBAHAMAS2_FD_187384 | JGI IMG/M metagenome (GOLD analysis project Ga0209780, IMG submission 187384) | Marine gutless worms symbiont microbial communities from Max Planck institute for Marine Microbiology, Germany - Inanidrilus exumae... | ecosystem: Host-associated > Annelida > Digestive... | reverse complement strand
ACCCCTAGCGGGATGGCTAGAGGGATGATAATGGAGTTATTAAATCATCTATCGGATGCGTCGGGTAGGATGAGGGCGAAAGCCAAGGCTTGTCTGCAATGGTGGATGAGATATGCAAACTGCCCTCCCAGGTGATAACAAGTTGTAGGTTAAGGACAATGGGACGAGTTAAGGGCGTGCAGTCACTGATGCTGAAAGGTAATGACGCACGGCTGAGTCCGCTGCTCTGCAGTTGTAGCGTATGAGTATATGTGGCATACCACGAAAATTGAAATTTACCTGCAAGACTGCCACGGCAGTTGGTGTAATGCCCTATCACAGTGCGAAAGCACTAGCCTGTCAAGGAATACGGCAGGCTCTGGAGGAGCCGGATGAGCTGGAAACTCTTTTCTCGGCAAAAGTTTTTGCTCCGCAAAAACTTTTGCCGAGAAAGTCCGGTTTTGGAGACTGGCTTTATAGGGTGTATTCCATAATCCCCGATGAAATCGGCAGGAAGGTAGTGACCTATATCGCCAAGTTTAACTATGTAAAAAAAGATAAGTAAAATACTTTATGCTCTCAAATAATTTAGAATTTTCCTTGCTTAAATGTAATTATTGTAGTTATAACAATGCAGAGGCGCCTCATGAAACACCCACCCCCCATTATCCACAAACTGGCATTTTGCCTTATTATGAAAGTTTGCGTGACGAAATTAGTTAGTAGGGTTGTTGTCAAATAAATTTGAACTGTGATTTATGTGATTTTTATGATTAGTGTGATTGGTGAGTACCGAAATCCATAGCCAATAATATCTTGAAAGATAATGAATTTAACCCCATCAAACAAATCACATAAATCATAAAAATCACAGTTCAAAAACTATTTAGCAACAACTACGGTCAACAAAGAATGTTTTTGAAAAACCAATTTTTTTTTGGAGCCGCTAAAATGAAATTTACGCTAAAAGTATTTGTCACCCTAGTTTTTTTGCACGCACAGCTAAGCCTTTCATCTTTCGCCAATCCCCTAGAAGAGGCTAAAGAGTTGGCGAATATCAACGATAACTTAAACGATCCCCAGGTAATGATCGAAAGGACGGTGACTTTCAGGCGAAGACAAGAGATAAATCGGCAGGCAGCCAGCCTTTTAAGAGAGGATGAGAAGGCTTTGATACGAGACTACGCCGACTATTCACTTAGATTCAACAATTATCTAAACCAAACGCATTGCCGATATTGTGGGTATATCCCAATTTGATAGGGAGGGTGTTGCGGGTGAAGAGAATTTCGGACTGGAATCAGAAGGAATTTTGCGTCCATATACAAAAATCAAGATTGAGGCTATTTATCGTCATGACGGAAACCGAGTAGAGGTGGTTGGAAGAGTTGTTGAAGATCACGAAATTCCCAGCGGAACAGCTATCAAAAATCCATACACTGGTGAAGTTTATAGCGAGGAGCAATTACAACGTCCCTTCCCCTGGAATCGTGGAGCTTGCAATTAGTCAGCTAAAAACACTGGCTCGCGGATTTAATAAAATTTTATTGTCTGAATCAGGATTTTCAGAATTTGAGAATGAACAGAATAAAACCTACCTAAAATCCTTAATATTTATTCTGAAAATTCTAAAATTCTGAAAATCCTGATTCAGACAAAAAATATATGAAAATTCATGATCCAGCACTTAACTGCTAAATTGACTAAATTTCCACTACTTCTAATCCCATTTTCAGTGCAGCTTGAATCTGTCGATGGTCCGATGATACGAACGAATCTGCGGCATAACAAAGGGCGCATCCTAAATGAATGGCATCCATGGCTCGCAACAGATGGTTTTCAAGACAGCGTATCGTCTGCATCATCACTTCAGGGGTAATATTGCAAATAGTCACGTTTTCCAAGTCAGTTAAAAACAGTGCTTTGGTTTGCTCATATTCTTCAGCCGACAGAGTTTCTTCACGCACTAATCGACAAAGTGTAAAAATCACCTCTGGTGGACCATCATCAGCTTGCTGGCAAATTTCAATGACTCTCTGACTCATTGATATACCGTTTGACAAACGCGGATGTATCAAAAAAGACCTTTTTCATGATTTTTGCTCGGTTCCAAGCCGATATCTCAGAATTTCTTGGGTTAAAGAGAGTCCCTTAACGGTCAATCTGGGAACTTCTCTTTTCCATGACGGTGTAACCTTGGCTACCGGAACAATATCGGCAATTGGTTTACCTTCACGGTAAACACGAACAACATCTCCATTTTCGACAGCATCAAATAAGGATTTTGTTTGTTGGCGTAATTCAGTGAAAGTGGTTTCAAGCATTTTGAAAACTCCATGAGTATCAATTGGATTTGAAATTTAACACTAGCACATTTTGCAAAGTATAAGAAAGTGCGCGGAGCAAAGGATACGAAGTCAGCCTGCAACGATCAAACTGTTTTATTCGTTGTCAACCATTCGTTGTACTCTCCACCCACTCCGTCACACTCTGCAAAGCAGTCGCCAATTGAGAAGGATCATTCCCGCCCCCTTGTGCCATATCAGGACGTCCGCCGCCTTTACCGCCAACCTGTTTAGCCACATGACTTACCAAGTCGCCCGCCTTGATTTTAATACAATTGAAAATAAAGATGTTTTTTAAAATGCTCAAAGTCCTTGTCAGTCGTCAAAATCGGAAAATCATAACGGTGCGACACCGCGCACAATAAAAAGTCTGTTTGTGAGCCCTGCAAACCTTTAGCACGGCAGATATTATAAAATTCTGCTGCCGTTTCATAATCCTCCGTTATCAAAGGAAAGTCAGGAAAAGAGCGCAGCTTTTGGCGTATCTGCTCAAATTGTTGTTTCTCACGAATACCAGACAAGATTTCCTGACGGATAACACTTAACAAGACTACTCGGGTTTGTTCAATTAACTGACGAAGTTCTTGCACATACAATAAGTTTTCTGATGATACATAACGATAACGCAAAAGTAATGACCAAATGCAGGTGTCAACAAGCACGTTCATCTTAATTTTCGCGCCTCTTTATAATCATGGTCATCGTAATAATCAATCTTACCAAACTCATCAAAAATCGCCTGTTGTTGCGAAGCTACATTGGCTTTTTTTTGCAAATAGTAGACATAGACTTCTAAGGCTTTATGTATTGTCTCTGCTTGTGTTGCGTGCCCACCTAAGCGACAGGCTTTTTCATAAAGCCCCTTGTCAAGTTCACTGCTCAATAAAGTTGTCATAAGGTTTTGTCCTTTTTTAGATAGTAAGTACTGAACCGTCACTGAGGCTACATTGTCCATCAGCGAGATTGGCGGCAACGAAACGATAAAAATGGCTAGTATTATGATGACTTATTTTCCACCCACCTGTGCTGGACGGGGTTTGCAACCCCGTCCATAACGTTAAATCCCGCTATTTCCGCAATCTAAAACGTTACGGACGGGGTTGCAAACCCCGTCCAGCACTATTAGCCTGCAACGATAAAACTGTTTTATTCGTTGTCAACCATTCGTTGTACTCTCCACCCACTCCGTCACACTCTGTAAAGCAGTCGCCAATTGAGAAGGATCATTCCCGCCTCCTTGTGCCATATCAGGACGTCCGCCGCCTTTACCGCCAACCTGTTTAGCCACATGACTTACCAAGTCGCCCGCCTTGATTTTATTGGTCGCGTTTTTTGTAACGCCCGCGACTAGTAAAATTTTGTTCCCTTTAACAACTGTCGCCAAAACAACCGCCGCTGTGCCAAGTTTTTCTTTCAAATCATCAAGCGTAGTGCGGAGCTGTTTCATGTCAACATTGTCTAAATTTGTCGCTAACACTTTGATACCATTAATTTGTTTCGCTTGGCTGGCTAAATCCTTGCCTTTACTGCTGGCGAGTTTGGCTTGCAAACGGGCTATTTCCTTTTCATTCTGCCGATTTTGCTCCAGCAGTTGGACAAGGCGAGCTTCTAGGGCATCACGGCGAGTTTTGAGTAAAGCACTGATCTGATTTAAAGTAGTTTCAGCCGACGCTACCCAATCAAGGGCACGATTGCCTGTAATCGCTTCAATCCGTCGCACGCCCGCCGCCACGCCTGTTTCTGCCACTATTTTGAATAAGCCAATTTCGCCAGCATGATGAACGTGGGTGCCGCCGCATAATTCTGTCGAAAAGTCGCCGATAGAGAGTACTCGTACTTGTTCATCATATTTTTCGCCAAATAATGCCATCGCGCCGCTATTCATGGCTTCTTCTAGTGCCATCAAGCGCGTTTGCACTGGCGTATTGAGCAAAATTTGTTGATTAACGAGGCGTTCAATTTGGCGGTGCTCGGTGGGTTCAAAGTGAGAAAAATCAAAGCGTAAGCGTTCTGGTGTCACCAGGGAGCCTTTTTGTTTTACATGTTCTCCCAAAAGTTGCCGTAAGGCAGCATGCATTAAATGAGTGGCAGAGTGATTACGGGCAGTGGCTTGACGTGCCTGCGCGTCAATTTTCGCCTGCATTTTGTCGCCAATCTGAAGCTTGCCTGCTGTCAGTTTGCCTAAATGGATATGCGCTTTTCCCATTTTTTGAGTATCCTCGACTTCAAAAACGGTATCGCCGTGAATTAATACGCCCTTATCTCCGACTTGTCCGCCCGATTCGGCATAAAATGGCGTGTGTCCCAAAATCACCCGCCCTGATTGTCCAGCAGTCAAACTGTCTACCGGTTTATCTTCAGAAAATAAGGCGATCACCACGCTGTCATCTTGCAGTTTTTCATATCCGGTAAATTCACTTTTGCAGTCAGTGCTTTGGGCTGGTTGGCTCATATCTATTTTAAATTTACTGGCAGCACCGCTGCGATCACGTTGCTGAGCCATTTGTTGTTTAAATCCGTCCATATCTAGCGTCAAGTGGCGCTCTCGCGCAATGTCCGCCGTCAAATCGGTGGGAAATCCATAAGTGTCGTATAGTTTAAATACGATTTCGCCAGGAATAGTGTCACCTTGTAAATCAGTAATGGCTTGTTCTAATAAGCGCATACCGCGATCTAAAGTTTCAGCAAAGCGATCTTCTTCTTGTTTGAGAATGCGTTCGATTAGTCCTTGGTTTTCAGTTATTTCTGGATAAGTTGTACCCAGTACCTTGACTAGGCGATAAAAAAATGGTTCGCGTAGTCCTAATTTGTGCCCGTGTCGAACCGCACGACGAATAATGCGCCGTAATACGTAGCCTCGCCCTTCGTTGGAAGGGATAATGCCATCAAGTATTAAAAAGGCACAAGCGCGAATATGGTCGGCAATAACGCGCTGGGAATTTAAGTCGCCCTCCTGAGTCAAGTCGGCCACGGCTTTGATAAGTTGTTGAAATAAGTCAAGATCGTAATTATTGTGTACACCTTGCATCACTGCTGCGAGTCGCTCTAAGCCCATGCCGGTATCTACAGATGGCTTAGGTAATGGAGTTAATTTTCCTTGAGCGTCGCGGTTATATTGCATAAAGACAAGATTCCAGATTTCAACATAGCGATCTCCATCTTCATTAGGCGTGCCCGGTGGTCCGCCAGCGATGCTAGAGCCATGATCATAAAATATTTCTGAACAAGGACCACATGGTCCGGTTTCTCCCATTGACCAAAAATTGTCTTCTTCGCCGCAACGAGAAAAACGGTTGGGATCGACTTTAAGTTGTTTTAACCAAATATCAGCCGCCTCATCGTCTTGCTCATAAACAGTTATCCAAAGTTTTTCTGGTGGTAATTTAAGTACCTGGGTTAAAAATTCCCAGGCAAATCCAATTGCTTCACGTTTAAAATAATCTCCAAAACTGAAATTGCCGAGCATTTCAAAAAATGTATGATGACGGGCGGTATAGCCGACATTTTCTAAGTCATTATGTTTGCCTCCCGCCCGTACGCAGCGTTGACATGAGACTGCTCGAGTATAATGACGCTGTTCTAGTCCTAAAAATGTCTCTTTAAATTGCACCATGCCGGCGTTGGTAAATAATAAAGTGGGATCATTGGGGGGGACTAAGGGACTGCTGGGGACAATGGTGTGTCCTTTGGATTTAAAATAGTTTAAAAAGGTTTGGCGTAATTCTGAAACTGTGTTTGTCATGGTGATTTTTGTGTTAAGCTAAATCCTACCTACGCGCAGCGGAGCGAACTGATAACTAGCTATTTATAGAGCAAAACTCGCATCATTGATAGCAACTTTTCATTGACGATGGGTTTAGAGATATAATCATTCGCACCAGCTTCAATGCATTTTTCTCTATCGCCAGCCATGGCTTTCGCCGTTATAGCAATAATAGGCAAATTTTGATACTGGGGTTGTTCTCGAATTTTCTGCATGGTTTCATAGCCATCCATTTCTGGCATCAGAATGTCCATTAAAACCATATCAATATCTGGTTCCAATAAGGCTAGGGCTTCTTTACCATTGGTGCCAACGACAACTTCTAGGTTGTTTTCCTCTAAAATCGTGGTCAGGGCAAATGTGTTGCGAATATCATCATCTACAAGCAGTACCTTTTTATTAAATACGATCTTTTTATTATGCACCTTTTGTAGCATTTGTTGTTTGTCTTCAGATAACCGGCTTTCATCTTGGTGGAGAAATAGGGTGGACTCCTCTAATAAACGTTCTGGCGAGCTAACTGTCTTTATTGTGATTTTATCAGCATATTGCAGCAGTAACATTTCCTCGTAGTTGGTAAAGTGGCGAGTAGCGTAAGCAATCACCGGTACCTTGGAGAGGTTGTCATTGTCATGCAATAGCAATTTTAAACCAGCTTGTTGTTCTACATTCACGTCAATAATAATACAATCAAAGGAGCCACTTTCCAGGTGCTCTAAGCCATCAGCCACTGTGGAGACTACAGTGGTTTGAATTTCCACATCTTCGATTAAATCCAGTATTTGTTGTTTTTGCTCTTGCTGATCGACGATGAGTAACACCTCTTTCATGCGCTTAGCCAGAAAGCTTTTTATTTCGTTTAAAGCCTCCACAAGCCCTTCTATGCCGGTGTTTTTTGGCCAAAAACCGAGCGCACCCATTTGTTTGGCATCCTTCGTGTTTTCAGCAGCACCTGATATAAAATGCACGGGGATATGTCGCGTCTCGGGATTGTTTTTCAGCCTTTCCATAACTGTCCAGCCATCCATTTTGGGTAAAATCACATCAAGGAGGATGGCATTGGGTTTGTATTGCTCAGCTAATTGCAATCCTGTTTCACCATCGTCGGCAATAATACATTTAAATTTCTTTTCCCGTGCCAATGTCATAAGCAGTTGCGTGAAAATTGGATCGTCTTCAATAATCAAGATTATTTGATCTTCTGGTTTCAAATTGGCTCTATCATCAAGCATCGCAGTATCGGCGGGCGTTTCAGATGCCTCTGTCGTGGTTTCGACATTGGGGGGGAGGGGGGCGGCGGTTTGTTGAACCTCTGAATCCATCATTTCAAGCTTATCAGGTAGATAAAGTGTGAAAGTACTCCCTTTACCTTCTTGACTGTGCAAATGCAAATCTCCGCCGAGTAGTTGGGCTAAGCGGCGGGAAATAGAGAGTCCAAGTCCGGTTCCACCGTATTGCCGGCTGCCTGGAACTTGTCGGAATGGTTGAAAGATATATTGTTGTTTATCCTTAGGAATACCAATACCTGTGTCCGCAACGCTGATTGCAATGGTATGAGCAGCTTCTAAATCCATGAGGGGAACGCTTGAGGGACGTTGGATTGTTAGCCTGACTTCACCTTCGCTGGTAAATTTAAAAGCATTGGATAATAGATTGTTGATGATTTGTTGGAGCCGTTGCCCGTCTGTACGTAATAAGGGGTGCAAGTTGTCGTCTAGCGTAATGTGGAAATCCAGCCCTTTGTCGTCAGCTATATGGCGCAATTTATCTTCAATCTTGTCCACCAAGCCTATCAGTGATACGTCTTCAACTTGGATTTCCATTTGACCAGCTTCGATCTTTGATAAATCGAGGATTTCATTGATCAGTTGGACTAAGTCTAAGCCGGCACTGTGGATCGTTTGTGCTTGTTTGATTTGTTTATCGTTCAGCTTGCTGTCATCCGCTAATAGTTGCGCGAGCATCAGTATACTATTTAAGGGGGTGCGTAATTCATGCGACACGTTGGCGATAAATTCAGATTTGTATTGATTTGCCAGTTCTAATTCTTTGGCTTTCGTTTCCAGAGCTACTTGCGCCTCTTTCATCTCGTTTTGCTGGTTTAGCAGCACTAAATTAGTTTCACGAATTTTGTTGTTTTGCTGCTCTAACTCGTGGTTGCGCTCTTCAAGTTGTTTATTTAGTTGACGTAATTCTTCCGTTAGTTCTACTTTTTGTAATTTGTTTGAATTTATTTGCAGTTCTTCATCGCTTTTTTTGAATGGTTCTGGGTGCAATTGGCTGTCTGATTCTGCTGCATTTACCGCTACTCCAATACTTGGCATCACCTTTTCCAGAAATTGTTGTTGAAGGCTTGTTGGCATTTGATTGGAATAACCAATTTCAATCACGCCTTTTACGGCATTTTCATAGGAAAAGGGAATGATGAGTACATGCTGGGGGATGACCATTGTCATACTCGATTGAATAATCATGGTATATTCCTCCGGCATTTGGCTGCGGGAAAATGTCTTATTTTCCAAGGCAGCCTGTCCCACTAAGCCTTCACCAAGTTCAAATTGATGGGGTATATTTTTATTCGCCGTATGGCCATATCTGGCGATGACTTTCAAATATGTTTTTTGATCGTCAGTTTGAAGTAGATAAAATACGCCAAGCTGTGCTTCTACATAAGTGGTTAGTAAAGAGATGATCCTTTTGCCCAATGTCACGATATCTAACCCGCGGCCCATCTGCTCATTTAATAGTCCTTGTCCAGTTCTCAACCAGTCTTGTTGTCCGATTTCTTCCATATGTTTATAGATTTCATTGTTCATGCTTTTCTGGTTTTCAGCTATCATTTGAACCGCAGCATAAATACTAGTTGGGCTTCCTTTGTCGGACTCAAATTCTATGTCAAAATCGCCAGCAGCCACTTTTCGAGTGATTTCTGCTATCGATGCTGGTTCGCCACCAACTTCTCTCATAATCGCACGATTGTAAGAAATAGCGATGGAGGCTATTATAAAATTAAGTAGGATAGCAATGCTTAGTAGTAGTACAGTGTACAGACTATTAGTCCCACTCATGCCGAAAATAGCAGCCACAATGACGATGGTAACAGCTAATAGTAAACCTATCAGTAATTTAATTTTAATTTTCATATGACTTGACTCTCCAATCATCCGAATTGAGTGGTACAAATACTGCCAGGCTGATCATTCAAAGCCTGTTCAGCTGACCACTTTCAATTTGCTATCCAACACTTTATTGACCAAATCGAGCATTTGTTGACTCTCTAAGCCAATTTTTTCAATATCGAATAGTAATTCCTTATACCCTAAGCCTCTGGCTTGTGTATCAAGGACTTGATTATAATTAATAATCAGCTTGAGTGATGTCTCGAGTTCACGCTTTAGATATTCTATATGCTGCCGCTTGAATACAAGTTCTTCTTTGAGTGACTGCTTGGCTTCTGAAACAATATTAGTAATGTGTCCTTGAATATGTTGTTCATTTTGAGTATTCAGCACCTGTTGACCAGTTTGTTCAATTAGGCGTAAATAAGTCCTAATTTTAGCAATAAGTTGTTTGCTATCAATGGGTTTAGTTAAGTAGTCAACAGCACCTACGTCATAACCTTTTTTTTGGAAGTCTTCTGATTTATAGGCTGCTGTTAGAAACACTATCGGAATATGTCGTGTTTTCTGTCGCGTCTTAATCATTTTAGCAGTTTCAAAACCATCCATCTGTGGCATTTGTATATCAAGGAAAATAAAATCAGCTTTCTGTTTCAGAAGAATACTTAAAGCGATTATGCCGTTGTGAGCCTCAATCACTTGAACATTTTTAAAGTATTTTTCAATGATACTACGCAAACTGAATAGGTTATTTTTGTTGTCATCGACAATAAGTATAGTAATGGGTTTTGACACTTTGAACCCCTTTGAGTCGTTATCAGAATCCCTTTAGGATGGTTCGTATCGCATAAATAGATTAAGTGGCTAATCAGATACTTAATAGAGTGGAGTCTCAATTTAATGAATGTCGGGTGGCTCGCATAGTTTGGTTTCGGCATACTTGGCTGAATTCAGAGGAATCTAAAAATGCCTAGCCTAGGTCTGAATTCAATCAAAAACGCCAAAATATCCGATGATATCCACTCCCGACACTACTCCCATTCCAAGGTTAAGCTAGGCATCAACAGTTGAAAATTCCTGGCCCATTTATCTTGCCAAGCAATATCATGAGAGCCTTTTATGGTTAATGGGATAGTTTGTTTCTTCCCCAGAGAAAACACAAATCTTCCTAACATGGAGATACCTGAACTGTTAAGCACCTTTAGCTGTCGTAAGTCAAGCTTAAGCATAGCTGGTTCAAGCGCTGTCACTTGTTCTAAAAATTGCATGATGGTTTGGTATTCATGACCATTGAGTCGCATAGATCCTTGCAAAGAAATCGTGTCCGCTTCTGGATCGTATTTTACGCTATATTCTGTCGTTGTGATTTCCATCCATTCGTTCCCCGATTATTAATCAGTCTCAAAAAACATCAATCCAGCACTAAAGAAAGCTGATCGGCTGAATTAAAGGATCAATTGTGCCATTGTTGTCACAATAACAATTTTTGGATTGGCTTGGCTAGTTTCAAATTGCCAACCCAGTTTAGCATTATAACTATCAATCATCGTTAGTAAACCCAATCTTGAAGTCGTCATGCCCGCATCTGTTTCAGCAGCTTTCATCTGGCGAAGAAACAAGTCTTGTGGTTCGTTCCTCAAGAATTCATTTAGAAATAATTGAAACTTTGTAGTATTTTTATCGTTAATGCTGTTGGTGACACGTAGGATTAAGTGATCACTATACAATTGAAATTGGATAGTTATTGGGTAATTGGAACTGTCGTCATTAAACTTCATCGCATTTTCCAACAATTCATTGGCAATGTAGCTGACAGCTTCTTTTAGTTTCGCTTGCTTTTTCAAAGTGTTGGGCCCACTATCATCACTTGCACTTGGAAAAAAAGTACTAAAGTAGTCAGCTAAAAAATCCGCTGATAAGCCGTTGTTTCGCCAACGTTGTTGGATGGGGGTAGAAGACGAAAATCCCAAGCTTAATAATTCTCTGCTTTTTAGCGATTCGTTATGAAATTCGCCAAAAACTTGTGCCATATGTAAAGCCTCCTTGATTGCCTCTGAATGACACGCGTTCGCTGTGCCTCGTGTCGTGAACTACCAGCCCAACTTGGTATCGAACTAAAAACTGCCTAGTCCCATTCTAATTGTGTGGGGCCTCAAGCGTTGAGAGATTCAAAAAAAATCGCATGCATAAAAGTCTCAATATTTGTAGACAGACTTAAATGACCTTTTTTTTAATAAGCCATTGCTCCGGCTCGGTGAGAGTTTATAATACTTTTTTAAATGAAAGGGTGGCCCAGTGGCAAAAATCCAGCCGCTTCAGGCCCGTTGATTTATACTTGGCGCGGAGTGTTTTTTCACAGATGACTTGATAACAGGTAGGTGTGAGCATGTCACATAGTTGACAATGAAATTGTTATCTGCTTTTTTTAAATAAAATGAGAATATGAACTTGTCCCCACCCGGTTTGAAAGCATAAGTGGTATGAGCACCTAAATGGTTAATTGCGCCATTGTGGTCACAACAATCGCTCCAGACTTGCGGAACCTGGCTAATAGGCGATGCTTTAGCAACAGCAAAGCAAGTTTCTTCAGTAAACCTGGTTTCGTATCAAGGTTTTCTGCCTTATCTATTTGTTGGACTGTCTCAAATTTCCAACCGAGTTTAGCATTATAACTATCAATCATCGTTAGTAAACCTAATCTTGAAGTCGTCATGCTTGTGTCTTTTTCAGCACGTTTCATCTGGCGAAGAAACAAGTCTTGTGGTTCGTTCCTCAATAATTCATTTATAAATAATTGAAACTTGGTAGTATTTTTCTCGTTAATGCTGTTGGTGACACGTAGGATTAAGTGATCACTATACAATTGAAATTGGATAGTTATTGGGTAATTGGAACTGTCGTCATTAAACTTCATC
>Ga0209780_1003171_pt1 | contig 12121 bp, 7 predicted proteins | sample WorMetexBAHAMAS2_FD_187384 | JGI IMG/M metagenome (GOLD analysis project Ga0209780, IMG submission 187384) | Marine gutless worms symbiont microbial communities from Max Planck institute for Marine Microbiology, Germany - Inanidrilus exumae... | ecosystem: Host-associated > Annelida > Digestive... | reverse complement strand
GTATTGCGATCAGCATGCCCGTATGTCTGTCTGTCTGTTTGTTTGTCTGTCCGCTCACTTATGTTAAAAACCATATGTCCAAATTTCACGAAATTTTTTGTACGTTACCTTTGGCCGTGGCTCAATACTCCGCTGACGAAAACGCAATATGTTATGTATTTCCGGTTTTGTGGATGACGTCAAGCTTTCGCATAATGGTGCGTGTACATTGGCTCGGCGGTGGTGGTCATCGACGAGCAACCCGTCACCCCCTGCCTGAGCAGGCAGCAGACGATTTGATCGGGTGGTGCGGCGGGGGCGAATTCTGCCGTCTCCGACTGCGTTGTTGTAGACGAAACGAGTAAAATGATCGTGCACTCGTTAGCACGAACACTCAGCCCAAACACCTAATGCGTGTTGAAGTCGACTAAGCAATAACATAACATGCAACGGACAATTAACAGCGTCATAATGGTGCAGCTGACGACCAAGTAGTTAGGTGATTAGGTGATTATCAAATTAGTGGCAATTTGGCCTAATGATATACGTCGAGCCATGGGTGACCGCGGGCAAACCGCCACCTAGGCCAACTCAGCCTTATATCGTCGGCTCAATGGAAACTAAATACCAAAGCGTGGTGATGCTCTGCGGCTTGAAAGTAAAGGCAGGCATGGCTCATCACTCCTCGTGTGAAAATGACGTTTATGATGCAGGTAAAACTGTGGTCATCGCTAACACGTGCCATTGGCCTACCTGAGCGCCTTAGCGATGAATATCACTTACAGAACCCTATACAAACAAGCAGGATTTACAAAGGTGTGAACCACTGCCCGGGAAATTTTTAAAAAATTAGTTTAAAATGAACAAGATATAGAAACATTAAAGTCATACGTAATAGGCCGGTGGGAGGGGGCTCTCCCTATAGCTGGATGTGTCCATAAAGGACTATAAAAGGGACGCCGTAAAATGCGACCAAGAAGCAAATTGCACGAGCATGTTGAGAAGCAGAAAACGAAAAAGAAGAAGAAGAAGAAGACGACGACGACGACGACGACGTGGATGATATCTGATGACTGGAGAGGCAAAACGAGCGAGATTGACGCCGACTTGACGCGATGCAATTAAGTCGTCGAACGCCGCACCAGGAAGCAGTTTGTCGTCCATGAAGCCCTCGCTATCTGTCTTATCTTTCCATTCTCCTCGCTGTCCTTTCTGCCATCATTAACAAACATTAGGCTATGAATTGCTGATGAAAACGACAGCAAACAACTGAAGTAGGCTACAGAGCGGCGATGGTCACCATTCATTCATTGTATAAATTTATTCGATACCTAACATTTACTAATAGTCTAGTATGCACGTCTTTTGGAGAATACCATCAGCTTTCTTGAAAATTAGGTTTCTGTAGTAATTTCAACTTGTATTGTAAGTCAGTTTTGTCGTGTGTCTATTTTTTCATTATTTTACATTTTAACTAGATGCGTAGCAAAGCCTTCAGCGTAAGCCCGCCCGGAGAAAATACGCCAGCAAAAGTCGGGTTACTTTACCAAATTTCTCCAAATTTTTTTGCAAGACGTGAAGAGGTCATCGGCGGTACCAACGCGTGCATCCATGTTTCAATCCTGCCATACGTTGTGGAATGCCAGTGCACAGAATAAAAGTGGATATGTCAATTTTCGCCGATTCGCATTATCATAAGCAACGAATAATTGCAGATATATATCGACCGAAAACGGCGAACGTACGCCATCATGTACATATAATTGTTTGGCCTATTTGCTCCATTATGTACAAAAAATGACGTCATCCACAAACCGGACGTACACAAGCTATCACATTTTCGTCAGAGAAGAACCGAGCCACGGCCGCACGTAACATGTACAGAAAATTTGGTGAAATTTGGACGGGTGGTTTTCGAGATATGCGAGCTGAGAGGCAGAGAGACAAATAGACAAACAAACAAACAGACAGACAGCGAGACACGTTAATCGCAATAGTTGGCGTCGCAAACGAGGCGAAGTAAGTAACAAAATACGTTAAGATCTGTTAAAGCTATTTACAGTTAAAACAGGATAGACCGTGTTTAAAATGTACACATCGGGCACGCATACACGCAAGCGAAGTTTTATAGTGGCATTGCTCAATTACGGCATCAATAACATAGTGTTCGAGAGCACACGATAGTACAATCAGTCCTTGTTTCACTCCGTGTCTGCTATTTATTTTAATCAGACAGAAAAATACAAAGTAAAGGGCGAGGCCAGAATATACTGTTTGGGGCTATAGCCCGAGTCATGGCAAGCGCGGTATCGCGAGCATATAGTGTGGGTCTGGGGCTATACCCCAATGGGGTGCAGGAGGAAAGTTCCCGGTCAGGGGGTCAGGGGCAAAGCCCCATAAAGCTGAAAGCAATTTAAAAACTAAGTGAGTGATATTACGCTCTGGATTTGATCATTTGATCTTATTGGTGTTTTAGATATTTCGTCCATTACTGCTTACTTGCTATGTACCTATGCCGCTAATGCGAAATACTGGTCGAAAATCGCCGATTTTAACCTACCACACATTTATTTGACGCGCGTTGGGGGTGACCCCATTGATATTTCGCCTAGACCTTTGGCAACAGAAAAACCAGAATCCCTGGGCTATCGTATGACGTTACGATACGACACGATACGATACGGTAGATTAACGTTCGCTCAAAAGTTGACGGGATGGCCTTCGTTATCCTGTATTTAGCCATTTTGGTAGAACTCCGACTTGTGTCAGACAGACGGACAGACACACGACGACAGCACATACCGCGCTAGTAGAGCTCCGACCACTTTGGCACCATTTCTTTCTTTGGAGACCGTGAAGTTTGACCGCGATCTTCGAACGTGACTAGGTGAGCCGCTGTGCCACGACAATCATTTCAGTTCAGACGTTATTGTTCGGACACGCGCACCGCCGATACGGTGAATTGCTTCATCGATGGGTTCGCTGCTCGGCGTAGCGCTCAGGCAACCATCGATGATAGCCATTGCAACGAGTAGATTAAAGTGAGGAATGGTTATGAGGCAGACCCCACTCTCTATTTCCACAGAGGCCGATGTCGCCTGGTCCGGACACACCCACACACACACCGGACCGCCAGATCTACCTGGACCACCACTGAGGTGGTCGATAGTGAACCATGCTTGTCCACTACGGTGCGCAGTGGCCACCGCAGTAGCCCATCACGTTTCAACTCCTGGAGCGGCCACCGCTTGCCGGCCGGCTTGGCGCTTGAAAGACAAACACTTGGCCGAGGGCTTCCAGGCCGCCGGCTTCTTCCTAGTTCTAGCCTCGGGCGTCGTGGGCTGATCCTCGCGGAGAACTCGTACCACAGTGGTACGATGCTACGAGCTCGTCTCGTATGTGTGACGAGACAGTGACGGTTTCGCCGTCGACGGCGGCGTCGAAATGCCGGCGGCCTAATGATGACATTTGAAAGTCAAATAGGGGCAGGTGACGTCTATGAGCCGCCGGTCCAGCGCTGTCGTGGATTTTGCTCAGCCATGAAATCCAGTATCGCCGAAGCTAGATGGCAGAATACTGAGCTCTGGAGATTAGATTCGCCAGCGCCGCCGGAATGCCTCTGACCGTACGGAGAAGATCGGCTTTGGTGAGTGAGTGAGTATTCTGCGCACGCATGCCCGCACGGACCGGTCGCGTGCTGTAAATAGTCCTCGTTATGACCGTCGAGGTTCGCGATTTGTTGTATTAACGAACCACTTTCTTCGATTTGTTCGTCACTAGCGGCTTCTCAACCAGAATCGAACTGTGTCGCGAAATGCAATACACCATAATACAGCATTACTACTTACAACTACTTATCAACACGACGTTCGAAGATGAACAGGCGATGGCGGTTAAACGTTACGAATACACGACAGTAAAAATGCATTTTCAATCGTTTCTTAAACAATGATGCAGTTGAATCTTCCACGGCTGAGGGTTCCAGGCGGTTAATACCGCGATAGAGAGGACAAGTTTCAATGCGTGTCGTCGTCACTGTCGGCGCAGTTGATCGTCATTTTAGTCACTCACCTCATCAACGGTGTTGCGCGACACAATTCTGCTCATAAATTCGCTTGCATGTACCATATACATAGCGGCCCACAGTTTCAGGCGGAGCAGTAACCAGAAGAAACCAGCACTCACAAGAGTGCAATAACCCACGCCGATATTGTTTTGGTGGGTGACTCGTGGCCTTGACCTTTGACCTTCTGACCCCGAAATAAATGAGTTTCCAGGACTCGTCGTGGAACATTTCTGTGTCAAGTTTGATGATCCTAGGTGCATCGGTTTATCAGATATTGTGCGGATAAACAGACAAACATACAAACGCCGGTGAAAACCATACCCCCGCCACTGTGCTCGGCGTGGCTAACAATAGCGCCACAGATGCTGAAGCGGAAGTAGATCAGCCGAGTTTTTGTGGATTAACCGACTAATGGTCATGCGGACTTTGTATGTGAGTAATGTATGCCGATTTGTACGCGATACACTGCCGCATCGGAAGCCGGTGAAGAAACTTCAACAGACTACCCGCGCTAACTTTCTCGTTAGAATGCTTTACAAAGACTGTTATTAGTATATTGTAAAACTTCGCGGTTTTTATCAACAGATGTTAATGTTCTTGCCGCAACACGTTAGCAGTTACTGTGACACTACTTTGTTCAACTACATTCGTTCTTTAACTTGTTTTATATGTTTTATTTCAACTATATGTAAACCTCTGCGCACGTCAGTGTTTAATAAAGAACTACTTACTTACTTAGATTGTTCTGAGCCCTCTGTATCTTGTCGATTGAACCTTCCGGCGTGCTGTCGAGGAGGCTGTTGCAGTAGTCAAGCCGATAGCCGACGATGCTGCGCGCTGTACTGTCTGCGCCGTTTTGGGGGAGAACGATTGTGACAGTTGCATGCCTCAACAACCGCCCGGGGGTGATGGATATCGAACTGACGTTGACTGTCGAGCACTAGGCCGAGAGACTTGTGTTCAGCTGCAACTGGCAGTCAACGACCATCGATGTCCCAACATGATGACTACGGCAGTGCTGCGTAGTGGCGTAATGTGTTGGGCGATCAAGAGGTCGCTGGATCGACTGTCAGTCAATGCACGGCTGCGTAACTACTGTAAACAAGTTGTTCACACCATTCGTGTCTTTATAACGTAGTACCGGTCAATGGGCGGTGACGCTCTGCCGCTGGGAAGGTAACCGCGGGTCTGGCATTGCACTGGCCATTTGTTACAGACTTCGATGGTTTAAACACTTATGGACTGAAGCCATATGAAAGGGACCATCAGCACCAGCCTACGCTGCATGGAGTATGGATCATGGAACCATTTACCTTTGACTAATTTATGTTACGCGATTGAGCACACAAATTCGCCTGCACGCACTCTGTATCACCCACAATTGTGGGCTCAGTGACAATGGAGTTGCAGTCGCTTATCTTTCTTGGAGCAATTTAGAATAAAACGCTTTGTGCTTAAATTTAATAGTTAAAGTTGTGCATAAATAGAAAAAATAGATAAAATAGGTGCATGCATCTAAAGCTCATAATTTCATTCAACTACAGAAAGCTGTCGCTAGAGGTCGCACCAACTACTTTAGCAGCATTTTCCTCCTGTGACCGTGAACTTTGACCTGTGACCTTGATCTTCAAACGTGACCTAGATAATGTCAATATAAACCAGCATGCCAACTATCGAGGTCAAATGTCATTCGTTTACTATATTTAGTAACTTTTAGTAACTGTCCGACACACACCGAGTCAATTGCTTTACCTAGACCACTGAAGTGGTCGCGGTACAAATGATAGTAGATGTTCTCACGTTACAGGAGCGTCTTGACTCTCGAATGTAGGTTAACAGGCAAATCGAGCTGGCAGGAAGAAGGGTTACACGTCGGCGAAGATTAGTCAGATATCGCGTATTAATACAACGGAAAGAAACAGGTTGAGACGATAGACTCCTGTACGTCAAACGGGCGCTGTGCCGATGGGGCTGTGATAAATGGCGGTCGCCGAATTTCGGTTTCGGTTTTCCGATCACGCGACGTCAGTACGACGGCGATGCGGTGTCTGGAGAATACGGTGTGGGTGGTCTACGTCTGTCGCTCGGCCACGCACTTTGCTACTACAAAGTGCGACAGTTTGTTGAAGAGATGAACAGGTTACCGTTACCCGAGTCAAAAATACCGCAACATCGTAGGTATTCGCGGAGCAGGCTTGCCAAATAAACACCGTGAATGAGTGCGGTTTTTAAAGCAATGCGAATGAATTCGAGCGTTCCTTACATTTTCCTGTATAATGTAGTATTATAATACTATAGGTATTATAATACTACATCGTACACTTGCGATCTGGCGAGCATTTTAATATAACTGAGTGCTATCGTGAAAAGTGTATTATCCAAGAGCAGGCCCAGTGTTACGATGCAATGATAAATGTTTAGCAATTTAGCATGTTGTAAAAAGATAACATGTGGGCATCTTTATCATAATAGAAAAATAATGAAAAAACTGCGAGCAAAATAGCTTAGTAAGTGTGGACGTAGCAGACTGCGGCCATGAACATAAACAAAACCGTCTTAATCTTTGTCCATATTGCTTCACAACAAAAACGTGAATTTAAGGGCGTAGGCTGGAAATTGCACTTCTTTTCTAGAGATCTCTTATTACGTGGGCGGATCTGGACCGCCATCCAATAAAAGTAATGTATGTTGTGGCGTCACACACACACACACACGTACACACAAAAGATAAGCCGGCTCGTAGTCAGTTAAACCGATTATACGAGAAGATCTAATCCGAGCCGTAGATAGTAAAGGCAGTGCAAGAGAAAGGAAGTGGTCTATGATGGTAAGATAGGAAGGATTTGTGAGTTTTTAGCAGTGAAAGAGTAACAAAGTTACGAATGGCATGTGCTCCTAATGAGAGTCGACAGAAAATGTTGATCCGGCATGTGTGAGACGAGAATAATGAACAACAAGAAAGACACTGCGATCATGAATTTTAGGGTTGGCCGTTACTTATTTACTGTTTTTCAATTCAGTCTGCTTTTCAGCCATAAACGACTATCTAAGTAGTTGCTGGGCATTTGTTTTGACACTTCGAATATAACCTAGGTGTTGTGAAAACGAACCAGCATACAAAATATCTACGTCTAAGATCATTTCGTTCGAAAGCTATTGTCTGGACACGGTGTACACATGCTTCGTCCTGATTCATTTGTTGATACCGGCACTATATAAACCGTTTACTTGCTTGCTTACTTACTTTTTTACTACTGTACTTACTTCCTTACTTATTGACTTCCTTAAGAATGGGCGGCCTGTTCCATTTCCAGGCCGAGTGGTGCAAATTTCGTTTTCGGTTTAGTTAGTTCTTAAACGATTACGCATGCAATTCTTTACCTGATATCACAAAATTTTGCGTGCGGCTGCGAAATGTGGTCCGCTAGTCAACTGTTGTTTCTGTGACAAACCGGGAGTACGTATCCGATTTTAGAGGTGTGTGAATTTCAATTTTGGCAGTGTCGCGACTGTAGTTGCCACGTTTTTCTACGAACTTTGGCCATTTTAAGGTTGCATTTGATAGACCAGAGTTCGATAGAACACAACAGTGCTTGTTGTACTTATAACTTTGTGGTGAATAAACGACATAATACTTGTATTTCGCCGATTCTATGGCGCGTGCTGATTAGTTTGCATTCTGAATGGTCTGATTTAGCGTCGAAATCTCAGTGTCTTACGACCTGCGCGCTCCCGCCGCGCCCTACGGTTTGCGGTGTTATGACTTGTGTCGTATTTTATGCTCGACTCCGTGCGCTTCCTGACAACGTTTTAATCAATACCGTCTTACGAGCGGCAGTACATTACCGTCGGACCGTCGGACGTTACGTTTTTTGCCGACGTGCATCTCTAGGTTTAGAGAGGCAACTGGACTAAAAGACGGCTGGTGGCGGCGGCGATCAATAAGCAATGGAGTCGCGGTCGGAGTCGTTAACTGGCGAGATCGTTCTCTTGTCACATGCTGCGCACGCGCCACATCACCTTCAAGCGTCACCAAATCCCCGCCGTACTCCACCACGTAGCGCCCGCCGCTGCTACTTAACGACGGTGCTTAGACAGGCGAAAGATGCTCAGCGACCTCGCCGCTACTTTCCTGTTCTTATTACGAACCACCTTAACCCACTTTAGCCCAGTGTTCCCAGAATAACACTATAATTCAGTGATTCGACGCTGGGTTGGCTAACCGAACGTTTTTTAGTTTTTGACTTTCGGGCACTCTGGCTCTCAGAGTTGAGCGCCAGGATGCCCGAAAGTCAAAAACTAAAAATGGTCGTTTAGCCAGCCTGGCATCGAATCCCGTTGTCAGTGTCCTTATTTTGGAACTCTAGGCAAAAATGAGTTAATGTCCCGGGTAGTGTGATCACTCCGTTGTGTGTGTGTGTGTGTTCATACAATAACTTTCGGACAAACTGACCTTTAACTTAGATATTTGCAGGTGGTCCGGGAGCTTGACGGCTAAACGTTTTTAACGCATAATCAAGCCCAAAAACGTCATTTCTGTAGGCTTATATCTTGAACATATAAAGAGAACGACCATTCGGGGGGGATCTATCATGCATACACAAGTAGGGGCCTACGCCTCCTTATCAGTCAGCACAACTAATTTGAAGTGCCTAGTTTCACGCATTCCAAAGATGTGATTCGACTCCAAAATTAAAGAAATGGGTCACGTGACTCTGATCACGCCCATTAGGGGATAGTTTCGATTGTTATCTTAAGGTTAATACTTAATATAGCCTACCCCGTATACCAAGCTTTATGACTCTGGCTTTAGCTGTTCCAGATATATAACTGAGGCCCCAAAAATTTTAATGGGTCACGTGATCTGAACACACCCCTTTTGGGGGTGGTTTGTTATCTGTGGGCTAGAACTTGATGTGATCAATTTATCTACAATCTGTTGCGAATGTATGAAAGGCGAAAGGCGATACACAATGTAGAAAATAGCTATAACCGCCACTCAAAGTTATTGGAACTAGTACCATACGATAGCGTGCATAGGAGTTTCTATTAGCCTTGCATAGTAATTATGTCCATATCTTGTACCGTTTCTGAGATAACGAGATATTGGTCGAAAATTGCCGATTTTAACCTACCCCATCTGTACCTGGCAACGCCATCGGGGGAGGTGACTCCATTAGAATTTCGCCGAGATCTTTGGCAACAGAAAACTACACTTCCTAGATTATCGTGATTATCGTACGGCGTTGTTTGCAAGTGATCCTGTGTTTAACCGTTATGGTAGAATTCCGACTTGTGACAGACAGACATACAGACAGACAGACACATGGTGGCGACAGCATAATACCGCGCTAGCATAGCGTCGCGCGGTAAAAACCGACCAGCACAGAGGATCCGATCAAGTTGGCCAGATCGTCAAGAAGGATTCTTCACGCTGTTTCGTAAACAATCGTTCAGTCGACGTGCTGTGTTCCACGAACCACGTTACGAACGTAACTCGACTAAGTAAGTCGAAGGCTCGACCGGATTTAAGTGGAACAGAAAAGGAACTCCTACAGTCGTCGCATCCGCTTCTGGTGTCATCAGTCGCACAGTAGCGCGAACAGTGGCGCTAACTGCGTATTGTTACGATCCCGCTCAGTCTAATCAGCTGATCAGTTGTCTCGCGTCATGCATGCCGACAGACGGCTTCCACGTTCCAGTAGAGTCATACTTCTCTCGACAGTAGTATGCCAAATCACCTCGTACAACGATATTCGTGATAAACTTATTACTTAACCCCAACCACGATCCTAACTTTAACCCTGACGGCTGCCTTGCCTATAATTGTTGACTCGTCTTTGTTGCCACTTCGACGATGTGAAACTCTCTAGCCGAAACATCTGCACGTCACTGCTGGTTTTGGCCGTCTACCAAACCACTTTCTGTACTGGCCACTTTAGAGGTCCAGATAGAGCAAGCGGTCCGGCGAGTCTGTGTGTCTGTGTGTCCAGACAATAACCGATGAACAAAATACCGTCCGGCCTAGATAGGGGCATGCTGGTTGATTTTTACTTTACCCGGGTTAAGTGCGAAGGTCATGAGGTTACATTATGAAGAATGTCCTCTTTTCGACAGCGGATGCACGGCATGCATTATTTCCTGCCTAAGACTGAAGCAATAAAAAGTGTCTGGCAGGCTTTTGAGAACTATGTTACTGTGTGATTATTGTATTATTTTTATTGTGTGGCTCTGTTGTACATAATCTGTCTCTGTCTGTTTCTCTGCCTTGTTTGGCGAATAAACGTGTTCATTAGTTAACGTATATATTTTGAGTCGCCAGGGGACAGCGCCAAATGTGCACACAACGCACGCTGTTTGTCGAGTTCATTGTGCTGAAGTGGTTGGTGCGACCTCGAGTGAAAACTAATACAGGCAGCATTGCAGGCTTTGGCGACGATGCGCGGTGTAAATTGACGTCTTACGTCGCATTTCACACTACGCAGATGCGATCGGCCGACAGTCGAACGGCGAGACATGGAAATGATGCAAAAAGTTTGATATGGAAGCACCGCGTGGAAAGTAGGCGTCAGTTGCTGACACTGACGTTGACCAGAAAATGAGAACAACAGCGAGGCTGGCGCGAGTCACATCAATCAACCTCTGAACCGCGTATCAGCGCTCGACACTTTCCTACTTAGGGGCACATTTGTTAAAACGATTTTACTTGTTTTTAATGTCCTTTTTAAGTTTTTATTATCGCCGCGAAAGCGAGGGAATATGTTTTTACCGGCATTGGTTTGTCTGTGTGTCTCTGTGTCTGTCTGTGACCACGATAACTAAAAGGATTGTGGATGGATTTGTACGAAAATTTATGGGAAGGTTCCTTGGGGGAAAGGGAAGACCAAGTTCGTGTTTTGTTACGATCGGTAGAGGGACGTGGAAGTAACGGTCAAAAAACTCCATAAACCAGCGATTGTTTACATTATACACTTGCAAGCTCAATCATATCCGCGAACAGTAACGTAACGTAACGTAACGGTAAAAAACTCGGCGATTGCTTTCGCGGGGATATGAGCTCTCTCAGAGTACTTTCCATCTAGTTCTTGAAAGTTTTCATTTTTTTCTCAAATTTTCTATCTGTATATGATCATTTCACGTTAATCGCATTACATTTTTATTAACAGTCAACTGATGTGATGCTAATTATAAAAACGTTTTGCTATTTCGTGTAAGCACATAGACCCAGCACATTGCAATCGCTGTATATTGCAGGGTCTAAAGGCCTGACTCTACTCTACTGCAGTGCCTTCGCTCAGTCCCATGCTACAAAATAATTATACATCTGATGTCGAACACGTCTATGTTTTATCTTTTAAATGCAGTATAACACAGTCTATATTTTGGCAACTATGGCAGCACCGTGTCATGTCCTTCCTTGAAAATTATTAAACGAGAAAACCGATGAATACGTATTTACACGTTCAGAGGACATACACTGCAAACTGATGTTGTGCTGTAAATACACGAAACAGATTAAACATGCTCAGTGTGCTTCGACTTTGTCGAAAGAATCGTTCGACTTGTAGCCTTCGACAGTGTTGTTTCGACGTTGTTGCTGGTGTGGACGCGGCTTTAGCAGTCCACCGCTGGTTGTCACAACACTGAACGTAGTCGGTTATATGCATGCAGGCGGTCGGTCAGACCTTGGTCAGACGAACGGTCCGACAATCTGCGTCGTCTCCGCTCATCGATTTATTCCGTTCGACCGTAACCTCAGCGAGCCACTTGGACGTACATCTGACGGTCGACGGACATGCCGGGACAGCCGGTACGCCGCCCCCGGACACAGCCCTGTCCCGGCCGCCGCGCTCGACCGTCTCGCCCTCGTCGTCCGCCGGAGACCGCGAAGCATCGGCTTCCTAGAGTCCCGTGGATCCGCAACAGGACGGCTGAAAATGAAGGATCAGAAAACGAAGGACGGGAAAATGACGGACCTAATCGGACTGGAATTTGACGGACCGAATGAGCAGATTTCTCAGGACATGTTGTATTTTAATGTTTCATGTACGTTTATTATAAGTAGTACTTCTCAAT
>Ga0209780_1003170_pt1 | contig 12122 bp, 9 predicted proteins | sample WorMetexBAHAMAS2_FD_187384 | JGI IMG/M metagenome (GOLD analysis project Ga0209780, IMG submission 187384) | Marine gutless worms symbiont microbial communities from Max Planck institute for Marine Microbiology, Germany - Inanidrilus exumae... | ecosystem: Host-associated > Annelida > Digestive... | reverse complement strand
CATTGATATTCAGGCTATGTTAGTGTGGTTAACATTGCCTTTTTATGATTTTTGCGGTTTTAGATCCGTCGCCGTTAACACTGTGTATAAACTGCAGTTTTTTTACATTTATCTTATATATAATCGTGCAAGAGTGTGCGACCACGTTACTGTATGCTTTGCAAAACAGACACTGATATTATTAGCGTCATAATTTTTTGAATCGATCTCATATTTACACTATGTCCAAAAAAATCTGTTTACCTTTTCATTTTTAAAATAACTCTAAAATTTGGTTTAATAATTTATGCCTGCTTTGTTTGATATATTTTATATTGCCAACATATCGCCGTTTGTTTGTCATATTTTAGTCATAACAACCGTTGTTTTAACTTGTCTATAACAATTTATTTGTTTGCGTTTTTTGCTGATTTGTATTATTTATTATATAATTTGTATTAATTTTCCGTTTTCTTTGTTGACGGTATTGTTGGAAAATTATTGTGTTTAGCTTTATTGTCACCAAGTGAGTATGACTACGGTCATCAAAAGTCAGGTATAAAAAGTCTTTGATTTGGTTTTTAGTATCGAAGTATTATTACGTTTAAAAGTTACATTAATCCGTTGAACATTCACTTATACTCACTTTGAAGTTTCAGCAATTGCACCGTTTTAATTTGAACTTTAAAATAAAGTTATCCAAATTCAACGTCGGCAAGAATGCTAAAGAATAAAGAAAGTATACGAACTCGTTTTGTATGCCTTTTCCATCCGACATTGTCGGCGAAGCCATTATGTCCCGTCCGCCGCGTTCGTCCGTCCGTTCATTCCTTTGTCCTGGCAGATATTGTTACCACAATATCGCACGAACGGCTTGAACAATCTCCACGAAACTTAAAGAGAATATTCCTTAGCCCCTACTGATGACCTAATTAGATTCTGGAGGTCAAAGGTCGAGATCACATCAGGCAGTCGAGGTGGCGAGGGCATCCACATCGACGCTGGGACATCGATGTACATCTTCTAGTTTTGGTTTATAGAAATGAAGCTTGAAAATGCTATGTCTAGTTTGATTCGATTAATTTTGACGAAAAAAATCGCTTCATATCATAATAGTTTGCCGGAATAAAATTTTTAATGCAGCTTTTGCAAAATTAAAACTTAGGCGCTAAGTTCGTGAAATTTACAAGACAATCTTTCTCGATTCCTTCCAGGCGGCCTGGCCCCGCCGTGTGAGATCGGCATGGACCCCACCGAGGCCGCGTCGGTCCCGCCGGACTCGGTCTGCTCCGAGTCGCACCTGCCTCCGACGACGAGGGTGGTCCGCGCTCCGGAGCGGCGTTAGCGGCACCGGATCGGCGTCCGTGCGCGGCGATTCACCGGGGAATCGGGCTCGGCGCTCTACTTTGCAAGTCAATTGCCGCGGCCGGGGAATAAAGCGCGATGCGCCGGCCGAAGAGTTTCGCCGGCGGACTAAGTTGGGCCGGTGCACGTACGGCTGCGCACGCTGGCGACCGTCCTCGCTATCGCCAGATGCTCATTGCATCTCGGCCGCCCGCCCGGCCGCGGACCATTCGCCCAGCCAGTCGGCGAGAAAAATGAGATTTTTCCGCTCGCGGTACTAAAACTTTCACTACGGTTTTATTACACGACGCGCGTTGTCGGCGTTTTTCGACAGAATGCGACGAACGACGGCTTTTGAATATGAATGAAGAAAGAACGTGTCTAATTCGCACTCTGTGAATTTACTGCTTGATGCAAATCAAGTTCGCGGGGCGCTGAAAATGTCAGACTATGCAAAATGCAGGACCTAGTAAATAAAGGATCGTTTATAAAATATAACCACCATAGCCACACTATTTTCAATGTTTATATTTCGTGTGTGGTATTTTTAGGTCGAGTCTTCGATAGAGTCGACCTAATAAAAGTTTCTTTGATTTCAATGAAATTTGGCATGTAGGTAGTAGAGGTCGATGAGTGATGCACGACGGTATGCAGTATGACCCGATCCAAGGTCAAGGTTAGGGTCACGAGCCCTTCAAAGTTGAAAATCCAGCCATTTTCAAAAGCTATCTCCTCCGCCATTTACAATGGCAGCTGGTAACTAACCACGGATTCTAAATATCTAAATTTTATCAAGCCGGATGTTTGATATTTGACCTAGTTTTTGTGTCACGTGACTTTAAACGTGGCAGAAACATCACTTCTGACGAGTCGACCGTCAGTATCGTACGGGGCTAATTTTGTATTCTGTATGGTTCATCTGTCTGTCAATATTGTTCATCTGTATGTGTTTAAAAACGGTGTTTTCACCGCTTACGGTATGTTAGTGACCTTCGGGTCCTTTATCTTCTGTCATTAAATAAAAAGTAATACGTAAGCATATACAATATCGGAGGCGTCGCAAGAGACTGTTCGTTTAATGTTTAAAAGATCACCCCAGGAGTCGGACATAGAACGAGAAGACACTATACCGATTCAACGACGTTTTTAGTGAACGTGTTTGATACAGATTTTCGTTTCCTTATCCGCATATATACTAATAAATCATTCAGTTGTTCTACATAGACATAAAAGTTTTTATGGTTTAAAAATGTCATTTATTGCATGGTCAAATATTTATACGTTCAACGGTGTGTGTTTCATTCAGTTTTCGACTTAATTTAATTTCTGAATTTGGTCAGCATTTTCCACACTTCCATTCTTTCGTTTTTTCCTCCCTCATTTTATGCTCCTGCATTTTCAGTCATCCGAATTAGTGGACTATGACTGCTCTGGTTTTCGCGTCTACATGTATTGTCTGTTTTATTTATGTATTTTATCGGCGCATGTTATAGCCAACTTTATTCACCAAGTTAATTGGCAGCAAACAAGAAAAGAATAAATACAATAAATAAAAAAAGAAAAGAACAGAAAAAAATAATGTCTAAATTGCCACACGTTACACACTCTGAACATGAGGGAACAGTTGACATAATACGTTGTCAGACTAAACGTATTTGGCCATAAACCTTTGCTTGCGCTTGGCAATCAGCATCTCCATTTCCAGTAGGCCAAACCAATATCGACATGCTGTCGTCTATTTGCTTACTTTATCGACTATAAATGTTTTCTACATTAGATTGTCAGTGAAGCAGACTCAAGCAGTGCTTGTACACACCACACATTGTCGCATACACGACTTAAGTTGCCCAGTGTTTTCCGATTGTGATTCAGGATATTGAAGATTTGTTTTGCTGACAGCTTTAATGGTACAGATAGAGCAATCCGTCCCTGTGTGTGTTCGTATATCTATGTGCCCGGACAATAAATTTTGAACTAAATGACCTTTGACCGATATATTTGACAAGCGGGTTAATCTTGACGCTATCTAGGTCATTTTAAAAGGTTAAGGTCAAGGGTCAAAGTTCAGGTCACAGGATGACAAAGTGTTCTTTACTCGGCTACGGATTTACGCTACGGTTTGACCCACGTTTGTTCGCTTATCAAAAATTTTTTTGTGAGGAATTAGTCGGTGCGACATCGAGTAATGTCCTTCTAGTCCAAGTGGTGAATACGGGGCCGTGTGTTCAGGTTTCTTGTGCACGGCGACGCCGACCATCAAAGCGATCTGTCCGAACGAAGGCTGGACGACCGGCGGAACGACGGTCATCATCATCGGCGACAACTTCTTCGACGGCCTTCAAGTCGTGTTCGGCAGCATGCTTGTCTGGAGCGAGGTACGATATATCCCGGCCACGTGGCGTAGTGGTAACGGCGTTGGTCATATCAACGAAGTTACTCTACGTCGAGCCCGGTTAGTACTGGGATGGGTGACGTGTCCGGATTCGACTCCAGGAGGCGGCACTGTTTTTCGGTATGTAACCAGCCACCCAGGTCGACTCAGCCTTTCATCCTTTCGAGGTCGATAAACTGAGTAGTAAGCTGTAATCGGATGTGTGTTTCCACGCACGGGCGGCGCCATCTGGTGAATGCTTACGGGGTGAAGGCCTGGTGTGGTTGATTGGGGCGGTGGTGTGTGTTGTAGCTACAGCATTGCGCTCCAGCACCATTGGCTCTTGGCAATCAACTGCCACTTTCTGTGATTGTACAGCGCGGCTGGTCGCGGCATCGCCGCGTAAGTAGCGCTATAGAAGAAACTTACTGCTGAATCTCACGGTGAATGAATTTTTACCGCGCGACGCTATGCTAGCGCGGTATATAATACTGTGGGCCCCGTGACCGTCCGTCTGTTCGTCCGTCACAAGTTGGTGTTCTGTCTAAACGGCTGAACACAGGATCACGCAAACAACGCCGCACAATAGCGGCCCAGGAAGTCAAGTTTTTCAGTGCCAGACCTTGGTGAAATTCGAATGGTTCACCCTCAACGACGGCCCGAAATATACTGACATAGCTCGTCGCGCGTTTCCTGTACGATAGCTGAGCTTCTCGTGGAAATCGGACACTGGGACAGCATTTGGTGCAGTTACATGCAAGAGTATAATGACTTACAACGGTTATGGTGGCCGTTTTTTGCTGTTTTCGCTCTCCATTTTCTATTAGCTATAAGCTGCTGAATTATGTCACGTTTTACACTAACTTTGCTGCTGCATTTGCAGCGGTATAATTGGTCAGCCTGTAGTTTTTCCCCATAATTTTCTTATCTGCATTGTGTTCTAAAGCTCAGCCGTATGCATTATGCGCTAAAGTTGTGCTAAATCTCAACTGAGTCACATGAAATCGCGAAAGAACAGCTTTGAAGTTTGATTGTCCTCTTAATAGGCCTAATGCGTAAAAAGTAGTTCGCCCGCTGCAAGTTATTGCGTTCGCGCGCTTTTTTCCCTACCGCCACCGGAAGTTTTTGGTTTAGCACACATCCTGCATCGACACAGTCTAACTGGACATGTTATGTTGCTTCCTCTGCCTTCAGCACGAATAGCCTACGCCGTCCACGCTGCTGCTAGCCCGCGCCCACTTCGATAAATCACGTGACCCTGTAGACCTGATGGTGAAGTTCCGCCTCCGTCAAGAGTTACAGCCTGTGACAAGTTAATAGTGTAAATTTAAGCAGAATATTCTATATTTCGAATTCTTTATCTTTATTTCACCAGAATAAATGCATCCGGTAAAAACAACGGAACATAATAAATAAATAAATAAATAAATAAATTAATTAATTAATTAATCAATTAATTAGACCATAACATTAACTATAGAGTAGTTGAATAAATATAGTTAATTTGGCAGTCAAAGGATCTTTCAACAGTTTTCGTACGCTATATACTTGCAAAAGGCTAAAACTACACACTGGTGAAATTTGTTATGAATATAATATTGTTTTACCTCAATGTAGTTCATTAACAGTAGTCAACTTGTTCAGACAGCTACTTCACCGTTACACGAATCTCTGCAGGTGGTCTCGTGTGGTAAACAAATATTGCTGTTTATCGACAATTTTAGTGGTCCAGTTAGAGCAGTCGGTTTGCTGTCTGTGTGTCTGTGTGTCCGGACAATAACGTTTAAACGAAATAACCTGTGACCGAGGTAGATATTTCGCGTAGTTGTCGACCTTGACACTGTCTAGCTTAAGTTCAAAGGTCAAGGCCGTCGGTCACAGTTTACAGCCACCGGAGGTAAAATTTTGCTGAAGTGGTCGGCGCGACCTCGAGTGACGGCAATGTTTCGTGTGGCTTGCAGCTGCTGACGTCACACGCTATTAAGGTGCACACTCCACCGAGACATATCCCGGGCGTCGTCGAAGTGACGTTGTCGTACAAGTCGAAGCAGTTCTGCAAAGGCGCTCCAGGACGATTCGTTTACACCGGTACGTTATGCATGTCATTCGCGCGGTTCATACCGAGTAACTCGCTACCGTTTTGCGTCTTTTCTTATTATGATCGCCGCGTCTAGCTGTAAGCATAATGTAACGGTCTGGCGTCCGTCCGTCTATCTGTCCGGTCTTTTTCTAATCTTCATAAAGCGCACGGCGCATACTCAACGTGACTCACCAGGGGGCAGCATGCGACGCGGCCAGAGTAAATTTCCGTTCGAATATTACGAGGACGAACATACCTGTTTCAATATCACGTGCAACGTTTAGTGACGAGCAGCTTGGCAAACTTGCTTTGTCATTTTCTACTTACTGCTTTTCGCTTTTCGTCAACTGACTGCTAATTGACATCATTTTCATAAATGAGTGGCTAAATTAATGCTACGGCTGCGGCTGCTGCTGCTATACCTATCCTCAGTTTCAGCACAGTTGCTGAAGTAATAGTAAATTTGCACTATTTCATTGTTTGCGGCAGATTTTCCCATGTGTAAACTCAAAAGAGTTTGACAACAGCTTATCACAAAATGGCAACGGATGGTGTTGGAGATTAGCTGGAAAGACAGGACTGAAAAGAAATAAAACAAAGAACTGGAATGTGTCAGCTACATTGACAATTTGTACATTGGTTTACTTACTGAATCGATTCATGTTTTGTAGCGCTGACAGAGCCGAACATCGACTATGGTTTTCAGAGATTAATGAAGCTAGTACCGAGACATCCCGGCGACCCTGAGCGATTGCCAAAGGTACACACTATAATTTAAAATAACACATTTCTTTTTGCGTATTTTTGAAATTTATACATTTTACATTGTCTTCTTTGTCTAGCAGTGTTTCGTAACAATATGTTGTTTGCAAAATTTCTGCTAATACCAGTAAAGCTGTAGGTCTAGTAGCTTACACTGAGAAGACTAACATTTTGCAAATGATATCATACGAATGTGTATGTAAAAATTCATTACAAAAATGAGAACAAAAAATAATTTTACGTGCTAACAGCGCCATAACAGGCATTGGAGGACTCTTTCCTGTCGATTTTTTGTAGCTTATGCCGTTAGTTTCTGTAGCAAATTTTCTTGATTCTGTTGCCGATAAATTAAATTGATTTATTTATTTATTTATTTATTTTCGGCCTGTTAAAGATCACTGTGACCTATTCTACACCGTGAGTCAAAAAAGTGATGTTGATAGTCGTCTAGATTATTATTTGATTAATTCAGATGGTTATGTTATAGTGTATTTATCTTTTTTATCACACATCGTAAAAATCAATGTCATCCACGGTCGTAGTCAGACAGGAGTCCCGGGACTCCCGGGGTAAATAAATTTTTATCAAGAATGGAATGGGGGTACACTGTACAATGCGTACTGTTACTCAAAGAGTACTGTAGAATTTTTCGCGACGCCATTGACAGCAGAGCGCGAAGGAATCTTAAAAGCTGCAGCAGAAAGTTATATTCAATCATGGGTTTGCTTGACAATCGACGAAGCAACAGAGGGCGTCTTCTTCAGTGACATGCCCCATGATGAAGTGTTGCCATGTCGATGATATGTTACCAGAAAGTCACGATCGTCGGCCTTCCTCCAGTATCCGTGGATCCAGATGTTGGCGGACTGTACGTCAGCATCGATCCCCTCAGCCAGGTGGCACCACGTGGACGCCTTCGAGGTCTTCTCCGGTGAAGTGGTGGTCGAAGCGACGAACTGATAACTCGACGGTGATCTTGCCTGCAATCCGCTCGTGCCACGTGTCCAAAGAAACGGAGCCGACTGCCTTGAACAAGAGAAGAAACTGAAGCGCAAACAATTCCCTCACAGTGGCGTTGGTTAATTGTCTGGTGTATGTGATCCGGTGGATTTCACGGAGTGACCATGTATCAAAGCCATCCAGTCGCCTAGCAAGCAATAAAAACTTCTGGCTTCGCATATGATGTTGCACGCGCGTGACAGATATTTATTACCGACCACGTTAGCGGGAAATGTATAATGTTTTTGTCCGTCCGTCCGTCCGTTTGTTTCCACTATATCTTTTGAACCGACTGACCTTTGACCTTGATTGTTTGCATGTTTATGGGTCATGTCCTTAGCTCGCCTGGGATTAAAAGTCAAGATCATTAGCCAAGATAAGCCAAACTCCAAAATGGAAAAATGGTCATAACTCTGCAACGGTTTGACCATCGGCGTGAAAGTTGGCATGGCAACGCATATAGACCCTTCGAACCGACCCGCAACGGCAGTTTCAAAATTTTAAAAATCAAAGATGGTGGACGGTATGATAACGCCGCCGGTCTGACCTCGATCTTCGATCGATGACGGTTTTTCTCTAGTGTTTGCATTGCTGATAGTTTTTCTGTCGGTGATCGCAGGAGACGATACTGAAGCGAGCAGCGGACTTGGCCGAGGTGCTGTACAGCATGCCGCGAAGTCACAACCAGCTGGCGTTACCGACGGCCGCTCGCTCGCCGGCAGGTGCGATGGCCGCGACGCCCGGTGCAGCCGCCGCCGCCGCCGTCGTCGGCTCCGGGTTCAACAGCTACGCCGGGCCGCTCACTGGCGCCGCGCCCGTCGACGTCGCTTCCAACGGACAGTGGGACGACGCCTGGTCACATCGCTACCCGGCTTTCACGTTCTGAATTTTCTACCTACCGGCTCAGGCCTTCATTGTGTTCACGGACAATGCTGCAGAATTAAGTAAGTAAGTAAGTAAGTAAGTAAGTGGTGACGCGTATCACGGCGCCAGAGTCTCAGAAACGCCACAGCAGCGATGATCAGCGTTGGACGAAGAGATGGGTTTCCAGCTTCTGTTTGAAGGCTTTTACTGAGAGTGTCGTCGCGCAGGGCTGGTGACCAGCTGTTCCATGCTGTGGGTCCACGTAAACCAAAGGTTGGCGGCTCGATTCCCGTACGTTATGATATTTCTGATAGTTTGATCATACTGGGACACGTTGGCGTAGCCAAAGGCACCCATACGCCCTAAATTCTTCCAGTCCAGTCCAGTATTTGCAGGATAAAATCGCTCACTTTTAGTAGCTCGATTGTATTTTAATCTGTCAATGAAGCTGTACGTGGTATAAGTTTACGTAAAATGTGCAAAGTAATATAGTTTATAATGTCGCATTTAGGCCTGTATATATAGATAATTCCTTCGTGAGGTGCAGATTGATAAAACGATATTGTATGATGGTTGGTAACTGGCTAGTGAAAAACAGTGAACTGATTAAATTCTTTATTGCCGTGATACGTTATGTTAAAATGCATTTTAAAATCAACACAGCGTTCTCGAAAGCTGGATACGTGTTTGGCGCGCGGGCATCATGCTTCTTCGGATTCTCCCGTAATCAGCTGGGAAGGAAGATGACCCTTCCCATTTTCCACGCCTTTATTGGTCTCGGAACACCCTGCAGTTGTAAATCCCGGCGTCGCCTGCGTTGCAACATGCTGAAACGAGATGATAATAATTATATGGTCAGTGCGATGATTCAGTTGAGTTGGCGATGTCGCCACTGCAGAGCTGGCAATGGTCAGTGGGTCATTGGTCGTGGGTCAGATGTGTCGTCATAATTTAATGGATCACAAATCAGTGGGTTTGGACCAATTGCATGTCAATTTTACAAGGCCGGCGCTACATCCCGCAGCTTATAAAATTCCAACTTCACGTTAATTGGTCAGATTTACGACTAGACGAACTGTGGTACTTTCTCGCATTGGCAGTCGTGTACTTTTAACGGTAACTCGTTTATATTTTCATAATCTTTATTCACCAGCAAGTGGTAGTAATGTACAGTTCAACAAAATAAACAAATATTAAGTAAAGTTATAAAGATTATCAAAAATAAAAATAAATAAAAATAAATAAATAAAAAGAAGCAGCAGTTTTACATGCACAAATGGAAGAGTGTAACGCATGCTATTTGTGTCTGATCGACGTAAACCAAAAATGACGATATTTTAACACAGCATTCATTATGACAACATAAAACAGAAATGTCATTAGCCGTGACCCACGAGTCATGGGTCACGTGTTCAATCAGTCACGTGGGTCGTTTGTCATGTCAATTTTCAAGTCACCTGATCTGTTGCCAGCTCGGCGCGGCAGTGTGTTATTGTTGGTCGTTCACAAGTCACTCCAGATCTCACCCAAGATTTTCGTGCATGTTACGTTGTTGTTTCGTATAGAACCTGACTGTCGTTGATCTATGTAGCGCGTAATGTTACGAATACACCGTACAACAGGTTTGGTTGCACAGTATGTTCACAGCGTAACAGTTTATCACGTTTTTTGTGCTGCAGTTTCGTGTCGATTGTGTTCACTTGGTCATGTTGCCCCAAACCTACGTGTTTGTCAGAATAATCATCTGTCCAGTCACAAGCATCGTTAGACGAGGATGATGCCGGGGTCTCATGGCGGCCAAATTTCAGCCAAGAAATCATATATTAGGATTAGGGTTCTTTTTTTCGGATGTCGATGCACGTTACGAGGAGAGACCGATCATGAGCAACGCACACGTGGTCTGAATTTGAAGGTGTAAATAAGTGACAGCAGGTTCGTCGGTTGTTGGTCAAGTTCTTCGTGCTAAATTGGTCGGTGCAACGTTGGGCAAGGGTTTTCTGGTATCAGAGGAGATTTGATCCTGAACCGCCACAACAGTTCAAACATTGATGCTTGCCGTTGTCTACTTCATTCGTTGTGAATCCTAAACAGCGTTGATGATCATCGTAAACCAGTAACTAGAAGAACCAGCACTCACAAGAGTGCAAACACCCATGCCTGCAATGTTTTTGTGACTTGTAACCTTGTAACCGTTTGACCCAAAAACAAATGGGTTTCCAGGACTCATCGTGAAACATTTCTGTGTCAAGTTTGATGATCCTAGCTGCATCGGTTTTTGAGATATCGTGCGGAAAAACAGAGAGACAAATGGAGGTAAAAACCCTACCCCATCTATTTCATTCGGCGTGGAACGCATATTGATATCTTTTGCAAATAGGGCCTACAGTCCTTTCGGCGTTGTCATGCACACTGCACTGAAATGTCGACAGTTCAGGCCATACATAAGAAATAGCTACAACTTAATTGGTTTGTATCCGATTCATCATTACTCGTCGTCTCGTGACGTTAGCACCTGCTGTGTGCGACAGGCAGACGTTTAGCTTAATTCTTCCCATCTATTTTCTGTGAGCAAATTAAATTAAATTAGTTGCAAATTTGTAAGAAGTGTTACGTTTTCTGTGACGCTTTACAGTAGCGCATAGAGAAATTTATTTGCAAAATGCTGTGCAGTCATTTTGCTGGTTTATGTCTCTCAATCAAATACAATTTGGCGTTGATTGCTTCGTCCCAGGTAGGGATGCCAAGTATTGCGAGCAGCGCGTCTGTATATCTGTCTGTTTGTCTGTCCGTTCGCATATCGCAAAAAAATCGCGTCCAAATGTCACCAAGCTTCCTGTAATGTTACATGTGGCCATGGCTTGGTCCTCCTCTGACGGGAATGCAATATGCTATGCACTTCCGGTTTTGTGGATGACGTCATGGGCTAGCTCGTATCAAAGACGACGAGTACGTTTCGTTCAGTTCGCCAGGTGGCTGCACCGGGGGCGAAGTCTGTCATCTCCGACTGCATGTTATTGTTTATTATGACGCTGCGACCGTGCTCAGAACGTGAAGAACAACCAGTGATAATCACGTGACTGGGTCTGCAGTATTATTTACTCGTGTAAATTGTGTTTCTTTTGTGTAATGTCGAGTGTGTGTCGAAGTATTTCCACAACTTAATTGATTTATATATGTTCTGGCATTTTTCATCGTCAATGCTTTGAGACATTTATCTGTTTGTAGGATGAAATAAGTTATTACACGTTTGTAAATAAAATGATGTTTTACTCGCTAACCTTGGTAGTTTAAAAATTAGTACGTCTGACGGTGAAATTTTCACGTCTATGTGTGACAATTAAACCGTCGCCTGTACAGAATGTGATCGCACATCATTATTGCAATAATTTTAGCACACACATCCAATGAATAGATTGTCTCAGATTAAAAGAAGGCAATAGAAGATAGCAGACTGCCCCGCGTGAGCAGGGTGCGGCCGTCTACTCGTGTCGCCACCTGGCGAACTGACTAAATATAACGTCGTCTAACGTCGTCTACCCCATTATGTGAAACGTGACGTCATCCACAAAACCAGAATATTATTATTGATAATCTTTATTCACCGAAGATAAACAATCGGTAGCAATCAAATAGAAAAAATAGAAAAGAAAACTTAACTAGATAAATAATAAATACAGCAATGTCACAGCGTTAGTAACAACTATATTTTCCACTATAAACCAA
>Ga0209780_1003169_pt1 | contig 12123 bp, 8 predicted proteins | sample WorMetexBAHAMAS2_FD_187384 | JGI IMG/M metagenome (GOLD analysis project Ga0209780, IMG submission 187384) | Marine gutless worms symbiont microbial communities from Max Planck institute for Marine Microbiology, Germany - Inanidrilus exumae... | ecosystem: Host-associated > Annelida > Digestive... | reverse complement strand
GCGGATTTTTTGGAGAAAGATGAGTTTGAAATTATCCGACAGCTGTTGACTAGTCACAGTGATGCTCGGTTTATACTGGCAAAGGATTTCATTGTGACGCTGGGAATTTCCGACACTCGGGTAATAGTTTGTATTGTTTCTCGGTCGTAAATGCAGAAGATTTATGGTTTATTTTATATATAATGAAATGTCTTTAAATTGCTCAACGTTCTTTGACCAACCAGATTGCAGAATAGTTGTGATTTGCGTGTTGTGCCACATTTCCTGATTTTTTTGTTTATGCAATAAAATCACGTTTGTTGTTTTATTAGTACTATGGCAGTTATTATTTGTGATGCCGCTATTGTCCTGTTAGTATCTCCACGTTTACTACAGTAGCAGAGAGTGCACATCATAGCGATCTAGGCCCCGTGTAGATCCCGGGGCTGTAAGTAAGTGGGTAAGTGCCTAAGTAAGTAAGTGGCAAATATATGAAGCACCAAGACCAGAATAGGCCATCTCCATTTCCAGGCCGGAGGTCGTAGGAGACGACCAAACCTGGCTTTAGTTTTTTTGGGGTTCATTTTATGTTGTAGCGATCTAGTGGTAACATGCCTGACTGCGGTATGAGAGATGCCAAGATCAAGTCTTACCATGGACAGTTGTGTACCAATGTACACTCTTACCACAGTGTTTTGGTTTACTCAGCCTTCTGTCACACATGGTATAGTAAGGCAAGTATCAGCTTTTTAGATGAGTAATAATAGTAATAAATGGCGATGATAGGCGTGGATGGTAGCCGCCTACTGGCAGACTCACAGCTGAAATTAGTTGAATTAGTCTGAGGGTTGGTGGGAGTTAGTGTTAGTGGTCACCTGTGGTGCTATTCACGAAAGTTTATACGCCAGTTTCTGTGCATAAATTTTGCGTGCACAAATACTTACGTGCGTAACGCTATTCACCGAACTTTTTTACATACGAAAAATCGTAAATTTGTGCGTAAATATACGCACGGTGTGAGCTGTCGAACAACAGAAAATTTTCGTAAAAATGGCGAGTTGGTGAAGTAACCTCGATACTTGGTTTTAGAATCACAGCAGAAATTTGTTTATGGCAATGCTTGTAAAATGTAAAGAGAAAAATTGCATCATCATTTTCGTGGAAACTAGGAGGATTGTTTAAGTGTAACGTACGACTTTTTTTCAACATTACTTTTTAATAGCAATGCACGTTTATGTAAGAGAAACTGAGCGAAATAATCACTACAAGCAATCAGATGGTCAAATTCGCATATTTTTATCATTTTAAAAATAAACTGACAAACCGAACACGCTACTTAACGAGCACGCCCAATCGCCCATTGAAGTAGGCGTTCTGTAAATAGAATATGATCATCGTGGGCTTCACGTACATAAGACAGTTCTTAACGAAATGATAGTAAATAGCACGTACGAAAAATCGCATAACTTGCGTACGACAGAAGTTTTAGCATATGTACGCACATAATGGTGAATAGCACGCCTGATACTGAGTCTGCATTTGTCAGTGAACTCGATGAGCTCTTGCAGTGGATATGCCATGATGACATTTCCATAAACATTGTCCAGGGTTAGTGATGTGATGAAAAAACCGCAATCGTTACATCACTATCTAGGGTATTAATGTTTATAATATTACATTATTACGGTGTTAGTATTACTATTACTATCAGGTTGCACTAACGTGAGCCTTCACTATTAAAAGTATTGGCTACAACTTGTCTGCTCACCTATGCTTGAAGTTATTTTAGAGACTTGTAGCTATTTGAAGTCAGTTACTGATTATAAAATGATAATATGCTTTTTTCAGGTTGCAAGTTTCCTTTGTGATGGAATTGTGGAATCGTTGCAGACATATATGAATATTATAGCTCCAGGTGTGTTAATGTGTGTATATCACCTACTGAATACTGACAGATGAATGATTTTGCACGGAAACGGCGTGTGGCTGTCCAAACTGTTCCTCAGAATAATGTCTACAAACACTATCCCAGGGCTGTGGAGAAAGGCCAAAGTGATAGCCATTGAAAAACCAGGCAAGGACCCCAAATTAGATTGAAAAACCAGGCAAGGATCCCAAATTAGCAGCGAACTACCGTCCCATTTCTTTGCTAAGTGTCTGTCTCAAGTTTCTTGAGTGCCTCGAACTTGGCGACATTGCAGAAACCATAGAAGAGACCTTCAGTCCAGACCAGGCCGGCTACCGGAAGAGTTGTACCACCTGTGATGTAGTAGCCTCCCTTAAGGGCTTCCAGTATCAGTTGAAGACCCGACACCGTGTTTCTCCACCTGATGATGGCATAATATACAGTGTGTCACACTGGCCTCTTAGTGAAACTGAGAAAGAACATGCCATATTGGTTTGGTCGTTTCATAGAGTTGCTCTTGCGAGGAAGACGTTTTCTAGTACACTTAGGCGAGGACGTCGGCTTCTGGAGAACCCAGTTAAATGGCCTTCCACAAGGATCTGTGTTGTCCGCTATCCTTTTCAACATATAGACTAACGACCTTCCAGTCACTGGATACCGGAAATTTACTTATGCAGATGACATCTACCTGAGGACTGAGGCTTGAACATTCACTGAACTTGAATGTGTCGTCACATCAGATACGGCACAGATGTAAGGGGGAACATTGTCGCTGTTGGTGACTCATACCAAACACGTCCAAGACTGTGTCCAGCGTGTTCCACTTACACAATGTCACAATGTCAGTTCAGCTCATGAATTAAATGTCATGATTACTGGCCAGTACCTGAAACATGACCCACATCCAGTCTACCTTGGCGTTACTCTAGATCACATTCTGAGCTACAAGCAGCACCTCGCTAAAGTAACCAACAAGGTGAAGAGCCATAACAACCTACTCACGAAACTGACAGGTTCCAGCTGGGGTGTACGGTCTTCAGCGTTAGCCCTCTGCTACTCGGTGGCAGAGTACTGCTGCCCAGTCTGGGCATGTTCAGCACACACCAATCTTGTTGATGTTCAGCTAAATTTTACTATGTGCCTTATCACTGGGACCTTGCGCTCTGCGCCATTGCCCTGGTTATCAGTTCTGGCAAACATTGAGCCCCCAGCACTGAGACGCAGAGCTGCAGTGAACAAGGTTGATTGAGAAGACAGCTTAACGTGAAGATCGGCCAATACACAGATGAGTGTTTTCTCCTTCGTGCAACTGTCTGCCATCACGTACACCCCTCTAGACACACTCATCCTATAGACGTCACCAGTCAATGGCAAGATGACTGGAAGTCGGCCTCGGTGGTCAACTCTTCCCTTGTGGATGACCCCACTATCCGGCAACCAGGACTCGATCTGCCACGACGATACTGGTCAAAAATAAACCATTTTCGGACTAACCCAAGGTCACTGTGCATCCTGCCAGAAAACGTGGGCCTTGCAACTAGTGACAAGTGTCAATGTGGCAAACGTCAAACAATGTTTTATATTGTCAACAATGGTGGCGAGGGGCATCCCCCTGGCTGTCCCCTTCCCACCAGCTAGGGGATCTGGTGGAGTGCTATAAGTTCCCCCAGTGGGGAGTAGAATATAAAGTGATAGCGGTGATAGCGCTATCACTTTATATTCTACTGTGGGGTCTGTTGAATAGTCGCGGCCACTGTTGGTTTTTGGTGTGGTTTGAAGCCCCAAACTTGTGTCTGGTAACAAGTTTTGCAAGCCGTCTGGATGGGGGTGGGCAATCGCCCCCTTTCTCGCCCCCTCCCCCGTGGATCCGCCACTGGTCTGCTGTTACACGTCACTCGCTGTTTCTTCTCTAGCCGCGGCCGAACCATTGCAAGTACTCATTGCGTCTACACCTTGCAGGGATGGCCAGGCTGAGTTGGCCTAGGTGGCTGGTTACATATTGAGGTGGTATGCCCGCACGAAAATGGTCAACCCATCCAAGTACTAACCGGGCTCGACGTAAAGTAACTACTTCGTTGGTACGCCCAGCGCCGTTAATGCTACGCCAGACTACCAACACTGAATATATTTCAAGCAGTATTACATCGTCTGACAAGTAAATTGTATAGATGTCCTGCAGAACTGAAGAGAAGATGAAATGACGTTGACTGTGCTGTGCTGGGTGTGTAGATGCTGCTGCTGGCAGTGGCGGACGGTCCATCCTGCAGCTGCCGGAGCTGCTGTGTAGCGCCGAGACTCGTCGCTCGTCGGGGTTTGTGGAGCTGCTGCAGCTGTGCGTGAGTACAGACAGCCTCGGTCGACGACTTGTCACCGCCGCCAAGTCACTGAGTCACACCGACTCTTTCAGCGTCTCCGCGAAACGTGAGCAGTCACGCTGCATCACCTAGTGACGCATGGCTGCGCAGTTTACCCAGCATGCACTTGTTACGCTAGCCGAATCTAGTAGCAAGCGTAGGGTAACGGTGTGGCGTCCGTCCGTTTGTCTGTCTGTCCCGTTTTTAGGTCGACACCTCCGAGTCGACCTGATAAAGTGGGTTTCAAATGTCAGTCTGCCCGTCCGTACGTCCGGCCGTCCATTTTCAAAGACTATCTCCGTCCCCGTTTACAATGGGGGCCGGCAAATGACCATGGATTCTTAAATTAGGGGGCAATACCTAAAGCTTATCGGGGCCAGATTTTTGATTTTTGTTTTAGTTTTTAGTGTCACGTGAATTTGAAGTTGGCAGTAAGTAGGAGTCGACTGCCAGTCCTGTACGGGGCTGATTTTTTCTTCTAACCTTAATAGAGCGTGCAGCGCACTAGAGAATGTCTTATTTTACCCTTTATAGGGCGCATGCCGCATACTCAACGTGACTCACCAGACGGCAGCATGACGCGGCAAGTGTACATTTGGCCCGAGGGAGGACTGACACACTTATTTAGTAGTGGTTGGTATTGGAGTGTTGAAATTTAGTACGTGACAACAGACCACGTTAGGTGACACTGTGTTCCAATGTGCTTTGAGTATTGGAGTAATGGAAACAGAGCATGTCAGCTGACACTGTTCCACTGTATAAACATAAGGTTTTCCATACTCGTTACTGAGCGTTGAGCCCGGAGCTAATCCCGATGTACAGGCAGTCAGCCAGCAGGTGACAATAAGTCATCCAACTGGTGGTAGGCTGCCATTACTTTCCGCGAGGCCTGTGGTGACCTTCCCAGCTGCAGAGCATCACCGCCCCTTGGCCGGTACCACGTTATGCTGTTTGGTGACAGAGGCACATAGGTGTGAGCAACTTGCCCAAGGTTGTTACGCAGCTATTGCCTTAAGTAAGATTTGAACCCACGACCTGTTGATCTCAAGTCCAACGCTTTACACATTGCGCTATTGTACTACCACTACCACTGCTACCACGGAATTTCGTTAATTGGTTAATTGGCCTATTATTTATGCTTAAAAACAGCTGACACTGTGTTCCAGTGTGCTGTGACATAACTGATTTTGTTGCACCATCTGTCACCCTTGAAGGGACCCTGCAGCATGTCTGCATTGATTCTAAGACCAATGGCACACCTGTGATTCTGTCACGCAACTTTGTTGCACAACTTTATCATGCAACAAATCGCAAGTGTGACGTGGCGTTTCGTGCAGCTTTGTAATAGTCGTGCAACTGCTTTTCCGAATACAGCAGTGTCGTATTCCGTGCGACTTTGTCGCCGAATGCTGACCACATGTAGTTAGTTCTTGTTTATGTGGAAAAGTTGCAGTGTATGACATGTTGTCACGAGATAAAGTTGCCCAACAAAGTTGCGCAACAAAAGTGCACGTGTGACATTGGTCTAACTAACGGCATTTATGCACTTACAGTTTTTCTTTAACTGGCCTTGTTTTCTGGATTTACTTCAAATTAGGTCAGTTATGTTGCGTGGTGCCACTGCGGTAGGGCGTTGGACTACGGGTTCAATTCCCAGCCGGTCAACTTTCCCGTAACATAGGTCAGCTCAGCCTTGCATCCCTCCGCAGTCGCTAAATTGAGTACCTGCTTCGGCTGGGGGTAAAGGTGGGAGTCTTACCTCTGTCGGGTGGCAGGTAACAGTGTGTGATCCCATATGGCATGTGAGTTTCCCGTACCCTTTTAAGCTAAGTTGATGCTAACTGCTATACACTGTTTACTTACTTACTTACTAGTTGCACAATAAGCGAACCTTGGGAAGTTGGATATAATAATTATTATCTTTATTGTTATTACAAATGAATATTGTTAGAATGCCATACAGTCTGAAAAACTTTGCGAGCACTTAAATATATACAGAATAATAAAATCAACAGTATCCTGTAGGAGCAGATTTTTACAGACCATCTGCTCTTGCTGTCGCCTTACCAACAGTATGGGCACCAAGTTGAACTCAAACCACTGAGAATAACACCCACTGGCCTTATCTTTCTTTCTGACGCGAATACTCCAGTGTGATTTAAGTTGTGGGTATTTTTTCAGTTTTAGTTTCCGTTAAGTGATCAGTATAAATTTTTGAGTTTCAGTTTTGTTTCAGTTTTTAAAAATTTTCCAGTTTTCAGTTCAGTTACAGTTACAGTTTTGTTAGTGGTAGCCTTCTTTTACTCAACGTAGAATACTTAACGCGGCTAGCTACGGTCTGCCTAACAGCCGGTATAATGCAGAGGAACTGGTCGAGTGCAGACAGAAGCCTCTTGCATACTTCCTTCAAAATTAGTTCGAATATACGTGTAGGCGTACGTCGTGTACACGGCATCTCGTCGTACATCGTGGCGATGGTTGTACACAACAAAAAATAAATAATTTTTATTTGGTTTTAGTTGTTAATTTTTGTGTTTCAGTTTTGTCCTGGTTTTTAGATTTTTTGTTTTCGTTATCATTGTCTTTAACAGAATTAAATTATCACCGTTAATGGAATGAATCCGTTTCCATTACCGTTAACTTATAATATCACACTGGATTGGAAAACCCATTTACTGTAGATGGCTATTTGTTTTAAATTCATTACATCCATATGCTGTGGAGGAAAGACGTCTTGCCCAAGAGTTTGCCTTTGTTGTTTTTTCGTTCATTTATTTAGGTTGTGAAAATGGCGGTGAATGTGTGTGGTATTGTGTTCTAGTGCTGGCTATTCAAGTTGTCCTTGTCGTATACGCCAGTGACTGCTTCACGCTGGCTGCCAGTACTGTTGGCATTTCATTAGTCTTGTCGACTGCGAAGAAGGTGGTACTTGGGCTGTCAGAGGCGAGAGAGTACCAGCTTATGGTCTGTAATAGCGTGTCTGTTTATTCTTGGATGAGCATAGGCACTAAAGACCTTCAGTTAAATATATACAACTGTAAACACCTCAGTGGTGCTATGGATAACAGTGGGGCAAAGCATTATGGGACATGTTATTTTTCGGTGAGGCTGTATAATATATGTGCCATAACGGGTAAAAACAGTTGCTTCAACCGTTGATATAAATATTGTAGCATTATTTGCTCAGAGGAACATTATGCCATTATTTCTGATCGATTCTGTGCCACATAATTGTCGTTTGTTTAATGTTATTGATCTTGTCACAATGATCTTTGTCCCACGTGTTGTCTTGAACGTTTATGATCCTTGCCTTTCAGCTTCCTACCGTTTAGAGTAAGTGAATGAGAAAGATAGTCTACTTGCGACAGATGCAGGATGACTGCTTTAGAGAGCACAGGTTAGGCTATTGAGCTATTATCAGATGGAGGTAATAGTTTACAGTTCCCCAAAAATGTGAAATTCCCTTCCCAGGACGCCCCTGAACCACCGTACAAAATTTGACGCCGCTAGCTTTATTTTTGCCGGAGAAATCCGCAACTGTTCAAACAACAAACAAAAAACAAACAAACAGTAAACGATATATCCACACTTTGCCTATCTGCATGTGTGGATAATATAATGCCCGCTCTCTCCAATAGACAGCATCTGAGCTCTGGTTCTTGTCTGGTGGATAAGAGGGATGATAATAAACAGAACTGCTCTGTGCTGTGCTGTGTACGACAGTTGTGCACAATGATATGCACACACAATACACATGTGAGCAGTTCATACATTGTTGCATGTTAGATTTAGATTTCATTTTGCGCGTTTATTTAGATTTTATCTTTTGCGTGTTCTTTCATGTTAGCTTAGGTCACTTTGTTCTTGTATTGCTATTTTGTGTCGATTGGGACGTAAAACCTTAGTCAGTCACAGGAATAAAATGATCTATGCTGTCACCGAAGAAAATGCAAAAATGGTAAACCTAAATAAATACACAAAAACAAAACCTAAACCTAAACTAACATGCAGACTTAAGAACTGTTCACGTGTGTGTGCATATCATTGTGCACAACTGTTGTACACAACACAGCACAGAACAGGTCGGATTATTTTCCCTCCAAACCTCCAGAGAATCATCACAGCTGAGTTGCTGTCTTATTGGAGGGAAGGGGGCATTAAGAGCATCTGACAACAGTTAATCAACAGCTTCAATCCTGGACGCGACCCAAGCTGTACTGACTCTAGATATGAGGGTTAAACAGTATATGGAAGTTGTAACAGTAGTTAGACTTTGTTTGCTGTTTTTATTTTTTTTCTTATTTTATCGTCTCTGTGCCGTGCACTAGATTAAGTGGCCATCTTGTCGGCTTTGACTCAAAAGCCGACAAGATGACCGCTTAATCTAGCGGTTTTGAGCACACGTTAATCTACCATATCATATCGCGTCATATCTTATGTTGTGTACTCTGTATCGACACTGGCTGAGTGAAACTGGTCAGTGCTACTGTGTTGTGTTGGAACTCGAACTTTGAATGTTCTAGGTGCGTCTTTCGATGCCTGGACTGAGAGCGTGATGTGCATGTTGACAGGTGTATCTGCTAGCGTCTGTCGGTAGGCCAAGTGAGATGAATTATGTGTTTGACGAGCTGAAGCAGAACAGTCAGTTTGACTTGCTGTTCACCGAAGAACTCTGCAAAGTCAGTTACCAAGAAGCGATGAATAACGTTTTTGTGTCCTGTCAACAGCAGCAGCCGTGACTGTGTGGTTGAATCCATTCACTTTGCTCTCGGCAGTGTTTGCTTCCTACTGAGCCATTGGCGCCCCATGTGGGCCCGGGGCAATCCCCCTCGTCCCTTCACTTCCCCACCTTCTACTCTATCTTTTAGTATCATTTACTTTTTCGCTTTTCCCTTTCGTACTCGCTTTGTCTATTTTCTGGCTTTTCCATTACTTTCCATTCCGCCAGAATAGTCCCAGCACGTTTCCAGGACGGATGTCATAGGAGGTGACTAAATTTAGCTTTAGTTTTTAGGTCGGCTCTTCGACAGAGTCGACCTAATAAAGCCGGTCTCAAATGTCCGTCCATCTGTCAGTCTGTGCGTATGTTCATACATACCTGCAAACGTACGTACGTCCGTCCGTTCACAAAAAAGTTTCTTCAATTTCAATGAAATTTTGCATGTAGGTAATATTGTGCCCTAGTTTAAGAATCAGTGGTCAGTTGCCATCTCCTATTGTAAATGGCGGAGGAGATAACTTTTGAAAATGGAAGGATTGCCAACTTTGAAAAGCTCGTTACCTTGACCTTGACCTTGGATCGGGTCATACTACATAACCTCGTGCATCAGTCATCGGACTGAGAAAGTCCAAGAGAAATCTGTTAGATTTGCAGTCGCCGATTTTTACAATCCCGATGATCTTTCTGATGCCATACCAACAGTATCAAAGCCATGATGGCAACGGCTGTTCTAGGAGCAATTGATAATGTCTTAACGTTTCTGTATCATAGACTGATGCGGGTACTGACGCTGGAGAACAGATATGACATCCCTTCCTTTGATGGACGAATAATGTGATTGTGGAAGTGGATTGGAGCCCGTTGAGTCCCCTTTAGTGCTTGGCTATTGTTGGATCTGGCCCAATCGTGTGGCCAAGACCAGCATTGCCAAGAACAAGACCCAAGACCGGCAAATGAAACACAAAACAAATTCGCAATGCTCACAATAACAGTTAATTTAATTTATCTTTGCCGCCTGCATAGTCTCCGGCCTGGGTGAACTTTATAAAAACAACAAATAACTAGTTAAGTAATAAAATAATTAGTTAAACTAATTAAATAATTATAAGTGACAATCTTTGTTATTAACTTGTGCAAAAAGGATTACAATTTTACGATGTATGCATGCTAACAACTTATTGATTGGTCCCGAAACAGCCATGACTGATCCTTGAAGGCCAAGTGCCAAGACTAAGACCGCAAAATTCCAGTCTCGAGTGGTCTCGAGACCAAGACAATGGTCTCCAGGACTACATCTCTGGTTGGTTGTGGCGGCCCAGTCTGGAGTGAGTTGAGAAAGAAGTGTGCGGTGTAGGATGATCAGCTGCGGCTGGCAATCATGGACTACCTGAGACGCTACCATGCCGCCGACGTGGAGACGATGGCACTCGTCGCTAAGCATTTCTCCATATACCGCGAGTGGGCGCTGCACCTTGAGCTGTCGGCACGCACACGCCTTCAGCCGCTCAGAGGAAGAACTGTGCCAAGTGAGTATGGTGTTCATTACCCACGCCGACGGCCATCGCCGGAGTAATGTTTTCACCGGCGTTTGTCTGTCTGTCTTTCTCTCTGTCTGTTTAAAGGTAAAGGCTTTCCATACTTGTTATCGAGTGTTGGGCCCGGAGCTGATCCCGGTGTACAGTCGCCCCAACTGACAGTGAGTGAATAACTCAATCAATCAGTCACACATACCTCACAGGTGAGAACGTCCCAAAGAGACAGCTAAGACATGCACACCTGTAAGGTAAGACAGGTGTGTCATGTGAGCATGTCTTACCTTAGAGGTGAGCACGTCCAAGCTGTCTCACTTACATTACAGGTAAGCGTGTTACAGCTGTTAAGTGTTGAAGGTTTTGGTTTGTGGGTGTTGTTTGCGCCGCTGGGCGTGTGGTTGCACAGTCTCGCCAGTCAGCGTGTTTTGTCGTTTTAAGTCGTTCAGTTAGAACTGTCCGACACTAATATCGTCTAGTCTGCATGTTTTACTGTTCGTGATCACGGTGGTAGCCGGATGTCATCCCGCGAACTAACACTCGGCTCGGAGACAGGAGTTTTTCGGTGGCGGGTCCGAAAGTATGGAACAGTCTTCCCGCTACACTGCGACAGCCTGACGTTGAACTCGGGCAGTTCAAGCGACTTTTAAAGACATTTTTGTTTGGCGAGGCTGCAGCGCACTAGTGACGTTTTGCTTTTAATGCGCTGTGTATAAATTGACTTACTCACTCAGTCACTTTGTTCATTTTGTGCAGAGACGATGTTTGATGACATAAAGTTGTCACTGAATGAGTACATTCAAGCTGCTGAAATATATGCAAAGGTAACACCAGCTTTTGTCACATGTAACTTGTAAGTCGGATAAATTTCTGTTTATCGTGTTGATAATTGTTGGTTCATTTGCTAAGCTGGGAGTGACTTAGGAAATCTGGGCTTTTAGAATTGTTTCTTTCAGGTCCGTTCAGATGCTTGTGTGGTTGCTGTTACTGTATTAACATTTTCTTGCCTTCGCATGCAGTGTCGACAAATCTTCATATTTTGGGGATGTCTGTCTGTCGTGTTGGTTCATTCATTTTGTCCGGAGAGATATTGTTACCACGAGATCTCCCGCACGCATTGAACAATTTTGATAAGACTGACTGGGAATATGCACTAGCCCCCTAATGATGACCTGATTAGATTCTGGAGGTGAAAGGTCAAAGGTCAAGGTCACAGCAGGCCTAAGTATGTGGTGGTGAAGACATCCACGTCGACGCTGGGACATCACAGTCCATCTAATCTAGTTAGAAGCTGGGCACAATCTGCCGTAATGCCGGTTTAACAGAAATCAGAGGCAATAGCAGCAGCAGCAGGAGAATGAATAGTGTGGCTTGAGCAGTAATACCAGGGCTTAAAGTGTGCCGGTACGCGCCAGTACTGCGTACTGGCACTTCTGAGAAAAGCTTGAGACAGCACCGGCACTTCTGTCACGGCTGAAAGTATGCCGGTATTAAAATTGCTGCTATCAGATGTCATATTTTACAGCTAAAATGCACCAAATTCGATTTCGGCTGGGGATCCGCTGGGGGAGCTTACAGCGCTCCCCCAGACCCCCTAGCTGGATTTAGGGGTGCCTACTTCTAAGGGGGAAGGGA
>Ga0209780_1003168_pt1 | contig 12124 bp, 9 predicted proteins | sample WorMetexBAHAMAS2_FD_187384 | JGI IMG/M metagenome (GOLD analysis project Ga0209780, IMG submission 187384) | Marine gutless worms symbiont microbial communities from Max Planck institute for Marine Microbiology, Germany - Inanidrilus exumae... | ecosystem: Host-associated > Annelida > Digestive... | reverse complement strand
GGACCAAACAAAGCCAACTTCAGCTTAAGAGTTCAGGTCAGATTTTAAGATTTTAATTTATATCAAAGTTTGCACTTAACTACGATTTTAAACTCGGTATAGAATTGATCTGCACTGCCACTATACACATTCATATTAACTAGGTTTTAAACAGAGTTTAAAACTGAAACTTGAGCGAAAGATAAAGTCACCTATTAAGCAAAATTAGCGACCAGTAGCATTCTACAATCTCAGTAACTTGGCAACAAAATAGTACAAACAATGTTCTACAATATGCCCAGAATACACAAAAATCTAGTAATAATATGAGTATCAACATAATATCTATATGGGATGGTGCAAAATAATATATACATGGGATGGTGCAAAAAACTTTGGAAATTGGCCTCCGCGAGTTGTAAAGGTGAAAAATATTTCACAGCAGTACACTGTGACTCAAAAAAGCAATACACTTGGAATTTTGATAGTAACTTTGGCAAATGTAAAATGGCAAATCCTTTCACGATCACAGTGCTAAGGAAATTTTGGACATGCACACATTATAAAGATTCTCCATCTCACCTTGAATATGTTTCTACACTACCTTGTGAAACTTGACGGTACAGCTACTGTCAATTTCAATGACATATTGCATGTAAGGCTTCAGAAATCATCTTGCAAAATATGAGGCCGTCTTAATAGCTCAGGTCTGAATCCTGTGACTATAACATCTGGAAAACAATGCAGCAATGCTCAGAAGAGGATCCGTGATGTCAAACAACTGAAGCAGTGGATGATTGATGCGTAACAAGGGCTGCAGCAGACAGTCATTGATGAAGCTCGCACCAGTGAATGGCATAAAATGTCTGTGAACTTGTGTTTGTATCTGAGATGGGACATTTTCAGCACCCACTTCAACTTCCGGACTATTTATCAATATCAATATTCGTTTATTAAACACAAATGACAGAACGCAACTGGCAGGCAGAAAGACGATACAGGCCTAATCTACTATACAAAAGTTACATGAAATAGTGATGGGTTAAGCAGATGTGCACAGTGGGAGGAGAAAATGTCGAAGCACAGGAGGCGGGTGAAGAAGTTGAGTCTGTGAGATGACCAGAATGGTCGGGTAATTGTCTATTGTGCGCCCGAGGTCGCAGGTTTATCAGGTAGGTGGACTGCAGTAGGTATTAGTTACAAACATTACTGTAACCTTCTGACAATGACGAAAATGTTTGTCGCATAAACATCACAGAGTTTGTTGTCAAATCATATTCCCAAAATTCTTGCATTATCTATGCTTTATATCAGCACAAAAATTACGTAAATCATCACTGTGATTTTTTGTAGTATCTGTCATCTAAACGTTGTTAAGTTTTGCTTAGTTTCAAGTAAAATCAAGTAATTTTGACGGTCTGAGTAAAAGTTCAGCCGTTATTTTAGATTTTTGAACTTTGCAAGGTAGTGTGGCAACACAGTTGAAATAAGGTGGAAGATCCTTTAAAAGTTAAAAAGAGTTTCACTGGGAATCCGTGAGTAAAGGGTTTTGACAATCGGTCTACATTTGCCAAAGTTATGATCAAAAGTCAAGTGTATTGTTTTTTTTTGACTCACAGTGTAGTACAGTGAGAAGTTGAAGGTGTGGCATGATCTTCAATGATGACTATTTCTCACTGAGAATTTTTGTCTTTGAAAATTGATCAGCATCTGACGAAGTTATGGGCAACAATACAGTGGAAATTTGTTGACCAACAGCTTCCAATTACCAGGACTTTCTGCACCACCCTGTACTAGATTAAATACAATGCCACGCACAAAACAACATGGATAAACAAGTGTGTCGGTCCTCCTTATTGTCAGGCCGAAATGTACGCCGGCCACATCGCATGCTGCCCCCTGGTGAGTCATGGTGAGTATGAGCTGTGTGCTCCATTAAAGTTAGAAAAAAAGACAGGAGAGACAGATGGATGGACGCCAGACCATTACGTTACACTTACCGCTAGACACTGCAAGCGTAACAAGGTGTTAACGGGACGTAACACGACTGGCCCGCCGTGCAAAGTCGGCCGCCCCACCGCCCGGCTGCGCCGACCGTCCACGCTCTCGACGGCCGGCAGGCCCTGTCCGCCGGCAGCGTTCCCACTCCGCGTTCCCACGCTTCCGGCAGCATTACAGACGACGACGACGATGACGATGACAGACGCCAGCCAGCAAAACAATACTGGCCCATTAGGTGGGCCAGTTATAATTCCATATAACAGCAGAAAACTGTGCTAAAATTACAACAATTACAACAATTAAACATGACACAAACAGAATGGTGCTTTGGCGACTCATCACAGATGCATGAGTTGTGATTGACACGGCAGGTTATAGGTACTGATGAGGGTCCGCCGTCGGATTCTTCTGATTGCGGTATCGATACGCCAACCAGACTCCGATGGCCTGTGCAAACAACGTTACACCCATCAAATGCTAATTTATCGCTCTATAACAAGTGTCCAAAGCGAAGTAAAGTAAAGTAAAGCACATTGTCATAACTACCTCCAATGTGTAACCACCTCTAATGCGCTCAGACAAACAATTTATGTAGTAAAAAAAATAATTCGGCAAAAGGCCGCATCGCCGTCTTGTCACCCCTCGTTGCAGTGAATGCATTTGTCTGCCACATGCACGATGCAGGCACATTCGCCCGCGGCGGCAGGCAAGCAATCCACAATTCACTCACGCGTAGGTACGTTATTAACGGGCCGGCTCATGTCCCACCTCAAAAGTGCCCCATGACACGGGAGATCTAACAGACTAATAGACGGTTAACTCACCACGAAAATGGCATCCTGATCGGTTAAGCCATGTTTTTTGCACAGCTCACCCGTGTGCTCAACACACAGACACACAGACCACGCTACGTGCGACATCTGTAGCAATAGTCCACATCTGTGGATTGTGTGCAGGCGATGCAGCTGTTGTAGCTGGCATCCCCCAGATAAGAACCGGAGAATTCTGTTAGAGTGAAGTATTACTGCCCGCATGTCGTGCTGACGGCAACATGAACATTCAGATTAGGGAGATGCTAAAGTACTTCTCAATTGACTGAGTTAAGGTTTTACGTCCCACCCAACACAAGCACAGATCATTTCGGAGACGTTCTTCCCAGCCAATCTCTTGGCTTAGTACTGAACAAACGAAAACAAACACAACAAAAGCAAACATGCATCCATAACAAAATATGCTACAACATAAAATTAACACATAAAAGGTTTGGTCTCGCCTCCTACGACCTGCAGCCTAGAAACGGAATGGCTCTGGTCTGGAAGGTATAGACAGACAAGTCACGAAGTAAACCAGTAAGCAAGTAAAATAAGTAAGAAAAAAAGCATAAGGAAGAAGAAAGTAAAGAAAAAAGAAAATGAGGAGGGAAATTAAGTAAACACACAATTTATATAGTGCCGAAATCAACACATGAATCACAGCAAATTCCCAGTCCGGAGCCTGTACAGGGACGAGGTTGCAATTCTTTAGAGCAACTGAGTCCAGATTCTAAGTTTTGCTCTTAGTCTCCAGTCACAGATCAAAAGTCTTGGCATGGATCTTGATGTCAATACCAACTGATAAGGTCTCAGTCTTGCTCTTGAGGCAGATCAAATTTCTGTTCGTCTCCGAATTGTGCAAATGCTCAAAAGCAAGAAAACTGCCATTATTTCACCCTAGCTTCTCAAATTTCAGCTTCCATGCCTGTCTCTTCTGTTTTGGCTGTGTTCTCAAGACCTAGGTGTTGAATTCTTGGCCTTGATCTTGAAAACCAGTTGGTCTTGATCTCGAGCCAGGACGTTCAGGTCATGGTCTTGAACTGGAGTAAAGTCTTGATAACGAGACCGCAGACAGCCAATGTAGTCAGTTAACAGATCAATTCAGAATGAGATCGTTAACGATTGTGACGAGAAAGTGCTTCGGGTTTCCATCCATGCATTGGCAGTGTTGGTTGGGCACTTGCAGAAAGGGGATCCTGTAAAAAACCCGTGTCACATCCGGAAAGGTTCTCTTCCGAAACAATGTAGGAAAAACGAAACGGATCCAGCTGACCCAGGAGACAGACCTACATGAAGATTGGCCGTTACACAAGTATGTGTTTTCTCCTTCCCGCAACTGTCTGCCATCATGCAGACCCCTCTGGACAGACACTCATCCTATAGACGTCACCAGTCAATGGCCAGATGATTGGAAGTCAGCCTCGGTGGTCAACTCTTCCCTTGTGGATGACTCTACTATCCAGCAACCAGGATTTAAACTGCCACAATGATACTGGACACAAATAAACCATTTCCGGACTAACAAAGGTTTTGCGTTTTCTGCTCAAAAAATGGACCGCAATTTTGTCCAGTTTCGCCGCGAAAAATTTACAGCTGTAACAATAACGACAACAACCAGGAAAACGGCTGGTTATAAGTAAGTAAATCGACGGCATTACCTCAGTGAAGCTGAAGAGGAGCCCAATACCGCCGGCTGCTTTCACTGCATGATCAATGTACACTGCAACCCGATCCCAACATGACTTACACGGGCATGTCACATTCTCTGTCATGTCACTCGGAGCTGCCACCCCAGTGCAGCAGAATGAAGTACTATTCTGACAGCACGCCTGTACATCAACAACCAACCACATTTAACTCTTTCGGCACTATTATCAACAAGTACGTGAGTGGGTACTGACCTCTATCCACACATGCCGATCTTACGTCCACATGCGGCGCGATATTCCACAAAAGTCGCATGACTATCAGATGAATCGGCCAGCATACAGGAAAGGAAAGGAAGCGTATTTATATAGACCCTTTTATATACTATGTATATCTCAAAGCACTCAGGCAAGGATCACACAGTTTTACCTGCAAATATATCATGCCTGCCCTTCCTTCGTAAGCGTTCACCAGATGGCGCCACCCCTAACTAAGGTAAGAGACATCCAATTGCAGCTTACTACTTATCTATCGACCTCGAAGGGATGAAAGGCTGAGTTGGCCTGGTTGGTTGACCTATAGCGGACGGTTTACCCACATAAGTGGTCACCCGTCAGCTACAGGTCAAGCGCAGTACAGGGAAAGTTCGCCGGCCAAATACCAACGTTTGACCACTGTGCCACACAACCAACCAACGCATGCCATGCGAACTCGTCCGATTTTGGGCTTTCAGGGGAGCAAAGTTCACAAAAATTTTTGTCATTCCCTGCCTTGGATGCAAATAAACCGCCGTGCAAAATTTGACGCCACTAGCTTTATCCTTGGTGGAGAAATCTGTAACCGTACAAAAAACCAACACACAAACAGTAAACGATTTATCAACACCTTGCCTATCGGCATGTGTGGATAACAAGTGTCGAGCCTAAAAGACTGGATGTTGTGTGGATGCTGACTGAAGGGTGTTGTGGTGTCTCATTAATTGTCGACAACAGTTGGCAAGTGATTAGCTATGGTTTGTAATTCTGTACACATCGGCGACTTGCGGACGTTTTCAGTTGATTTTCACTGAATAAACCGAAATCCTGTCAAGTTTCTAATTTCCTTTCCGGTCCATTTGACCTACTGACCTAAGTAGTATGGCATACAATGCGACTCCCAATGATGATGATTTCCACTGCGTTTGAAGATGATATGACCATCCGTGGTCGCATCATAGCGTTTTTGCTGCTGATACGCTACGCGAACCTGTGAACTTGACCTTTCAATCTTGTACAGCGTTCATACATGGCAGGTCACGTGGTCGACCCCTCCACCAAGTTCAAATATACTACGCCTATCTGTTGTTGAGCTAGCAGTTACTACGTCCAAAATTCTTGGCCACTGCTGATCAACAAGGTGCTAAATGTATCACACAGTAGAGAAGCAAAACATCCAAAGTGTGGAAGGACGACTTTCACTATAAACTCATACAGAAGGGCGCTAAAGCCGGGCCACTGTGTAAGTAAAAAAATTAGCCCCGCACGGGACTGGCGGTCGACTCCTACTTACTGCCAACTTCAAAGTCACATGACACAAAAAAACAGGACAAAAATAAAAAATCCGGCCCCGATAAGCTTTAGGTAATGACCCTAATTTATGATTCTGTGGTCATTTGCCAGCCCCCATTATAAATGGGAAGGAGATAGGATAGCCTTTGAAAATGGCCGAATTTCCAACTTTCAAGGGCTTGTGACCTTGACCTTGACTCGGGTCATACTGCATACCATCATGCATCACTCGTTGACCTCTACCTACATACCAAATTTCAGAGAATCGAACAAACTTTCTGTGGACGGACGGATGGACGGACATTTGAGACCCACTTTAATAGGACGACTCCGAGGAGTCGACCTAAAAAGCTGCCATATATTTCACAACTTCACAAGGTAGTGTGGCAACATAATTATGGTACGGTGGCAACGTTACGGTACCGACGTCTGTTTTGCAAACTTACAGCTGAGTCTCAGGGTGACAGAGTTTTGAAAATCGGTCAGCACATGGCAAAGCTATGTGCGGGCAAGACTATACTAGCCACTTATTTTAACTCAGCCCAGTTTTTTGTTCGACATCCGGTATCAATAAATGCCGAAACATCCAGCATATACAGACCGAAGTGCTGTTACACGGTGGATGAGGAAGTCCACTGCCGCTAACGTTTGTCTGGTCTTCGGGAAACGCTCCGCAGCAGTCGAATTTCGCCTGCATTTCGCCGCGCAGTCTTTCGGCTTCACGCCATCCGGTGCGAAACAACGACTTCTGCTGACTTGGACCGATCGCCAGACACGCACATGCAACTATGAACTGAACAACGAACAGTAGAAACAGCACGACGATGTACTGCAAACCACTAAAGGAAAACAACCGGCAGCGTTTTGGCATTTCATACACTAGTGTATAGCATGATAACACCATGCTGTTACCATTCCACCCATTCCCACATGTCCAGTACCCATTCCCGTCCAATTCCTGTTCCCATCGGTTATCCCATCCCATTCCCCTAAGGTGAATTCCCATTGTAAAGTATACATCCATTTGTATAGCGCATTACGCAAAGCGCCTCAAATGCGCTCAGACATGGATCACACAGTTTTACCTGCAAATTACACCATGCCTGCCTTTACTCCCCAGCCGCAGAGCATCACCGCCCTTGGCTGGTACTCATTTTACCACCCCACGGAGGGTAGAAGGCTGAGTCGACCTGGGTGGTTGGTTACATACTGAAATAAAGTGCTGCCTACGGGAGTTGAACCCGGACGCGGTCACCCATCCCAGTACCAACCGAGCTCAGCATAGGTTAACCTCGTTGATCTAGACCAACGACGCTGCCACTATGCCACGCCGCCAACTGGCAGTTCCTGCAAATCTGTTACCTATACCATCCCATAGCCACATTTGCATAATATATCCCTACACAAAAATCTTACAAGCACCATAACATGACAAGTAAAGCAGCAAAAAGCAATATAAACACAAAAGCCACATTATTCAGTACAATCAATTTCTAACAATATTGGACCGTTACATATCACTTAATGTTGTAGGCCGACTCAGCACTAAACAGTCAATATAAACGTTCAAAATCTTCTAACTGGAAGCACAGGAGGGCCATATATAGTGTGCTACATTTTAAAATAGTAAATTTACACTCTAAATTAATTACTACCACACGTGGTACACTATTTAACCATGCCAGCTGTACAGCCGCCGGCGTGCGGTAGGGCGTTCAGTCGCGTCTGTATCTTTGTCCACACTCTCAGCTATCAGCACCAAAGTCTGTAGACATGTGAGCCCATGACAAGACCTTGGCATGCACTGACCCTGAGGTCAAAAGGTCAAATCCTAACCATAACCCTAGCCTAGGGTTTTAACCTTTACGATGGGGGATGGGCTGGGATTCGCCCGTTGTGGGACTGCATGTCGATACAACTGCACATTTCTATAGTTAATATATAACTTTAATTAGTCAGTAAGTAAATATAATTTATAAACGTGCACAGCGGTCAGCGGAAGTTGAATCAGAGGCTTAGCCACAAATCAGCTGTCTCGCTCGTTATCTGCTTAGCATAACTGTGGCCAGCACTTCATCTGATACCATTGATATCCTGCTAGTTCTGCATGCACCAGAACAGTAAATTTCACTCTTTCAGTCCATACAGAAATCTTATATTACTAATTTTGGTATGGTGTCCGTTGGTGACACTGCAGGGCGGGACATGCAACTGGCATTAGCCCAGCACACGCCAAAGCTGCGGGTATCGTTGGCCCAGCCGCAGATCGCAGTTCTCCCATACGGTTTTCTGGTCACTTTCACTTTTGCCCCCACCCCAACTCCACGAGTTCCCCAATCCCCATGTACCAGTCTCTGCAAGGACCCTGCTGGCCCAGCTGGGTTCCCCGAACCCGTGCAGTCCTCTAGTTGAAGGCACTCTTGCCGATGAACTGCCGGCCGCAGGAATGCTCATCAGGTACTAGTGATGTGAAACGACAATCGGTTTACCGATAATCGCTTTATTAACCGATAATCGGTTTCAGAAATCCAAAACCGATTACTGCCAACATGGGACTTTGCATAGGCCTGGCCTGTGCGGCGTTCATCTGTAGTCTCAAATAACAATGACATTTCGATTATCGGTAAAAAAAACGGTTTCAGCAAATCGATAATCGGCTGTGAAAAAAATCGGTTTTCACATCACTATCAGGTACTAAACTGAGTCATGGCCATACTATCGTTTTGTAATTGTTGGACTGACCAAAATAACACTGGCACCCGATTACATTCATTAAATACATCTCAATCAGTCAAGACGTATACGGCAACTAATGTACACCGGCCAACAATGAAGGATACAAAGAACAGCGTAACTTGGTGGTGCAGAATTGTACCCACGATGCCAACAGAAGCAATAATGAGTAAAAATACACCGCAAGCGATGATTCCACCCATCACTGATATGTCTATGATGTACGCCGCGGCCTTCGCAAATGCAGCAACTCCGATGAGAATGAATGCGACCACCTACATACAGAACACACACTGGCGTTAGAATGGTGTGCCAACAATGGCTCGGACCTATCCAGTACTTTTCCGCCAACTAATCTGGCTATTAAAAAATTTGTAAAAATGTGGGTTTTAAGCTGCGAATGAAACATGAAGGAGTCGACTGACAAATGATGAAAGTGGTGAAACCACAGACACGCAAGAAAAAGTAAGTCAGAAGCAGAAAGACTTAGATAAGGCTGACAAAGTGGTCTGCCTAAATATTGAAATCCACCGACGAAATACGAAATCCACTGCCTAAAAAAACAAAATCCACAAAGTCCACAAAATCCACTCAAATACAACGTCGGCGAAATATCGAAATAGACAAAATCCACAAACTGTATGAAAATACACATTCCACATTGGCAGTCCACAAACCAGCAGGCCTAGGCCAAATTGTTTTGTTATTGATATAATGTGTCTGCTTTTTTCTGTAGCGTTTAATAAACACGTTAGTATAAGTCTGTCATCTGTCTCTACACGTGTGTTAGATTTCGGTCACGTCTGCAGTACAGTAGGCCTAACAGAAATAAGCAAATGAATGCGTTGCAGGTAGGGAGCGAGTATAGAAAGTCAGCCTGTATGTTTAGTACAGTAGTTATGTTTCTTGCAAGTCTACTCGCGCAGTAGCTATGTGCATACAAAATGAGAAACAGTCGTTGACTCTACAAAACCTGAAACAGTAATCAATATAAACAACTAACTTATCTAACAACAGTCATCATATTTACGTCACTAACTCGCCTACAGAACTGCATAAAATCACATTTACACTTCGACTTTTACTCATCATATGCCATAAATCATTCATTTTGATTTCAACTTTTAGACAGTGGATCTCCTATATGCCCGTGTGGTGGATTTCAATGTTTAAGCAGGTCGATTTCGTTCATTTTATGGATTTTGTGGATTTCGATATTTAGCCAATGTCGCATTTGAGTGGATTTCGTGGATTCCGATTTTTAGGCAGTGGATTTCCTATTTCGTTGTGGATTTAGATATTTAGGCAGCTGGATTTTGTAGAGTTTGAGGATTTCGATATTTAAGCAGACCCCTGACAAAGAATCGTTCCAGAGTCAAGGTGAAGTAGATCAAAAGGAGCGATACGTTATTCATAATGAGGACAATGCTGGTGGCTGAGAAAGGGTGACAAAAGCAACTGCTGCAAGGGATAATTTTTTCCAGTCATTGATTGATTTTGTGGTTTTACGTCCCACTCGACACAAAACAGGTCATTTCGGAGATGTTCTTCTCAACCAATCTCTTGAAAAACTTAAACAAACACAACAAAAGCATATGCATCTGTAACAAAATATACAACATAAAATTTACCCAAAAAAACTAGCTTCCTCATATGACATCCAGCCTGGAAATGGAGAGGGCCTTTTCTTGTTTCAGCACTTCATAAACTTGACACTTACTTCTTTACATACTGAGAGACTTAACTACTTAACTACAGCCCCGGGTCCAACACGGGGCTCTTTTTCCAGTGAAGATGACGACTTGATAAAGAGCAATATCGCACCTGATTGAGTCAGTAAGCAAGTAAGTAAGTTGAATACTTCTATAGCACACAATATCATAATCATAATGCGCTGTGATTTCTAAAGATTTTCAAATTAATGCGATTTCAGATGTCGCCTGAACTGTCCATAGCTGGTCATCTGTCGCAAATTAGTAGGGTAAACTGTTCCACAGGCGTGGTCCCGCAGCAGCAAAGCTTCTATCGCCGAAACTGCTGCGAGTCCGTGGAACAGCAAGTGTTCTGTTGGAAGATGAGCGCAGAGAATGACGACCACGCTCGAAGGTCGGTAGTGACGTACGTCGGCACTTTTGATGCCAGTGACAGGTGCACAAGGCAGGCAATCTCAAACTCCACTTGTCTCTGAACTGCCAGCCAATGTATCTGATGCAACACCGGTGTGATGTGGTAAGCAGATGTGTTGAGTAAACTGTAGATTGGAACAGCAAAAACTGTGCAAACTCCTTTAAAAACCGCTTGACCGGATTGTCCGACACTGACGAAGCATATTCAAGTTGAGGTCTCACTACATTCGGCACCAAAGTAACCGTGATGCAGCGGTCGCTCGGATCGGGTCATGGAAACTTTTAGCAGGTAACACATGATTAGCCCAGTCTGTTATTGTGTTTTTATGTTCGTGTTCTTGTGTTTCTAGACTCTTCTGTGTTTTTATTGTTTATTAGGCTTATAACGTTGTGCAGTTGTCAGTGCACTGTGTGCCTTACTTCACCACGAGGATTGTGATTAGTTCATTGCCTAAATTGTACTGTGCACTGTATCATTCTTGAAATTAAATGATAATGATGATGATGGAGTACCGTATGGCCTAAAACCGGCTCAGACGAAGTATTTGTATGTCTACGTATACTAGTACCCTATCCTATCTCGTTAACAGGTTAAGGTTAGGGTCAGCAGTGCTGTTGCTGCTGTAGTTCTTGTACTGCCCAATACGCGCAGTTTCTGGGTTTCATCAGACTGCTGACATCATACAGCTAAAATTCCTATAGACCAGGGGCCCAATTTACAAAATATCTTAAGAAAAATCCTAAGTTTATCATAAGTTTTTCCTAAGTTTATCTTAAGTTTATCCTAAGTTATAAAGTTAAGATTATCATGCATTTCTATATGTAATTTACTGAAGCATTCTAATAACGTATTAAGTTCTTCCTGTATATCTGCAGACAATTCTGTGAAGAAATGTTAAGTTATTTTTCAGAAATTGCATTTTTCTTATTAAGTTGATCTTAAGTTTTGCGTAAGTTCATCCTACGTTTTTCTTAAGATTTTCCTAAGTCACACTTTATCATAAGATTTTCCTAAGTTTATCGTAAGATATTTTGTAAATCGGGCCCCAGGCCCGTTGAGAGCCCGTTTGGGGTCCGGTGGAACTACGGTCACTCACGGGGCCCCCTGCAGGCTGCCTTACCCCCGATGGATCGAGGGGCCCCTCGGACACTACGGGGTGCGGGGTTGCTTACCCACTTACACCCCCTCTCGACGGCCCTGTTCAAGGCCTGTGGAGGAAAATGTTCCTTTCTTCCGGCTGAAAGTGAAATTTAGAAAACCAGTTCCGGCAACGTGTGT
>Ga0209780_1003167_pt1 | contig 12124 bp, 6 predicted proteins | sample WorMetexBAHAMAS2_FD_187384 | JGI IMG/M metagenome (GOLD analysis project Ga0209780, IMG submission 187384) | Marine gutless worms symbiont microbial communities from Max Planck institute for Marine Microbiology, Germany - Inanidrilus exumae... | ecosystem: Host-associated > Annelida > Digestive... | reverse complement strand
CTTAGCTCTAGAGCTCATTGAAAGATGTGCGTTGTCTGACGCCGCCGTCGCTACAGGAAGGTGGTCTCCGCTTGTATTATTTGGTTGGAAGTGTTCTTATTGTTGTAGCAGGTTCCTAGGTGCCTTAGACAGTTCCAGGGGGTCCGATGTGGTCCGCTGTGGTCCGATGTGGTAATTAGTCATACCGTAGCCCAACGTGTAGTCCGCCCGGCATGGGGCAATGGGCAAATGCGACTGTGCATTTCTTACTTACTTGCAGACTGGCTATGCTACTGCCACCTAGCGAATGATTATTAAAACCCCGATATTATATACACAACGTTTTGTAGTATGCAACAGATTTATTATATACACAACGTTTTCCTGCTGTTTTAGGCGATCATAAAGTTAAATTACTAAACTGACCCTAACCGTACCACTAGCCCGTAACCGACACAGTAACCGTAACACTAACGCTACCCTCCATGATTGCCGCTTTTTTCGTATAGCTAATTTGTTGATGCGTTGTCGCATGCACATATCAACCAATCACAGAGCACTGTGTATATAATAATAATAATAATAAATCTGTTGCACAACTGCACAACGTTGTGTATATAATATTAATGTTATTAAAAAAGTCAGAGCACAGAATATTTTAACTTACGTTCACTCAGTACCCATGCGAATGACCACAAGATCTCATGGAGATCTCTGAGTAATTCCCGTTTGGCGGCGTTGATTTCCTTGCGACAGTTGGCACATTGCATGCTGCTTACACGATCAGAGATAATGGTTTTAGTAAAGCTGTTGTATTCTCGTAAAACTGTTTGATGTTGACTCCTGCATCGATGTGCGGACCAGGGCAGCTTCGTAAAGCTACGTCTACGCAATTGCCGCGTCTGCGTCAGAGTAAAGTGAAACGATACTGCTCACTGGCCGCCGACCAGTGGCGGTGCTACACCAGGACGCGCCAGATCATATGACCTTGTTGTACTTGTAAAGCTTACGCCCTAGCTCAAGTTATGTGAATCGAGTTTCGAGTTAGTGAAATTTGAGTCAAGTTCCTAGTTGAAAACTGAGGCTTTGAATATTCGAACTTCGTGTAAAACATCTCTAATTGCAACTAGATGGCTGTATTGTGTGGAATGCCCACAATATGGTACTCGGCTCGAAGCGCTTGGCTATCTGTGTGACTGTCTATGTGGGCGTCAAAAGATAACAAGTGGTGAAAGTAATTTGGCATACATAAGGCACATCGCCGCTGTAGATGGATGGTTCAGTGTAATTTGACAGGTGACGGCAATGTGTCCCTTGCCAGGGCCAGCGGCAAACAATATACTCTGAGTGCCCCAATTTTCATCCAAATCGCTTCACTACTGGTGGAGTTATAGCTGAATGCGTGAACACCGTCAAAACGCGCCATAAACACCATGCAGCTTTTGCAAGTGATTTCAGAATAAATCACACAGTTCAGCTCCAGAACTGTCATCTGTGCTGAAGACGTCTACTTGTCGCTCCACAGGACGTGCCATTCTCTCTTCCTGCATCTCCACGTACCACAGCAGCAATATCTAAAAACTCGTCTCAGTGAGCTGCCCTCAATGCTAAGATGGCCAAATGTGCGGAGTTCCGGTGGCCTGAAGTCGCCAGAATTGGAAAAAATTTCTGAGAAATTTTTGCGTTTTTTGGGGAAAAACGACCCCTTATGATAAAATTTTCACAATTATGTTCGGAAAGTTTACATCGCGACACCGATCGACGTCGTTGTGTGAAAAATTCGTGAAAATTGTCCGACGGGAAATCGGTGAAATCATGCGTTGTTTACGTGACCAAAAGCAAAATTTCGGCTCCCTCTCAGACTGTCGCTACCGCGCGGATCATGCCCAAAGTCTGCCGTGGCCAGCCCACAACATTTGGCTCTCAGCGTTCCAAATTTCGTCCAAATTTGTTCACTTTTGGGCTTCGGCAGATTTATAGCCGCCCGCGTGAAGGCCGTCAAAATGCGCCTTAAAGTGAATCCAAATACTCAGCGAAGCTATAGCTTCTCACCGAGTAAATAAATTTATATTCTGTTATACTGTTCTTGTGATTAGGCTTATGCAGTAAATTACCTGAAGTGGAATTGCAGTCTCTGCTGAAGATTATGTAAGAAGACAATTGCAGCACTTGCCCGCACCGCCAAATCATTGCTAACAATCGTCGCGCTCCTCACCTGTAGACTAGCATGGCTACTATACAGAGCACGCATGGGGTTACAAGTTTGCCAGTGGGCACAAACATCCGTAACTCATTAGTATTACTCATTGTTCTGGGACATCATAAATTGAATTGAGCACTGGGGAAAAGTCGGCTGTCTATGATTGCCTTACGGTTGCTGTTCAGGATGTGTTAAAGCGATTGAGACTTATTGACGATCGAGTGATTAATGCTCTCAACAGCAGTCTTCCTACTGAGTCTTTCAAGGAGAAGAAGAATTCCGAAGAGCAATGCAAAGAATTCTGTGATCAGGTTTGTTTTTATCTGTGATACTGATTTGTGGCATTCTGTTGTTTCTTGTCATGTTGCAAGTACTTGTTTATTCTTGAAGTGTTCTGAAAATTCTGGGCATCTTTATTCATTACGTACAGTTAGATTTCTGGCTAGAATTTCTGATGCAGTTGCTTAGAATGAGGTGTTTTTTATATTTCTGGTGTGAAACATTGTCATTTTTAGAATTGTTTATAATATAATAGCTGTGTTGCTGGTTTGGGACTTAAATTTAAATGTTAGTGAAACTATTGTCATTGTGTTCATATTTTGTACAACTACAAAATGTGACAATTTAAGCAATTATATTTTACAAATACCCTGATATGGTTGTTCTCCAAATTATTAAAGCTTGTTGATTGTCATTTATTGAGCAACCTTAAGTCAACCTTATGTCACATTGCCATTAGTATTAGTGTACTGTGATGATTGAAAGCATATAAATAATGAATGTGACAAATTTTTATTTGTAGCAAATGTTAGTTGCTATGTATGCCATTTACAAAGTATTCTTTTGCTTTGTTTAACAATTAAAGATGCCGTTTTGCAGCTGATGCGGGCACACAGTGAACGAAGTCGAATCATCAAACGATGTATAACAGAGGTGTCTGACATTGTTAATACTCTTAGAAAACAGCGTGAATCCGGTGACAGTGATCCTGCCATAACAATGAAGCTACGAAGTGAACGGAACAAGGTTACTATCTGTTAGTTGTTAGTGAATGAAGTACTTACAATAAATTTGTCATACGAATATGTTAATTTGTACAGATTCATTCTGTAAAAGTTCTGCAAGCCTCAATGTTTGTTCACTGTAATTGCAATAACAGCAGCAGCGATGTAGTCGAGGCATGGCTTTTTTTGAGGTAGGGGCCGAGGCAGAACTGCCGAGGCGAAGCTGAAGCAGTGAAAGCTGGGAACTAGGTGAGACTGAGGCAAGGCTGAAGCAAGGTAGTGGAGAGGAGACAGAGGCCTGAAAATAGAAATACGAGAAAAACAAAAGAGTTGTAAATACTGTAAAATGTAGAATAATAATGTCTGTCACCTACAACAATTGAGACAGAGAACGTATTTGCCAAGTGCAATAAATGCACTACAAATCTCTGAAATGTAACTAACTCATACTTCTACTTCTACACATGTAGATTGAAGTGGAAACTTCGAGACTGATCCAGGCCGTGACAAAAATAACAAGGCTGGGTCAAGACCTAGGCACTTGGTTCAGTACTGAGGCAGAGGGTTGCTGAGGCAGAGTTGAGACTGAGACAGGCAAAAAGATCCTTCCGAGGCTGCCATTGCCTCTAGGACTACATCACTGAGTATTAGTGATACTGGTGGTGGTAGCAGCAGCTGCAGCATCAGTAGTTTTAGAGTTTAATATGAAACTGCTTATTCAGTCTTACCAGATTCAGCAATTGTTTAAAAAGCTGCAGTAAAATTTATTTCTTGTCCCGCAATTCAATTAGCATTTTCTTTGTTGTATATTTTGTGATTGTAATTGGCCTGTTTTTGGTGCATTACTTGTTGTCAGATTTTGTGTTGTGTAAAGGTTTTGTAAACTTTGTATTGTAAATTTGTAATGAGTGTACTAGGATGAAAGAAAAAAAATAAAACAAAAGTAACAGTGTGACTTCTGTAAGAATAAAAAAGAAATAAATATTAACTAAAATCGTATATACTATACGAACTAAATAACATTTGGAATAAAAGGGATAAGTATGCAGTTGATATCTTCTTGGATTCTGATTGTGCATTTGCTACTTTTGACTTATTATTTGGCACTTGCTGTTAAAAGTGTTAGTCTTTAAAAGATAACTGTGTGGCATGCCGTCACTGTTAATTTTTTGTTAATAATTTTAGCTACGCATGATGCAGGCAGAACTCAACGTTGAAGAAATTGTTCGCGATAGAAGCTTAAAGGTAAAGCGGTACTGTAACATGTTGTTGGGTTAAAAAGTTTGGCTTCTTGGTTGTGCATTATGAAAGGCATCTGAGCCATGGCCTGTAAAAATCTTCAGTCTGTGCCTCTGTGCTTTGCACTGTATATGGGTAGAATTCAGAAATGGAGTGTGTTTATGTGTATAGTTAGGTTAGTTAAACGATTACCAAAAAATCGATTATTAAGTTTTTAATGTTTTCATTTTCCCTTTTCACTCTTGAAGTTTGTCACTTATCTGTATGCACTCAGTAGTTATATCAGTGTTTGCATTAAGTGAGTTGACGTCTCTTTATGAGTCCACTTATATATGTCCAACTAATAACACCATTAAACAACAGCGTCTGATTGTATTGACTTTATAGACTTGTGATCCACACATGCCAATAGGCAAGGTGTGGATATATCGGTTACTGTTTGTTTATTTTTTTGTGAGTGTGTTGTACAGTTACGGATTTCTGCAACCAGGATAAAGCTAGCGGCGTCAAATTTTGCACGGTGGTTCATCGGCGACCTGGGCAGCGAATCTCCTATTATGGGGAACTTTGCTCCCGCAGAAGCCCAAAATCAGATGAATTGGCATGCGGCAATAAGTATTGCCGATAGACGCTAGTCGTGTTTACTGACAGCGCACATACCGTTAGTTGAGGGGACTAGCGTCCATTGGCAATACTTGCCACCGGTATGTGTGGATATACGGCCATCCCCGAAGAAGGGCATACTTGTTTCCATATTAGTCCTGAATAGTTCAGTGATTCTTTTATGTTATTTTTGTGTCAAATGTCATACTCACTGGATTGGAAGGTCCGATCACCATTATGCAAGTGGGTCTTCAATGGAATGCTTTTGCTTAATTTCACTACTACTTTTTGCGTGATCTTTCGATGATTGTGTTTCAACTTGTCATTATATTATTTTCCATAAAAGGCAACTGTGTGCATAAAATAGTTACTGTGAATAGAGAAAACAGCACTTTCTGATGTAATTCAGGAATCTGTGTACTGTGTCATGTCATTGTTGACATTGCACTGATAAGTGTTTTGCACTAAACAAAACTTTTTGTGGCTAACAGCAGATTTGAAGATGAAACTTTAAGGGCCAGTTTTCTGCCGCAAATTAATGTTACTTTAACGTTAATAGGAGATTAACTGCTATTAATTATTAATGGTAGTTAATCTCACATTAGCATTAATGGAAGATTAATTTGTGGTGGAAAAACCCACTCTGAAACACGTAACATGCAACTCTGTACAGATTACCAGAAATTAACATTCACAAGTTTCAGGCTCAGTGGGGTCTGCATATCGTTGGAATGCGCCATTATTATTATTATTTTTACTGTTTTGCATGCAGGTGTGTAACTGGTTGATGGTTGGTTTGCAGGCATTTTACGAGCGGTGCAGGCTTATTTATTTGCCGCGAGACTTTCACATGTCCTGACGACGGCCGATGTCATGCTGTCTGTCATACTATTGCTGTGTATATGCATACACGTGTGTGCTGTTTGCAACAGTGAATTTGGTGATCAACGAATCCTGTCTGCGTGCATAGGATATTTAATATGTGGTAGTTGTTGGTTCTGTGTAAAAGTGTGTGCATTATTTCAAATATATGCACTTGTGTACAAAATTATCATCCTAAACATGCAATATAACCTAAATTGTATAGAAAATGCTGTTGAATCCTAGCCATCCAATCAGTCGTGTGATTTGACTTGAACTCAAACTTTGTAACTTGGCAGATATCTGTTGCTGTGCTGGTGATTGGCTGCTATGACAGATTTGAGTAGTTGGCCATATAATGGAGATTGAGGATACTGTAGTTTTTTTCTGAAATTTTGTCTTTTTCATTGATATCCTGTTATGGTTCTGCATTATAAGCTACGTTGGCTACTCATTGGCAATTTGTCACATGCTAGGCATTCACTGTTGAATTGTATATTGTGTGAATGTTGAAGTGAAGTACTTGACAAGTAGTGGGATTCAACATTATCTATAAAAATCCATTACACTTATGGCCAGATGTCTCTTCTGGAACAGATGGAGGAGAAGGACCTGCGAGGGAATTGGCTGACCTATGCTCACCTGGAAAAACGTGGCCTTGAAGATGGGAGGTAGTATTAGTAGTAGTAGTGTAGTAGTGGTAGTTGTAATTTACTTTCTTGTGTGCTGTGTTCTATCGTTAGACTTAAATAGAATCCCACTTTGTGGGTTACTAGTGCCTCCTTAATGTGGGCTGTGTTGTATTCACAACTGACATGAGGATATTTGTACAACATCTGCAACACTGATTTAGTGGTCGTTTTCCAGACAACCTGAGTAAGTCAGCACCAGAAAGGTATAACCAGTGGTGTAATGGCAAATTTAGAAATGGGGGAACGCTTGGAAGTCCTCTTTCCCTTTCCTACACTTCCCTCTCCCTGCCCCTTCCTTCACCTTCCCTGCTTTCCTTCCTCCCCTTTCTTCCCTTAGAAGTAAGACGCCTTAAATCCAGCTATGGAATTTGGAGGAATGCTATAAGCTGCCCCAGTGTGGTCTGGGGCAGAGCCCCAGCCAAAGTCGAATTTGGTGCACTTTAGCTTTAAAATGTGGCATCTGGTGGCCAAAATTTTAATGATTTTCCTGAGAATCGACTTAACAAATTTCGTGCAGTTTGAACAGTATTAAGGCAAATCAAAATCGGGATCATGCGTTCTTTTGTTCAAAGCAAGATTTTTCACTACTGTGAATATAAACAGTTTAAACACTGGTACCTTGGGAACATCCTAATACAAGTGTTCCCACCGGTACTAAAATGTCTATGGGAATGCCGTTCCCAACTATTTAGAAATTACTCACAAACTGAAGTAAAACAGGAACAGAGAAATTTGACGATTAGTGGGAAGAATTACTTAAACACACGTAGCCATAGCTATTGTTACTATGATAACGATGAACGCTGACGGAGAAACAAATATATCAGTGACTGATGCATGGATGTAGGAAAGGCGAAGTTAATTTAGTGTTAATGGACTTGGGTTAAGGAAGTATATGGAGTTAGGGAGAATTGAGCTGCTGACAGTTATAGTGGTTTATCTGCAAATATACCAAAGTTGGATGGGTGCTGCAACTGCCCACTCTACTTGTATTTATTAGTTGTTTACTGTCAGACCCAATTCCTCTACCCAAAAGAAGAATTATATTGGTCTATTATTGAATGGATAAACACGTATTATACAGCGGAGTATTCATCAGAATGCATATTGATTGAAACACAAAAGGAAAATAAAATTAGCATATTATACAACAAACAGGTACAATTCAACAATACAGCAGATACAGTAAAAAAAACGTGGCACCTGTTATTAGAATTATTTGTGTTAAGACCGTTCTTGAATATATGGCACGTTGTCTTAATAGGGTGTACGTATGAGTAGACGATTTACATATAGCAAATAGTCTTTCCAGATGAACTTCACTGCAGATGTTTCACAGCGGTATTTTGTTGGTACTTCAAATCAGACAAGTAAGTTTTACATACACTGTTATTTCAAACAATGTCCAATTCATGTCAGCTTTCAATATATGCTTTGTGACAAGGTAACCGACAACCTCCAATCAGGATTTGTTTTCAAGCATTAATGAAAGACCACTCCCCCTCCTTATGAATGCATGTGGCAAAATGGTAATCTCTCCTTATCTGGGTGTTATATGACAATTATGCAACCCATAAATTTGCTTGGCACAATGATTTGCTTTTGAAGTAAGCTAGTCTTAACTATGTAATGAATGATGTACATTATTACTCTCATTTATAATGCAGTTAACTGTTTCTCATTTTTCACACTGTAAGTTTCCAACTGTATGGTTGCTTGCATAACATTTCATGTTGGGATAATGGATAAAGTAGTTATTTTCTGTTTATTAAAACCCTTTTTCAGGCCACATTGGTGGGTTTGGTAAATTTGGTGAATATGGCTAACCTGTAATTTGTGAAATTGTGACGTTTTCCTGGATTTGTAACTATCATGTTGTGTTTGAACATGTGAATTGTGCTTTCAGTGTGTTCTTAATAACGTTTGAGTTTTTGTCTCGTGCACACTCTTATTTTTTGTCATTATAGTTTTAGAATGTGATCTTGACTATGGTATAAACTTAGGTCATTGTGTGATGTAGTATTGTACTGTAATTTGTTTCTTGTTCTGGTAATAGTTTGTGTTTGTCACATGGTTTCATTTGAATTTATGACATTGAACTTGCACATGTTCTATTTTTTGCAAATGATATGAATAAATCATTACCATTTTGATTTTGTACAGAATACCCCGGTACCCATTTTTAGCGACCGGGTATAGCTACCAATGGCTTATACCGATCGCTTCTTTCAACAGCTTTTCTCAGGAGGCGCAAACTGCCATAAATTAGTTAACCATTTTTATGCAAACTAAGATTGTTACAACTAGTTTTAAAGCTATGCAACCTCAAAAACTGTCGCATCTTGTAATGACTGGCCTTCTAGGCGTGAGTAGGCATTTTTAATGTAATATGATTCGGTTGCTTATCTGAGCACTTGCTGATCTCTTGTACTATCATGACATAGTGCACGATGATAGGATTCTGTAGTTTGTTTCCAAAATCTGTAGCTCGACTCAGTAGATCAGAATGATAAATTAAAACTAGAACTAGATGGCTGTATTGTGTTGAATGCCCACAATACAGTATTCGTCTGGAAGCGTTTTGCTATCTGTGCACAAGCTATTTACCTCCTGCATTCGATGATACCTAGTGTTACGTGCCTGTGACTCAGTTATGTCAGCGTTATTTGCCGTGTTACTTATTTTTAGTTTCCAATTGAGTCTGCTTTTCTTTCATTTCGATCGCCAGGCAGCACAGCGGTGTACGTGGTTTACCCAATATCGGACATTGCTGAAAATTTGGGAAGTACGTTTGTTGTACGCCGCATGATTTTGACCACTGTAATTCTCAGCAGCTCCTAACTAACATTTGCCCCATCTTTAAGAAAGGAAGGCAGACTGCAACAGAGAACTAGAAGACTGCATACCTCCCCCACAGACCTTGACCTTGCAAACTTAATCACTTCGTCCCCTGTGGCCAAGTGTATGACTGACAAAGTTTGGTGACAATCGGACTTGAATAGGCGCCAGGAAGTTGTTCACAAACTTGGCGTACAAGAAACATACTTACCAAATTTTCGGCAATGTCTGATGTCTGATATTGGGTAAACGAAGTACGCTGCTGTGCAAGACATGGGCAGCCAAGAACAACTTGTATTTAAACTGTTTGAAGTCTTGTGAGATTGTTTTCCGATCGCGAAGCATTCGTGGAAAATCCGTTCACCAACACCAATCTATAAAAACTTACACTGATGCAATTTTACAAACCAAACTTATATGTTGTTATTGTTTTATACAGTGTGTCACCACTGCATTTTTTATATGCATATGTATATAAATTTTCTACACAGTTACGTTTGACAACAGTTACTGTTTTTAAAGAATAAAAGATGACATTAGATGTGCTGCCTGGCAACCGATATGGAAGAAAAGCAGACTGAATTGGAAACTGAAAATAAGTAACACAGCAGATAATGCTGACATCACTCATTCGCAGGCACGTGATACTAGGCATCGTCGAATACAGGAACTAAATAGCTTGTGCACAGATAGCGGACCTCTTCCAGCCGAATACTGTATTAGTAAGTAAACGGCATAGCAGTTAGCATCAACTTTGCTTTCACCGCTACGGGAAACGCACATGCCATATGGGATCACACAGTGTTACCTGCCACCTGGCAGAGGTGTGAATCCCGCCTTTACCCCTAGCCAAAGCAGGTACTCGATTTAGCGACCCTCGAGGGATGCAAGGCTGACCTATGTTATGTGAAAGCTGACCGGCTGGGGTTTTGAACCCGCCCTGTCAATTGCATGTCAAACGCCCTGCCACAGCGCCAACACGCAACATTGCACGCAATACAGCGCCCTAGTTCTTTCTGGAGTAACTATTACACGGTTTATTTCCTTTATTAATCTTGGCGGTATGTTGTCTGCACCTGGTGACTTATCACTTCGAAGCTTCTCGAGACTTGAGAATCATATCAGTGATCTTCAGTTTCTGGAGTTCACTTCCGACATGTTGAAATGTGGTCTTGCTTGTAGATATGTACTTCCAAGCTTCTCCTTGTAAACACAGACGAAAAGTATGTATTAAATTGCATATCCCTTGTGCCATTCAAAACTTCACCATCGTTGTTTAACAAGGCACCTGTTTAACCTTACTCTTTTACTTGCTTCTGACATATGAGAAGAAAGAGTCTTCTTATAATCTTTCACTTTTGAAGCCATCTTTGATTCAAAATTTAACCTTGCGGCTTGCACTTCTCATTTTGCCTCCTTCGGTGTCACGCTTTGAATAATCCTGGAGTAGAAGACAAGCTGCAAGAAAAAGAACCAGCCACAATTAAGCTGGGTGATCTGTTTGTTTGTAAATTGCATAGACACTGTGCTTCCTCTGTAACTTTTTCAAAGATTTATATGTCATATGTATTAATTTAGGAGTACGCATACATTTTTATGTGGAATATATCAGTTCTCACAGTCTAAAAGCTTATCTCTAAAGATGCACCATGCCTCTTCAACAGACAATGGTTTCAATAATTCAATGGAATCGATTCCGCTTAACTCGTTACGAAATCCTACAAAATCTTGCTTTTAAATTATCCAACTGGTTGACTCCTGCGTCTGATTTTGACCATTGCTAAGATTCTACTTTCTACTAGAGACAAAGTAGCGTGGTCTGTGTCTGTCTCTGTTGGTCAAGTTCGTGAGCCCTGCAGAAACGGCTGAACCTATGAACCTATCCCGATTCCGTTTAGAGGATGACTCGGGCAATCATATTGCTCGACCTCTGACTCTGAGTTGTCACTTTCCTGGAAGAAAAAAAAAGTAACCCCCAGATCGATATTTCCCGTGGAAAAGGTAATAAATTTTGCAACCGGTTCCGGGTACCAGGCTCCGGCTACAAATCACTAATCGACATCTCTAGTACTTATATCAGAACGGTGATACTAGTGATTCCTCTGATGTTTTATTAGGGATTTCCATATTGTATCCACTTCCAAAATTAGCAAAGAATATGCAATTTATTGTTTAGTGTTTACGTTTGTGATGACGTTATGGGAAATGCGAACGGCAAAAGACATATGTTTTGCTTTTTATTTCACGTTGTGTTGTTAACGATTGCAGTTGCAGATGACAAGCAGACCGCTAACGTGAATGTAAGCGGCAGCCATGGAGTCGTGTTAATTTCATCCCGAACAGTGGATTTTAACACCCGCTGATTTGACTTGCAAGTTCGATGTCGTTTACTAGTATCGGTATAGTGTAACTGTCCCAAATCATGCACCTATATGTAGTTTTTTTATGAGAAGAAAACCGACATCGAAATTAAATTTTGCAGTCTCCATCAATTGAATGTTAGAGAACAGTGGATACTCAGTCGTTTTTTTTGCTTCACATTATCTTTTTTGCATTCACGATTTCAGTATCTTGGCGAAATTGCACAGTTATGTAATGCAATGCAATGCAATGACGATTATGGGCACAGGCGCTAGCCTCTATGCCCACATCCTATTAACAATAATGTGCCCAAAAACTTTCCAATTTATGTTATAACACTCTACTTC
>Ga0209780_1003166_pt1 | contig 12126 bp, 7 predicted proteins | sample WorMetexBAHAMAS2_FD_187384 | JGI IMG/M metagenome (GOLD analysis project Ga0209780, IMG submission 187384) | Marine gutless worms symbiont microbial communities from Max Planck institute for Marine Microbiology, Germany - Inanidrilus exumae... | ecosystem: Host-associated > Annelida > Digestive... | reverse complement strand
GACGGGGGGGGGGCTGAAATACGGCATCTCCGTAAAATACGGGAGGCTTGGCAACACTATCGCCCACCTGCCCGTAAAACCGGTTGCAAAGGGTCCCCTGTGAAATAATAATAATAATAATAATAATAATAATAATAATAATAATAACAATAATAAACATATTTGTATAGCGCCGTAGGGTCGTAGAGGCGCTTGGGCGAAGTGGCACCAAAGCATTCTGCTTGCAACTGAAGTGTGCAGTGTGAAAGATGCTAGGCCTACAGTTCAGTTGGCCTACATAAGCAAATCAAATCAAATCAAATTTAATAAACAACAAAGGGCTAAAAGCCACTTACAGGTTGCTAAGACACTGATTAAAACAATAAACATATTACTTATAATACGCACTGAAGGAAAACGTTCAAACCGTGATGGAACCACTCAAAATAAACTGTACAAAATCTAAGCAAGTAGCTTGTACTAACTGATGCGCAAAACTTGCGCAGACTGCTAAAGTCTGTTGTGTCAGCAGGTAAATTGTTCCATATGTTAACAACTCGTGTACTAAAAAAACACTGTCTGACTCGGCCAGTACATCGCGGTTTCGTCAGAGTGTATTTATGGCCACGTAGATGCGGTTGATTTCTCAGCGTGAGCAAGTGTTCACTGTTAATACATACAACACTAAATAATATTTTGTAGGCAAACGCCAAGTCTGACCTGAGCCTTCTCACCTCAAGACTTTCAAGATTTAATAACTTCAGACGAGAATGGTATGTCATGGTAGCTAGTCCTGGAATTCTTTTTGTGAAACGCCTCTGGACTGATTCAACTAAAATAATATCTTTTTTAAGTGGCGGCGACCATACTGGGCTATTATACTCTAGCAGAGGACGAACGTAAGTTTTGAAGGCTCTAACTAGTAGATTGATATTTTTGGAGATGAAACAACGGTGAATTAGATTGGCGTGCTGATGTGCCTTGCGCGTAATTTTGGCAATATGTTCGCTAAAGCTCAGATTCTTAACTATGGTAATTCCTAAAAACTTGTCAGATACACACTCTGGCTCACCTAGATGCTCTGTGCCAAGATAATTTCGGCATTCATCACTAGCGAGATCAGGCTTGCCTATATCAATAATACAACACTTAAGACATGAAAATGGCAGCTGCCAGACAAGTGACCAATGATACAGAGAATCTAAACAGTCCTGAATACAGCGTAGTCATTTTCATTTACCCGAATTCAACGTCGGTTAATTCTTGTCGTTTATTCGGTGGTGGACTACTAAAAAAGTCTTTTAGTTTCTTCTGTGTACTGAAACGCTTAGATGCCATGCTTAATTTACCGAACAAACTTTAACAAAATTTTAGGCCTACTAGAGTGCGCACGGGCGTGTCTTGGATGGACGGACGGTCTGACGACGTGGGCAGAACGGCTGCGGGCGCCGGCGACGGGCGACCGGCTGCCATAGGCAGACTGTCAGCCTCCGTACCTGCCCCACGCAGTAGCTCCATCCGCCCACGCTCTGGCCTGTTGAAGGTGTCGATAACGACGTTCGTGGTACAAGCAGGCCGAGCAGACGGACAGGCGGCTGCATCGTTGAGGAGTGCTAGGCCTAATTGCTTCGCACAGCTTAATTTCAGAACAGGCAAAATTTGATCTTGGGGCAAATATTTGCCGGAACGCTGCAGCAACAGCGTTCCGCCTTGGTTGCAGGATAACTACCGGAACGCCGTTCCCGCCCAAAATGTTTACCGGAACGGCGTTCCGGTGCGTTCCGGCACCACTACACCACTGGGCGTAGGTCTACACACGTCATTAATGATGGCATAGAAACATCTAGACTAGCAATGCTAGTGCGAATACGTCAGTGAGAATGCTACTTTAGAAGCTCACTCTCTCTCTCTTTCTCTCCTTAGACGGCGCGACGTCGGCCGTGAGTGACTCGTCTCCCAGCCGTATATCAGCTTGCCCTATCAGGGGCCTTGCTAAAGTCTTCAACGACGCTGCTGAGGATGCAACGAAAGGAAGGTTACAGGGGAACAGGAATGGCATGGTGAGGTGGCAAAAGAGTTCTTCAGTTCATTCAATTTGGCTACATTTGCTTAGCGGCGCCACTGCTAGACCTTGTGGGGATCAGTACTGATTTTTGTGGCACGACCAGTACTCAGTTTTGTTTCAGTTATTCGCTAGGAAGCGTCACTGCTATGCCACGCGGGCTACACGCTAGGCTCTGAAACGCATTTCTAGTTTCAACTGTACTGCACTCTGAATTATCGCACGTGAAAGTACAGATAAATCTTCTCATGACAGACTGTACCACTAATCTTATCACACCACATCAAGGTCCTCTTACCTCCCATATCAAAGCCAATTACTGCTTGTCCTGTCTTTGCACTGTATGTCGTCAACGCATATCCAACCACACCTCCAGCCGGTCCGGAAAGTACTGCCCGTGAACCGTTAAATCTACCGACAATACAATACCATCAGTAAATTGTATAGCACCGCTATACAACTTGTCCAGGAGCGCTAACAAGGCTATGAGAAAGACTCTGTGAACAAAAATGATTTTAAGTGCCATTTAAAGGCATTAGTGTCAGTAATTGTATGAAGATGTGGTTGAAGGAAGTACTCATTTGCACACTAAATAAACTCTATCGGTGTTAATGTCAACTATGTAGAGCCCAGGAACTGGATGCAAACGTTAACTAAAGTGAACAACAAGGGGCACAGTACTGTGACATCACATATATGTTGACAGTCGACAGGTCAACAGAACCAACCTAGTGCACGTTTACTCACTGTATATCGAGCATCGGGTGAAAAGTAACAGATATTCGGCATTGAAACAGCGAACAGACAATCACGTAAACATCTAATCAAATGTAAAATATTATTTGATCAGAGCATTATTATCACTAGCATACTCATGGCAACATCTGAGACAATGCTATTAGCAAATGTAGGAAATTAATCAGGAACATTACTACTACTACTACCGTTGCTACTACTTAACAGTTTTTGTTTCTTTTCCCAGTTGCCCAAACACTATGCTTCCTGGTGGTGGTCTACAGAAACTTCACTCTGCCAAAGATGATACAATGGGTCGCTTTATCCTTTGCTACAACCAAAGTCTAAAACCTTAGTCTAAAACCAAAGCTTAATCTGAACGGCTAAAATCTGGTTTTAGACTGAGGTCAGATTAAGTGAAAGACAAAGCGATTTGGTTTTAGAGCAAAGTCTTAACCCTAAGGGATTAGCGATAATTGCCTATCTAAATACACTAAGACGGTTTGGTTTAAGACCGGATTGCTCAGTTTAAGTTTGGTTTTAACCAAACCAAACTTTGCTCTTAAACTATGGTTTAAGCGGTAAGTTTGGTTTTTGACTTTGGTCTCAGACAAAACTTTAGCGTCACTTCACGTTTTGCATTAATTAGGTCTTAAACCGGACATTTGGTCTTAGACTAAGGCTTTAGACTTTGGTTTTAGCGAAAGATGAAGTGACGAAATTAATTGGAAGGAAGGAACGGCAATAAAAGTTCTTCTGAAATAAAATTTTGTTACAGCAAAGTTTTACCGCTTGCATGCTCTTGCTGATAGCAATGAGTGCATTCGGATTAGAAAGAAGATGCTAGAAATCTGCTCAGTTGTATTACCGACACCGTCTCCGTACCATTCAAGAAGCCACCATGTTAAGATATATGTGATTTCAGTCTTAATCAACACATGCAACTGTACACAACTACAGAACTAACCTAGACATTGGAGTCAGACCACCATCGGACTGCATAAATAATACTTTACTGTTCTGCATAGATACAACAAATAAAAACACAGAGATGTAATGAAACACTACAATAAATCACACACATGCATGCATAGACACACACACAAACACCCATTATTAACGCACTTGTTTCTTCTTGATCTCTGCTTCCTCTCAGGACAGACCAAAACTTATCAAAACCCCTTTAATGCCATCCCACCATACACATCCTCCTTAAATGTCTGCTCCATCTAATTCCTTTTACTTTCAACTATCCAGCCCACACCATACATAGGCTCCATTTATGCCTAGTGCTGATGTTTGTAGAAACGACTAATTACAGGAATATGGCAATGTATCTTCACTTTTATTAGGCCGCGTCGCATGCATTCAGTGCAGAAGATGCGGCCTATTGCTACAGATATCACACGTAGTGTCGTCTGTGTGTCTGTATGTCTACCTGTGTCTGTACTATGCATAAATAGCTGAACTGATCGAGATGCCATTCGGGGGGCTGACACATGTAGGCCCTAGGAACCATGCATTAGATGAGAGTCGAGATCCTTTTGGAGATGGTTGGAGTTGCATTTGTTGCAGACTGGATACTCAATCAACTAGAACGCCCTCACTCGTTGTCATATCCACCACTTTAGCAAATATTTTTGTGCAGCCATAGTAATGTTGGACTCGGAAATTTTTGTCTGGTTGTTATTTATTTACAGTTTAAGGTTTTACGTTCCATCCGACATAAAAATTGGTCATTTCAGAGACGTTCTTATCAGCCAATCTCTTGGCTTGCTACTGAAAAATTAAAACAAACACAACAAAAGTAAACATGCATCCATAACAAAATATACTACAATACAAAATTAACACAAAAAAACTAACGCCAGGTTTGGTCACCTCTTATAACCTCCAACCTGGAAACGGAATGGGTCTATTCTGCAAGAAGTAGATACATACGTCAGGAAGTAAACAAGCAAGGAAGTAAATAAGCAAGAAAGAAAGCATAAGGAAAGAAAAAAGAAAAAAGAAAAAGTGAGGAAAAAAGTTAAGTAACCACAAAGAAACAATCTATATAGCGCCAAAATCAACACATGAATCACGGCACATTATCGCCCCGGAGCCCGTATAGAGCCAATGACTTATAAATTACAGAATACAAATCAACTGAACCTGAAGATTGGTGAAACCGGCGGAGAAGCTTGTGAGATATCGTTTGATGCACGGCGTCAAATATGCATCGGCACATGCTGCAACAATGCAGCATAATGCAATGATGTAAACAGCAACAGCAGCGATTTATTACGTTGGATGCATCTAGCGGTAAGCATAATGCATTAGTCTGGTGTCCATCCGTCTGTCTGTCCCATCTTTTTTTCTAACGTTAATAGGGCGGGCAGCACATACTCAACATGACTCACCAGGGGGCAGCATGTGACGTGTCTCGGCAGACAATAAGGAGGACCGACATACCTGTTTTGTTTATTTCATGAATGGCTAACCACTGGACAATGGCGTCGGACAACCAACGTAATGGAGTTTGACTTCCCCTTCTCTTAACAGTCAGGACTAAGAAAGGACTCAATGAGGCCGGTCAGTGATTTTTCGCTGTTTGTGGTCAGTGCCCTGAGCTCCCTTTAGTACATGATTGACTGCCACGTCACCAAAGTTCTCCAATGTGAGACTGACTTCCCTGAGATCCACTGTAACTTTTGCTTGACAACTTTGACAAGTACAGGGAAGGCCAGTGCAGTGTTTTTAAAAATGTGTAATATATTTGGAAGTGTAAAAGACGCTACGATTACCATTCTCTGGTTCTCGCAAGGTACACAGTTCCTCAGTTGCCATCGCTAAAAACACTTTTGCCATATACTGGCACAGTGCTCACCTTTTCTCCTCCTTCTATGTTCCGACATCCAGTAAATGGCTTGCTGGCTCTCCTGCGTATCTCTATGTGGTGTACATGGCCCAACCATCGCAAATGTCGTTCGTTCAGGATGGATTGCATATATGGTGCTTCAGCCCATTTTCTCACAGACTGTTTCATTCCTACGTAATTTTTCCTTACAACCTATTCATAAAATTTTCCTTTGCCATCCGTGATGAGCTGATTCTAATCGTTTTAGATTTGCTATGGTCAAAATCCAAGTTTCTGAAATGTATAACAGAGTTACAAGAACCACAAAATCGTATGTGTACTAATCCTTTTACACTTCTAAATATTACACATGCCTGCAAACACTGAACTGGCCTACCCAATTCTTGTAGTCATTTCTTTATCCCAACTCCCACCTGCAGCAGTGTATGACAAATAAATACAAGATCATGCTGCACTGCCTGCCTTACCAGGTATAACGGAAGTAAGCCAACAATATCTCTTTGCAGAACTTTTATGGCACATAACACAAGTGACAAGTAAACAAACAAACAAGAACGTAAGTGAATAAAAAATACTCAAATATTGCAGTAACTCAGCTAAATCTGACCTGTAAATCCGCGAGGTACAATCCTCGCCATTGGCATAATGGACGACGACAGTGATATGTGTGTGAAACCAAGCTCTCTCGCCAGCTCCCCCACTTCTTCTTCATGCTGTGGGTATCTACCAGTAGCAAACAGCTCACATTTCTTCTATTTCGGGTTGCATCCAAGTAGAGGTTACTGAGTGAGTCCATCAGTTCAAGTATGGGTATCCAACCCTAACTCTAACTCCAAAGGCACAATAACAAACCGTTGCTACAGACGTTGCACGTAGCGTGGTCTGTGTATCTGTTTGTTTGTGTGTCTCTGTCTGTATGTTGGTAATATGGATGTGCTGTGCAAAAACAGCTAGACTGATGGAGATTCCGTTTTGTATATCAACTGTTTTGTTCCACTTCACTAGAAAACCCTCACTGGAGGTCACACCAAGCACTTCAGCAACGTTTCATCTTGTGAATATAAACTTAGACATCCAACCTTGACCTTCAAACTTCACCAGACAGAGATAAATACTAGGTCACAGGTCACTACACTCAAAAATTGTCTAGACATACAGACAGCAGACAGACACAACACACACAACAGACTAACTTCTCTACAGTTTTCCGCAATGTAACCTGAACCACTGAAGTAGTCACTAAGTATGGGAAGTACAATCAAAAGGCTAACCAGGCAACTCATTTTCACCTGGTTGATTGGTTGAGTTCCGTTTTTTCGTCCCATCCAGCACAAAATAGGTCATTTCAGAGGCGTTCTGCCCAGCCAATCTCTTGGCTTACTACTAAAAAACTAAAACTAACACGACAAAAGCAAACATGCATCGTAACAAAATATACTATAACAAAATAAACACGAAAAACTCAATCCAGCTTTGGTCACCTCTTATGGCCTGTTAGAGAAACGGTCCTATTCTTAAGGAAATAAAGATGTACGTTAGCAACAAAGGAAGTACATAAGGAAGCAAGCAAGCAAGCAAACGACTTATACAGTGCCAGAAGCAACAAAACAATCACAGTACATTAAGCCCAGAGCCCGTACTGGGACATTTCAAGTGTGGATTGTAACTAACACGACAATCAACAAGACCACTGCTAAAACAGCATACTGCTATTATACCAGTAAGTAAAATGAACAAAGATACACACAGATATGAATGCATCAGAGTGACGGCGAGGCTTCGAATGCCTTTGCTGAGTACCATCTGAAGATCTCGTCGCAGCTGGTCCCTGTCTACTGTCTGCCATATTTCAACCTGCAGCAACATACTCCGGATATTTATCAGTTACTAAGAAACGATATCTCATTCAGTGGCTTGGAGGTGCATGCATGTTGAGTGAGTTAAGGTTTAGGTCCAACTTGACATAAAAATAAGTCATTTTGGAGACGTTCTTGTCAGCCAATCACTTAGCCTGACACTGATGAACTAAACCTAACATGACAAAAGCAGACACATAGCAATAAACAAAAGATACACCAATACAGAATAGACATAAAAAATTAATCCAGCTTTTTGTTGCCTCATATAACACGTTGTATGGAAATGGCTCAGACTGAGCATATTCTAATAAACACGGGGCCCAGTGGAGGCACATTACTAATAATTATACTGAAATGGCATAAGAAAAAGCCACAGTTGATTGATTAAGGTTTTATGTCCCACCCAACACAAAATAGGTCATTTCAGAGACGTTCTTCCCAGCAAATTTATTGACTAAGTACTGAAAAACTAAATCTAACACAACACAACAATAGGAAAACATGCATCTATAACAAAATATACAACAACACAAAATAAACTGAAAAAACTAAAGACAGGTTTGGTCGCCGTTTACGACCTCTGGCCAGGAAATGGAATGAGGCTATTCTCAAAGAAGTAGATAAGTAAAGAAGAAAGTAAGGAATGAAGTTAAGTAAGCAAACAATTTATATAGCACCTGAATCAACAAATAAATCACGGCACATTACAGCCCCAAAACCTGTACGAGGCATGAAGCCGAGAACTCCAGGACTTGTTATGCACCTGTTTTATAAAATCCTCTTCATGACATATTTTTTTCTGAGTGTACTTTACCTCAAGATGGTATACCTAGAGTCAGAGGCCATTAAAAATGCAGATTTCCCCATTCACAAATCGGGAATTATTATAACCAGAAAGCCCGTTGCAAGGGACCTCACTGATGTGCTCTCTCTCTCTCTTCCACCATCTAGAGATTTTGGTTTAGAAACACACACACCATAGACCTGCAATAGCTAACTGGGCACACTATGGTTCGATCACTGCCTTTAGCACAAATAGCCTATGCTGCTACTGCTGCAAGCCTACTGCCCACTGCAACAAATCACATAATCCTGTAGAACTACTAAAGAAGCACCATTTCTGTCTTAGTCTCTGCCCAGCACTTCAGCATAGGACAAATTCACGGTGGCTGACCTGGTCTCCAGTGACTCCAGTCTTTAGTGTGCATGGCCGACCGAGTTCGCAATTCTTCTGTTTTAAGGCAACTCTCTCGTCAACTTCGATCACTTCACTGTACAGCAACTCAGGCATAACGATCTCCTGTTACAATACATACATACATACAGCATAGTATACTATACACATTTATAATGCATGCACCACAGTCAAGCACAAAGGCCTGAATCCGAAGTGCAAGTGGTTGCTAGGTGGCAAAGTAACAGTATATGATGACTCCAAACAAACAGGTAGGTTTCTAGGCATGACTTGAAGAGATCGAAAGTTCCGAATGGATCTGACGACGTTTATAAATGTGTCTGTACAGAATTTCGTCAGGAATCTGTCAGTGAAAAAATTTTAGAAATCGGTCTACATCTACCAACGTTATGATCAAAAGTCAAGTGTGTTTTACAGACACGGTATATAGTCGCTGGATTATTGTGCAGTGTTGTTTGCATGATCCTAACTTTAGCCAGTTTGGTACAATATAGTCGGATGGACAGATACAGGGCCACAGCAGCAAATACTGTGCTATCATCGTGCAGTTAAAATGCTAAAAAAAATTTGGGTGCAAAATTACTTTTTGGCAGTCAAATTCACAGATAACAACTGTCATAACAATAACACTATGACACACTTACTAGGTCAAAGATTCTGGGTCTTGATTGGTTTCCAATGTATAGCAAGTCCTTGTAGCCTTTTGTAATCACAAGAGCCATATTTTCTCCTGTACGTTCAAGCAAGGCATTAGTGGCGACCGTCGTGCCCATACGAATCCAGTCAATAACTGATGCATCTATTGGTTCATTGATGCCAATATTTATCCCAGTCTCCTACAATATCAATTGCAGCTGTATACTGATCACGGGCCCGATTTTCAAAAGTTTCTAACATGATCCTGAGTGTCTAGTAACCTATTCGTAAGTTTATCCTAAGTTAAGGAGTTAAAATCTCCTAAGATATTCATAAGATCTTTGTAAGTTAATTTTTGAAATTTATCTTGCATATCATAACTTTCTTGTTTTTCATAAGATGAGCATAATTAAAAATAGCAAGCATAAAAGCCTACAATAAGTCGTTTTTCTTCTAAAACTATGCCATGTTGTCGATGTCTCATTTAATAACTAAATTTTCTTTGCACTTCTATCAGCAGAGAAGTATACTTTGACAAAAATCGCAATTTAGCAATTACATACAACAAAAGTGTAATTATATGACAGCCACTGTCAATGCAGCCAAGTAGCTGCATTTATGGGAAAATAGCACAATCATGAATTTCACATTGAATTCGCTACTGGGTGTTGGTGGCCACACTTATGTTAATTAATTTCTGATTTTGAACAAGTTTTACGTAAAAACGAGCAACTTATTTGTGTTTATACATTGACATGGTTATCTTAAGATAGCTAAATTGTGATCATAACTTTCTCATAAATTAATAGCAACTTTTTCCTAAGTTTATCTTAGAATGTTTTGAAAATCAGCATTGTCATAACTTTATCCTAAAATCCTACTTTAGTCATTATCCTAAGTTTATCCTAAGATCATCTCACGAACTTTCGAAAATCAGGCCCCAGTCTAACACCAACAATATTCATTACCAACAATGTTCTACAGCAGCAACATAGTGGTTTTAATGCAAATAATAGCAACAGAAAACATTCACAAACAGCCACCAATTCCCCAAAACAAAGGAGAGTGTGGCTGCTTGGTTCAGCCTCTTCAGAAGCTGGCACTACTTTGGAATAACAACATCAGACTATTAGCTCTTTTGATTATGGAACTGTCAACAACAGGAATCATTGTTATTTAAATAGTTTGCATGTGTCAGTTAGCAGCATCATTTCAGCAGAGTTAGACCTAACAATCACACCTGTTGCAGAATTCTTCGAATTCCCTCTCTAGGTGCATCAGAATAGTTTGATGGGTCTTCAGACAGTAGTTTCATGACACAAGTCTTGCCGCTCGGAAATCGGGCCCAGATATCGGTGAATGTCCCACCACGGTCAATTGCAAACTGAAACTTGCCTCTGGTCATCTCGGCTCCTTGCTATGCTAAAATATAAGGACATTTACAGCAGTATTAAACATGCTACATGCACCATCCATGTTACCACAAACACATGCACAAGTCAGTAAATGTAAATTTAAGTATCTAGGCACATGCAGGAAGCTGAATGTGGAACATCCGTAATGTACAAAATGTGGCACAAAAGTGTGACATCGTGTACGTTATCCAAATGTCAACATTAACATTAATATTAACCCTCACCACAACATCAACCCTATCAACCTTTAGTATATATTCAACACACATCTGCATGCTACATTCTGCATTTTACTGTACCCAAAATATTACCACTTCATCAGCAGAAAGACTATTGTGTCAGACTGGCTACATGTAGCTTAGCCTGTTATAAATGAAACTTAGGCTGCTACATAAGAATTTTCTATGTAAGATTAAAAGGACTTTTCACACCCAACACAAGTTGCTCCCAGGTTCAGTTTCTAACAGGTAAATCTCTGTGTATATGCTGAATAACAATGACATCAGACTGATCAGCAGTAAGTAGAAAGATTCTTTAGTGGAGAACTTTGGCACATGCATACCGTAGTCGACATACGACATTAAAAACAAACACAATGCTTACAATATAAGTAGAATGTCAAAAATGTCTAGGCCTATAACACATTACATTAAATGTCAGTACACAACATACAATAATTATGCATATATTCAGATAACAGAGACGGTGAGGCCATTCCACGGGTAAACAGATTAAAACTAGTTTGTTTAGGTGGCAAAAGGAGTTGGTGTACAACATGTTGAGGGTTGTGACAGATAACTGCAAACAGAGATTCGTCAATAGAGTGTAATACATCTTCATGGGAGCGGAATTACATTGGAAGGCATCTCTAACGGCATGCTTTTGATACTACTGCTTTTAGCCATGCTAGTTCACCTGTTTTAATAAGACAGTACTGAAATATGGATTAGTCCGGTATGGCACGAAAATAGGGATTATGAATAGTATCTGGTAACGCATCCGAAATTGTAGGTTACTAGGTACTATTCACAGTCCCATTTTCGTATTGTACAATAATACAATTGTAAGATGATTAATAATATGGAAGGAAAGTCATATGAAGAAAGATTACAATGTTTGAAGTTATGGACACTCAAAGAGAGACGAAATAGGCAAAATCTCATCGAGGTGTTTAAGATGTGCAATGGGATGTCACGGCTTAAGCTAAATGAGTTTTTTACTTTAGCAGACAATAAGATAGGAACTAGAGGACATTCTAGGAAACTAGTTAAATTTAGGTGGACACGGGACTGTTGTAAATATTTCTTTTCTAATCGAGTAATTAATAGGTGGAATCAGCTGGACCAGCGGGCGGTGGAAGCCACCAGCATCAATGCTTTTAAAGG
>Ga0209780_1003165_pt1 | contig 12127 bp, 9 predicted proteins | sample WorMetexBAHAMAS2_FD_187384 | JGI IMG/M metagenome (GOLD analysis project Ga0209780, IMG submission 187384) | Marine gutless worms symbiont microbial communities from Max Planck institute for Marine Microbiology, Germany - Inanidrilus exumae... | ecosystem: Host-associated > Annelida > Digestive... | reverse complement strand
CTATGTGTTATGTAATGTCTCACTCAACACTCCTAGCCTGTTCCCTTCAAACCCTTGTTTGTTTTCCTGGTATGACGTCATCACTTGCAATAGTAAACAAATCACTTTCTGGCGCTTTTTTCTGAAATTTACTAATTTTTGATGTTCCTTAATATTCAAATAGATTTGCTTATATTAAAGACATACTATGGGCAATTTACTTTAACAACCAAAAAATCATTGCATACCATCTTTAAGGGGCCTACATGTACACAGACAAAATATGCCAACAGGAGGCACATGGAGGCTACAGAAACAGACCTATCTCTGCAGGACACATAGGTCGATACGGCAACTGGAGACGGATCGACTCCGACCATGACGGACACCTGTTCACCACATCCGGGCGTCGCGGTCGCTGCCATGGCGACACGACGCCGACGACTCGTCGGTCGCGGTATTTGGCCGCGTCGTAGAATTTCCGGTAGGCGCGTGCGTCGGCGTAGGCGGCAGGGTCGAGCATCCACGTCTCGACGCTGGCGTTCTCGACGAACACCGAGTAGCGGTTTTCGGCGCCCGGACGATAGGCCACGTAGCGCGGCAGACGAAGACGCACCGTGCGACGTTCTACGACGTCGGAAGAGCTACACGTCCAGCGTCGCCTAAACACGACGACGTCGTGCGGCGGCGGCTGTGAATCGGTGCAGACTCGGACATCGAGGCCGACAATCATCGACGATGGACAGCGGAACTCGACGTGTACGGGAGCGTTGTGCTGGAGGTGAACGAGCGACTGCGACAGGTGTATCATGCCAGCGTCTTCCTCCTAAACACGTCGAATAGCGGCAATTCCGACGACCTCAAATGACCTTCAAAAGTCGTTCACCTATTGCAAGCTTTCGCACAGTTGTGCAGCAGTTGGCAAGATTTCTACTAAAATAGCGCGTCGCGCGGTCCGTCATGCGGTAGCTGAGCTGCTTGTCTGTCTCTCGTCTATGTGATGCTCTGACTATAGCAGTGAACTGGTTTCTGAGCACCACGCGTAACTCCATATCGATCTGTAAGCTTCGATAGGATGGACTATGGATGGTGTATGTCAAGTTACTTTCACAGCATTAAGCCTTGTATTTACTGTTGACGTAGCGGATAACATGGGCTAATGAGGGTTCGTTCACTACACATCGCTTGAAGGTGAGTTAACCGCAATAAGCCTGAGAATCTGACTGGGACAGACATAAACGGAATGCATGAATACTCTACTTGAACGCCTCCAGTTTAGAGCTGCATCTTTTGTGCAGAACTTCATGCAATCCCTGCTTGGTGGGGATTCACTGCTGCGTTTGACAGGCAAAATCTTGATGCGTTTATACGCCGTGGCGTTCGTCTTAAGTTCACAGCCACAAGTCACAAAGATCCCACCATGGCTGAACTATAGTTGATGATCTTGAAACATTATTTACTGCTGTTCTGCATAACGATGATCATGTGCTACGTTACATTTTACCGGATCGCCGTAACCATTCGTACTATCTTAGACCGAAGCATCACGAACTCACATTGGCGATTAGGCGCGATTCTCGGAACTTGTTCCATTAACATGTTTACCTATTTTGCAATTTTCACCGCATGTATTTGTATTTTCTTGTAACTTGTTGCGTTTTGCCAACTGTACATAATAAACCTATATGTATGTATGTATGCATGTATGTATGTAGGCCTATGGACTGACTGACTGATACGCGTTGCCTGTCAATGACATCTGTGCTATACGGTACTACAGCGCAGGCGGACAAATGCCAATAAACACCAACGTGTATGTCATCAGGTGTATTGTTTTATCGATATTCGCAGTACGTCTTCACTTCAATACATGTGCTGCATTGCATGACTGTGTTCTGAACAAAGATCAGGATTGACATTTTTAGACGCTAGCTACACGTTTCTGTTCCAAAAGCCTAAATGCATTGGCGCATTTATAAAATATAAATAAATGTACACGTTTATAAGATCGTAACTTTAGAGGCGTTAATGGTTAGAGTGTCGCCGGTTATAACCTGATGTTGTAACCAGTGACGTTACTATCTTATAAACGTGTATATTTATTTATATTTTATAAATGCTCCAATGAATTTTGGCTTTCGGCACAGAAACGTGTAGCTAACGGCTAAGAATGTCAGTCCTGATCTTTGTTCAGAAATTAACCTCTAATTTCTCCGACCAGTCTGAGAACTGAACTCTGTCTACGTCGACGCCGTTATGCCGCTAACTCGTTCATGTGTAGTCCTATATCAAACTCTGTATGACGGCTGCTAACGACATCCTGCGACAATGACAGTCAAGTGCTGTAAATAAAGTCAAGTCGTTAACTGATATCAACTTCACACGGTCGTACTTGGTCGACTACACTTACGGCTCAACTAAAAGTCGACAAACATGGTGTCGCCCTAACGGGACGTAACACGACTGGCCTGCCGCGTGCTGCCCTTGGTGAGTTACGTTGTATATGCGCCGCGTTACAGACGACAGACGACGCCGACAGACGACGACAGACACCAGCGATCATTACTAGTCTGGCCCTACACTACGTGTAGGCGGGCCAGTAATAACGGCAAGTCCAGAGTATGGGGCAAGTTTGCATTTGGCAAACAAAATTAATCAGACTTAACACACGCTTCACAAGTCAAGGGTTTTTATCTGTTCCCACATGACCAGCGTTTAGTGCTTGCGTGCAATCAGATGATATTCTTTTGGAACATTCGGCAAAATACTTATGTACAGCCTACATGATGACAAACAATCTCACAGAAGGAAACTTTCTACAACAATGAGACAGTCCTCATTTATTAACACCAAGTCTCCGCTGCCGCTGACAGAGCCGCGCGACGCATGCATCGCGCCCACCGTGCTGTACACAGAATGTCAACAGTCAGTGTCACACTGACCGTCCACCTAAGTTGACAGCACCTAAGACGATCAGTAGTTCCAGAGATACCGTTGGTGCCCACCAAAATTTAAATAGTTGATAGTTGCCATCCGTGGGCTAGCACTTGCTACCGTCAACTTACCTATACCAAGTATGAAGTCTGTATCTTCATTCACTATGAAGATATGAAAGGCGATATAAAATGTCGAAAATGGGGTGGTTTTGGGTAATATTAATTAGGATCACTCATGGTCACTAGCAACGGCACCAATCGATAGAGCACATACAAGTTCCTATTATCGTTCCACAGTAACTATGTGGCTATCTTGCACCGTTTCTGAGATGTTGCGAGACACTGGTCAAAAATCGCCGACTGTAACTTACCCAACCTCTGACCCCCTGACGCCATTGGAATTTTGCCGAGATCTTTGGCGTCAGAAAACTAGAGTGCCTGGGCTATCGTACGGCGTTGTCTGCATGATCCTATGTTTAGCCGTCTTAGTAGAACACCGACACGGACGGACATACGGATTGACGGACACACGATGACAGCAAGTACCGCGCTAGAAGAGCGTCGCGCGGATATAAAACACGTCTCCATAATCGCACTTCCGTTTTTCTGTACGTTTTGTGTTCAATGTCAATAAATTAAAAGAATTTGCATGTTTAACTAAAGAATAAGTGACAAAGTCCATGAAATTTTATGCAGAACATCCAGTCTTTACTGTGAGATTGCTGTTTTCTACGTTCTTAGCTGCACTGCATTGCTCATTACCACCGATGGCTGCATGGCAACTTGCAAAAATGTATACTGTAGATTCCGTTGACATTACTGCTTTTAGCTATGTATATAGGCATATTAAGTTCGCAAAGCTGATACCGTCAAAGCTTGTGAATAATCACGAAAAATATTGCAACAACATAACAAATATCAGAAATTATATTTTTGTCGTTTTTACAGTCGTACCCTGAGTATTAAGTAAAGTATTTCCATCTTCTTAAGTTCTATTTTATTTTATACCCTTGGTTTGGGCCATCCAACCAAGGTAGATGCAATTCAAGGTAGGCCTGTCAGTCATGTGTCCAAACTGCTATAGTTTGCTGTTTAAAAGTTTAAACGAGAACGATTTTCGATTTTTATTTTCCACTTGCACATTTCTCAAACGCATGATCATAATTTTTTATTCGGTACACGTATGACTAACTGGCTGAACAAGATCGACTGGCATGTAATAGCAATGCAATGGCTATTAGGCATATGCGATCATTCAAGCGTGACGACCAATGAAGTATACACCGGCTAGTTGACACTAGTTGTAGTTTATTAGATCCAATAACAGCATCAAAGAAAAAGCAACGAATAGGCTAGGCTACCTGAGAATCTGCTGCGATCGCTGGCCATGTCAACAACCACAAATGATAGATACACATAATACGGTACAGCCACGCCGCCGCCATATCGCCGCCAAGCGTGACACGACGTGCGCACGGCTGTAGTAGACTGGACCCTACACGCCGCTGAACGGCTGCCAGCTCTGACGTGTAAATGGCGCTAGCAGCTGAGCCACGACGCACACATGCACACGCAGACAGAGCTGGCGTCCATCGCGTCAATAACATTGGGAGGACATTCTCTCTAAACTCTCCCAGATGGCCCGGGGTGGTCCGGGCACTAAATATTTTTGATGTATTAGACTAAATACCGTCATAACTGTCTATCTTCACCAAATAAGATAGACAGCCCTCATTGGAGGTCACAGTCACGCCGAACAAGGCAATCGTTAACATCAGACTACACAGTTGGTACTACCATCTGGCGAACTCGACTAAACATATAAAGTTGTGCTTGATTCTGGCCCATTGGTTTTGTTATATAAAAAGTTTGAAAATATTTCATTTTGTTTTATTTATTTTACGCGTGCTATTAATACTGTCAAGGTTATTTAGGGCAACTATCTGTGTATTCTTCGTACCTTGTTGTCCTGGGGCCCGATTTACAAAAAATCTTAGGACAAACTTAGGATAAAGTGTGACTTAGGAAAATCTTACGAAAAACTTAGGATTTTTCTTAAGACATTTTGTAAATCGGGCCCCTGTTCTACTGTCATCTTATTTGGTTTTATCGTACATGTTTGAACGAAATAAGTGGAGATGGAGATATGACGTCATCCACAACAACGGAGTACGTAACAACGGTAACATTATGTCAGTTCAATATTATTGCACTGTCGTCATAATAAGAGCCGATAGCCACAAACACAAGCATGCAGAAAATTCGGTTAAATTTGGATATGTGTTTTTCTAGTTATGAGAGTGGACAGCCAGACAAATAGACAGACAAAGAAAAAAACATACAGGCATGCTGATCGGCGTGATCGCAGTACTGCGTTCACCTACGTACAATCGTTTACATACTGACAATATTTGGAATCACTTCTATAAATAGAAATTTCTGTTTTAAATTTTTGATTTGCTTCTGGATACTACTCGAAGTCTTTCCGGTTGTTGTCGTCCACTGCTTGTTTTTACGTTTAAAGTTTTGAAAGTTTATGTTAACCTTCTTCATTTGAAGTCTGCACCAGAAAATACAATTAGGACACTAAGTTTACATCTGCTGTTTAATACCACGAATGAGCAGGACTTTTTCAACACTGACAGCCTGGGCATTGCATCAAGAGCAAGTCAACAACGTGCGATATTATGACCTTGCTATTAACCGTCCAATAACGGTTGCAGAGTTTTGCCTTGCTGCCGATGTGGCCAGCATTTTGTTTCGGCAAACAGTTGTTTATTAAAGTATTACCTGTCGATATTTGCTGACTTCTTGAGCTGCATCAGCTGGTAAGATGGCAGATTAACCACATGGGTGTTTGTAAATATTCCACCGACACAATTATGCAGTTCTTTATGCTCTAAGCACCCAAACAACACCACCATAGAAGCACGTCGGTTAGGTTAGCACCAACGGTATGCGGATGCGGAATTGCGGATTATACGGACTTCCGGTTACTGTGTCAGTTAAGCTGATGTCAGACGACCAATAAAAATCGGACAACTTTATTGGCCGACAATGTTGCGCAACAAAAGTTGTCCGTGTGACATGAAAAATTGTCCAATTTTTTGTTGGGCGACTTTTGTTGGCCGAATTGGCGCATGAGCGATTTTTGTTGGACAACAAACAGAAAATGCGGCGCTGTGATTGGCTGTCGATGTAAACAAGATGGAGGACATTTGGAGTGACGAAGATATAGTGACGTTGATTCAGTTTTACGAGGCTAATCCGTGTCTGTATGTGATCACACATGCAGACTATCGTAATCGTGATAAGAAACGCATTTTGGAGAATGAAATCGCGTGCATTTTGAAGAAGCCAGGTGAGACCTACGCGTCTATTCACTCATCATCACATTGTGCATCATCACATCATACAGCTCGTCACACGAGTAAGCTTATTTTGGCGTTAGCTGGAACCAACTACTCATCCCACTAACAGTCAACTCGTCACACCCGTGTGGTCAACTCGTCACGCGCTGTGTAAAATTAAAAGGTCAACTCGTCACATGTGACGAGTTGGTTATGTGACGAGTTGACTGGCAGCCAGTGCTACGGTTAGGGTCAGTTTAGTTTGACTGTTTAGTGGTAGTAGTTTGATTGCATCATGGGTTTGACATCTGGTAAGTGATTTAATACATTCGGCGCACTGCACCTATCAAAAATTATACGTGCAGTTTCGCCGAACTGCACGAACGAATTTTTGATAGGTGCATTGCGTCGAAGTGCACCTATCACTGAGCATCAAATAATCGTTCCATATGGGTATAACATGTTTCATGGGTGCCGAAACGTTTCAAAAAGTGGTACAGCTCTGGTTGAAGAACAATCGCAGCAGGCGCGAGGATCAAGGCGCTTAGGGGGTGGGGTCTGGGAAACAGGTTCCCCCTCCCCAGCCGACTATTGTGTCTGGGGGAGCATCGTGAGCTCCCCCAGCCGTGTCCAGGGTAGAGCCCCGGCCGCCAACGCATTTTTAGCATATTTTAACTTTTTAAGGCCACAGAACGCCGCTGATGGAGATAAAAATTTTATTTATTTGAAGTACATCTAATCATTTTGAAAAATTGTCTTTGCACAATGTTGTTCTGCAAGTAGTGCCAGAAGAGACTGACACTGAACATGATTTCATTACGCCGGCTTACTGCTCCCAAATTTTTTTTCGAAAATTAATAATAATAGGCCTGAAAAGTGGTACAGCAAAATGCATTGTGTGCCTATATGAGACCAGAAAAGTGGTACAGCATTTGTCGTGTCTGCCGTATAGGCGCCAGTGCCCCTGACCTGGTTGGTATCAGTATATTTCCTTTTAAGTTGTAATGACAGTGATGTTGAGTAGGTTTGTATCTGTTTCCTGTAGTCCCACTGGAGTCTTGTGATAATTCAGTGAAATCGAAATGAGGAACACACGTCGGATCATACATTGCATTAATTATGTCGAATAGTTCTCCATCACCTCGATAATGTCTTCAGCAGTCGCCGCACTTTTAAGTTGTAAACCTCATTCACTGGCTTTGTAGTAAACATTACTTTCAATAAATCACAATGCAATCTAATTTTATTCTCACCATAATTATTGATTTAAACGAAGGCCTACATACATTGCTCAGCAGCAACGCATATGTGAGCAAGAGTTGAGCTACAGCTGGGCCAGAGAGGGAAATTTTCCCTACGTAACATGGAGAAATAAATTTTGAACGAAAAAATGCAATCAGGAAATAAATAAGGACATGCTGTAGGAGTTTTTGACTTTTGTTTGACACAACTGTTTCTGTTAATTTTTTAATAAAAAAAGTGCTCAGCAGTTGCTGCGATGGCCACGGCCCGTCCGGCCCAGTGACTTCTGCTGCCCATGATGTATGAACTATGATGCTGTCATAATACAGCTGACTGTCTTCTTAAGTTCTATAAAATCATTATCAGATAGCACGTGTCACTGTTCGATGATTTAGTGTTTGCTGATGTTTAAATGACGTGTTTATTTCAGTTGCGGAGGTGAAACATAAGTGGGGCAACTTGCGCACTCAGTTCTACAAAGAGTTGTCCTCATTGAAGAAGAAACAACCGAGCGGCAGCGGTGTGTGCGACATCAGCCTTGTCAAGTGGCGGTTCTTCAGCCACCTTGCGTTCCTGCAATCTGTCGCCACCTGGAAGCAAGATGGAACATCAAATTTGATGGTACCCACACGTATTTTCATTATTGTAATTTGCAATTATTTGCAGACTGGCTGCCAGTCTACTGTAGCAACAAGCCAAAGGTGGCCTTGCTTCTTTCTTTGGTGAATAAGGTTGAGAGTATCAGGCATGGGCAAGTCTGGGCATACCCAAGTATGATCCTCATCCTTCTACTGTTGTATTTTTAACTTTTCTGTCGTATGTGCTGCATTTATTTGCGAAATGAACTACATATAAGTACCCCTTCCCATGTGGGGGATCCACTCCCTTGGGCTTCATGATTACACACTCCAAACATGATTGTGAATGGCTCGACTTTATTGTATAGCTCGTGGTCCTGCTGTAAAAAGAGTGTCTTTAGTAAAGACCGACACACTGACCACACTACGTCTGCAGCAGTAGGCTGGATCTTTGCGCTGCAGTTATGCGATGTGGCCCATGACGTTTCGTGATTTATTATTCACAACAAGTTCCAGTATCGCGGTTAGTTTGCTTTCAGAAATATCACAGACAAACAGTACATCGTCACATAAGCAACAACATGAACATAATAAATTAAGCATTATTTCATTGATAAATGGCTTTCATCTGCCATGCAACTGCTCCTTCCGGACTGTTGAAATAACTGCACAGTGTGTCACGAACAGCTGCGGCTTCGTTCGTGGAACGCTTGCCGACATGATTTGTAACAGACTGTAGGTCATTTGACGTGTGTATCTCACAGGGAACATATTGGGCAGCAGTAACTGGGTTTCGAAGCAGGAAATTGTGAAGGCAACAAGTGGCCATGACTATTCTTTCAATTTTGTCTGGTGATAAGGCAACTGGCTTACTGAAAATGCGAAATCTGCTGCACATAATCCCAAATGCATTTTCGACCACCCGACGGGCCCTGCTAAGTCGATAATTGTAAATACGTTGTTCAGTTGTCAAATTTCTGTTTGCATATGGCTTCATTATATACTTCTTTAGTGCAAATGCGTCGTCAGCTACAATCACATGAGGACTGGTCAGTTTTGAGTTTGGTAACTGGGCATCAGCTGGTAACTGCAATGCATGAGATTCAATTGCTGTCAGGAGACTGCACGAGTTAAAGACACCGCCATCTGAAATGCGGCCGTAACTACCAACATCAACATAAAGAAATTTATAAGAAGCATCAACTAATGCTAACAAGACAATACTATTGAAATGTTTGTAGTTATAGTATAATGAGCCGCAGTTCGGTGGTGGTAGTATTCGCACATGCTTGCCATCCAAGGCGCCTATGCAGTTGGGAAACTGCCACTGTACAAAGAAGCTGTTGGCCACACATTTCCATTCTTGCACTGAGTTCGGCACCTGTACAGTGTTCACACAGATAGAATGGACTAATTAGTATTTGTCATAACTGTCGTCAATGAACTATGTCTAAGCCGGTGTTGGTGATGGTGCTGACTATTGCCTGGACCATTTCTTCCGAGTTACTCATTTTTTGTTGCTATTTTTCATTTATATGCCGTGTGCTGGATTAAGCTGGCCATCTCAGCAGCTTTTGGGTGCACGTTAATCATCTCATGTCGTATCATCTATCAAATGACCTGTACAATGTGTTTTACAGCTTGCACCCCCAGCAGAGCAGGGTGACATCGAAGAAGAGGCAGCAGCGGACGTAGGGACGTTGACAGTAGACATAGGTCTACTGGCATCAACCGAAGTGACGAGTCAACCGAAGCCTGCAGCATCAACAGTTGTCTCTGCCACAAGTGCTTCTGCAGCTGCCGCAAGCACCTCTGCAGCACCATCGCCAACACCTGTTACGACAGCTACTGGACGAAAAAAGGGGAAACGGCAGAGTGAGGAGGACAGGAGTGCGCAAGCAATAGAGCAGTACTTTGCCCAGAAAGTGGCTAAGTCAAGCACTCCTGTTCCTCAGCGCACTGATGACGACTCGTTCTGTATGATGCTCGCGGATGAACTGAAAAAAGTGCAAACGCCCTTCATCAAGCGCCATACAAAAAAACAACTGCTTGAAACGGTGTTAGCAGCCCAAGAGCAAGAAGAGCAAATGCTGGTGCTGAATGTGATGCAGCCTGCCACAACGGATGCGAGCGCAGCTGACATTACTGCTCAGCAGCTGCCGGAACAGGAAACAGTCGACGAGGGGGCGGCCATGTTGCTGTCATTCAGCCAGCAGCAGCTTGAGAACTAAATTGTTTAACTCACATCAGGGTGGCCACATCTCTGTGAAAATCAGTGACAAATGTATCCATTTCTCCATCACCTCGAAATTCTGTAACAAGAGCTCAGTTGCTTAAATGGGCGACTGTATGGCCACAATTTAAACATGGGACGAAAAGTGGGTGGTGGGTGCTGTGCCCCTTTCCGTGGGGGCACTGGGTCCCCATCTAGCATCATGTGCCCTGACAGAGGCCTACCTGTGTAGCGAGTGGCATATTGATCCATCCAACTATTTGGCCACAATACACCAACGTCACAGACAGGACAGACAGACCACAGTTAGATGGCATCGGGTGAACTGTTTTCTGAATGGTCGCCAAAACCTAAGTAGTACCTTAAAATTTTTGAATTTGATGTACAAAATACTTGAGTAATTGAGTATCAGTACTTCATATTCGTCGTTACCATGATGTGAAAATTTTGCAGTCAGTAATGAACTCCAAGAACTCCCCAATCCAGTACTTTGCATTTCAGATTTGTTTTAAGTCACTGACATGTTACATTAATTAATCAATGTTACTTGTTTTCTACATTCTGTTGTGGTAGACTGCTATTTTGAACACTCTGTAACGTGATAAAACATTCATGGAATATGTCTGGAAAAGGCGGTTGCAAGTGCCTGAAATGTCCATTAATCTCCCCCATAAAAAACGGCCACCCTGTGACACACACCTTATGGGTTTTCACTTACGTCTTATACACAATTCACGAAAAGAAGTAAATAATCATGCTGATGCGCGTATTTGAAGTAAAGCAAAATATATTTCAGTGAAATATTACAATTGTTTTTGATGTTAAAGATTTGGTTGCAATTTTGGTTATTATGTTACTACTTTGTGGAATTAATTTGTACTTATGCCACAGTGATTAGCCTGTGTGTGTGTGTTGTAATGACGCTCTGCATACCTTCAGGTATTCATTTTGCAGTGAACATATGGCCTCGCAGACGTCCAACACGATCTCCGAAATCTCAGTTCGCCCCAGTCGAAATAAATAACTCAAACTCACAAAGCTGTCGCCTACAACAAAAATATGTAGCAGCATTCATCACCTTTAGTATGTTTTGCAGTAACATGACACTATACTACCCGTTATTGCATAAAGCCTCTTTTAGGGTTGGCAGGTAAACCCCTCAGCCGTGCCACCGGTCGGTCTCAGACATCCGTCCGTCTGTCCACAAAAACTATTCGATTTCAATGATATTTGGTGTGTAGGTAGAGGTCGATGACTGATGCACGATGGTATACAGTATGACCAGATCCAAGGTCAAGGTCATCAGTTAAAACATTTTGTTCACTAAAATTAACTAATGACGATTGACCACTGTTGCTGGTCCTTTTTCTTTGTGGGCTACTGGCAAGGTAATAAATATCATATATTTCCGTTGAAGAAATAGCGAATTGCTTGAGATTCTATGAAGTGTAACAGTGCAAACTGGTTTTTTGAGTCTTTTAATGAAAATTGATTAATCTGAGGAAAGTTAATTGCATATTTTTTAATCGCCATCAACAACCCCAATTAACGTTATAATTGATGGTGCATGTACCAGTCTTGTCTGTGAAGCATGACGTTAAAATGTGTTGTATGCTATAAATTAATTCTCTACATTAATTCAGTTGTACATACGTTTGTCTGTATATGTGAAGTGGACTAGTGCATACAGTTACAACTTACCCTTATTTGGCAGTTTCTTTGACATGTATCATGTAGTAAAATTCAATGCGAAAGTATGTCTTTGTTATCATTAGCAGGCCTCATAAGTCACTATTACAAGTTAACAGC
>Ga0209780_1003164_pt1 | contig 12128 bp, 7 predicted proteins | sample WorMetexBAHAMAS2_FD_187384 | JGI IMG/M metagenome (GOLD analysis project Ga0209780, IMG submission 187384) | Marine gutless worms symbiont microbial communities from Max Planck institute for Marine Microbiology, Germany - Inanidrilus exumae... | ecosystem: Host-associated > Annelida > Digestive... | reverse complement strand
CGTGATGACGCCGGCCAATCAGCAGTTCGCTATCAACTGTTGATAACACATTGACCACATCAACAGGACGTATCTCAGTCACGTAGATAAACTGTCAATTATCCAGGTTATGGAGATGGGTCTTTCGACACTCGACACAGAAATGTGACAGATTGCAGTAGAAAAGCAGAGATGTATGGTTAAGTGTTACTTAGCTCAGTTTTCCATGATGTTTTAACACTGGTGAAAGGTTAGTGCCATGCAGGTGCAGACTAATAGTGCTGATGTGCTGTCTGACCTGTAGTCAGAAACAGTAAATTGTTTGCGAGCGGGATGGTGGCTATCGACAGCTCTTGCTTTTTAGATACAGCTGTGGTTTCAGCTTATTCATAATGCTGATGACTGGGTTAAAGTTAGTTGTAGGCCCGTAGGGTGTTCGGGTGTGTGATAAGTGAGACAATCCAAGCTTATTCAGTAGTGTTTTGTTGGTCATTACGAACAGTGAATGAGTCTAAATAAGATACCAATATGTCCCTTGAACCATACAAGATAGAGTTAAGTACTACAGACCACTAATAGGAAATCGTACCTTTATTACTCATTGGTAACATTTCATCTAACCCTGAGTGACCCTTATCAATGATTTTATTTTCATGCTCCTTTTAAATATCAGATTAAAACAAGTATGTCCGTCTTCGGGGACTGACGTATATCCACACATGATACATGCCGATTTTATGTCCACACACTGCGCGACATGTTTGGGAGCCAAAGGGTAATCATTGTGAATGCCGTGGAGGTGGTGGCGCGCTGGCCGATTCGTCCGACTTCGGGCTGTTGTGGATCAAAGTTCACAAAAATGGGAGATTCCCTGCATTGGACGCCGATGAACTGCCGTGCAGTGCCGTGAACTGGCCCCAACTTATGACGAGATCAGATTCTGGAGGTCAAAGGTCAAGGTCTCAGCAGGCCATGGCGAAGGCATCACATTGATGCTGGGGTGTCGACTGTTGAAAGTACATCTTTTTTGCTTAATTGCACATGATGTAAACATAGAGGCATGACCTGTGAGCTTGTAATTTAAGTTTTATCGGTGCATGTTGACAGGTGTTGTTTAAGTGATGCCACAGATGAGCGATCAACCAGAGCAACCAGTTCACTCGGCCTGTAATACTGTAACTGAATCAAGTGAAAAGCTTCTGAAGCCTGGTCAGAGATCTCCACGTCGGCGAAGTGTTGGGCCAATGCCACCGAGTGAGAATGACGGCGTGAAATCTGGCAAGGGCCAAACATGTTCAAACGGAGTTGTTGTTTCTGCTAATGGAAGTGTGCAGTCACGTGGCAAGAATCACAGTAATGGGTATGAATACTTTGTACTTCAGTAAATTTGTCATATTTTTAGGTTGACTCGTCCGAGTCGACCTAATAAAGTGGGTCTCAAATGTCCTTTCGCCCGTACGTCTGTTTGTCCGTCCACAAAAAAGTTTCTTCGATTTCAATGAAATTTGGCACAATACCTAAAGCTTATCAGGGCCGGATTTTTGATTTTTGTCCTAGTTTTCATGTCACGTTGGCAGTAAGTAGGAGTCTACCACCAGTCTCGTACGGGACTAATTTATTACAGTTGGGCTGTGCAGTATCGTATCATATCCATTGTTATCCCCGACAGCCAAATCCTGCAATCAGTAGTGTTAAATTTTGGTTTTGTGACCTGAAAAAGTCACATTCTTGCATCGATCTGCGTTTTTTGACGTATTTTCCGTCAAAATTTGTGCGGGTGTCTCTAGTATGGGTGACCTGAAGAACCAAAAATGGAGACTTGCTGAGTAAATAAATTGATGGGCAAAGTCACACATGTGGAAATGAAACCACGTAAAACCAGAAGTGGAAATTTGAAAAAGTAAATGGCTAAGTGATGGAATCATAAGTACATGTATACAGTGTGACCGTGTGACACTATCACTCACTGGGTGCTAATTTATCAGCATAAATTCGTACTCGTAGTTCTTTATAAAATATTGACACAAATTGTCATAATGCTGTGAACTGGTAATGCGGGCTAAATATAATTATTAAAAAGTCCATTTGCAGTCTAAAATGCAAGTAACTGGAAAAAGATGATTGGAAGTGGAAATGGTAACTGCAAGTAGAAAGTTTAAAGTATCTGAGTGGTAAAATACTACTGGAGTTAGAGTACAGCTCTAGTCAGTACACCCGTGCAAATTTTGGTTTTTCTGTTCTGTTCGTGGTTTTGGGGTGGTGGATCCAGTTTTGCCATTATCCATTAACTTTCATCATCATTCTAACGGCACTCTCGCACTACCGTGTGACTGTGTGAGCTTCACCATGTTTTGGCTGATACTTATTTCTCATCCGATTGTAGGTAGGAAGCTGAGTATTAGATGACTGATTACATACAGGGAGAGTTTCCAGCAAACGATTTTTCTGTCTCATTACTGATGGAGTTTGATATAGAGTAAATTTATTGGTGCATCAAATGCTGTACGACTGTGACACTTCATTCAGTAATTGTGAAGACCGCCTGTCACAGTTGCATTGCGCAGTATCGTACATTCAGTCAATTTAGATGTTGCCAGCAACTATTGACGGTTGCGTTTGATTGATGACACTGTGGTGCAGCAAAAACCCTGGATGATATGTGCACAGATGCATGAGATATTATATTTGAAAGGTTTGCCATTGCTGAAATGACGTTAAAAGGTCACACAGCATGACAGCAATGTTGCTGTTCAATAGGACATGTATCACTTACTGTAGTCTGTACAACGTTTATCTTTAGTGATTTCTGACGTAATGCCAATTATTGTACATCAGTGCCTGTGACTTTGCATAGTCCTAGGCTATAGTACCTAGTTTAATTATGGCACTTATGTATATAATTAGGGCTGTTGAATTAACGCATTAACTAATGTGTTAAGAAATTAATCGGGAATAAAACAAAATAATGCCACTAAAATTTTAGCCCAAAATAGTCACGCCAGTAGCAAGATTCAATGCAAGCCTCAAGATAATCGAACTTTACTCTTTTATTGTTAACAAGCATTTACTTTTCATTTGCAGTGCTTCTCTAAATTTCGTTTGATTCTAGTATTCTACGATGATATTTTCTGCTAATGCAATTTAACTTTTCTGCTGAGACATCATTCACAGAGATGTGCAGATGTGTACCGACCGTCCATGGACGTCCATGGACGGTCGGTATCCAGTCTTGCCATCAGCAATGCTGTACTATGTTCCGTCATAGAAAGCTTCAGCGTGAAAGGAATGAATGATGTTACGAGTAATACAGATTATGCCCATAGTTGAACTTGATTCCAAAATTGAAACTGAAGTGAATGTCAACCTTCATTAAGCACACAGACGACCTTAGAAGAAGGACGTGTCAGTGTCTGGCCATCCGCGTCTGCAGCTACACAGAAGGTTACGTACGAGTCCGTCCACGGACATGCAAAAAGCTTGCTGACACAAAGCTAACATATCACCGTCCGCACAGCTCTGTTCATTCATTACCCCAACACCTGTAACACAACACAAAGGAAATGTGCGTTAAAACCGCGATTAACGCGCAATTAAACTAATTAATCACTTCACGATTAATGCGATTAAAATGATAGTATCTGCTGCCGCTCACAGACCTGCTTGATGCAGAGGCTCAGCACAGGCTAAATACTCCGTATCGCATCATGACAAACCATTTTTTACTCGGCCTAGCTGCTGAATACGTTGGGTGTGATCAACAGTTGTCCGACGACCATCAGAAGTTTGTGACACTGTCAAACTAAGTTGACAGTGCCTGAGACGATCAGCCGTTCCAGAATCCAGAGATAAGGTTGGTGCCCACCAAAAATTTTAATGGTTTACGTGACCTAAACACGCCACGTTCGGTGATGGTTTTGCCATCTGTGGGCTAGCACTTGCTACTTTCAACCTACCTACAACATTTGAAGTCTCTAACTCCACTCATTATGAAGACATGAAAGGCAACACAAAGTGTCAAAAATGGGGTGGTTTGGGCAAGTTAGGGTCAGCAAAGTCACTAGAAATAGCACCAATTGATAGAGCACATACGAGTTCCTATCAGTGTTAGTAACTATGTCCCTATCTTGCACTGAGATATAGGTCAAAAATTGCCATAATGACAACGGCATATACCACGCTAGCATAGTGTCACATGGTAAAAATTAATCGCTCGACAGCCCTGTATATAATATGTTAGTCAGTGATTACATTGTAACTAATGTGCTATACCGTATTTTCTAAGAAAAGACATTGGATTCAGAAATGTTCAGAAAGGTTTGAAATAGCTTTAGGGAATTTTTGCGGTTACTCATTGTTACTGCATTGACTTTGTGTTACTCCACCGTTGTAACTAGGAGGTGGAGATGGTGGTGGTAATTGCATTTGACTTGTGATTTTTCCGATATATTGTGTGTTTGTTGTGTTTTAGTGGATCCGCCATTGTACCTCGGCCAGTACCTCCAGTGGTGGCGTCTGATGGCTGTGTTGTTATTCGTGAGGTGTATGAGAATGGACTTGCGTCGGAGTTCTTTGCATTGCAGCTGGACTATGCACTCGACGCCGGTGCGCAAGTGATCGTCATCGAGCCGTCGCGACTTGGTCGCGAGACGGCGCAGTGGCTGGCGATCGGTGCCGGTCTGCGCCATGCTGCATTGTCAGCGTCTTCATTGTCGCTCATCACGGCAGCATTGCGTTACGACGGTGCATGCATGTTGTGTGCGACAGCCGCTGGTGCATTGGCAACAGTCTACGCAGTGTCCTGGCGGCCTGATCCTTGCTCCAAATACCACGTGGAGCGGGATACTCGACAGCTGCAGCGCCTGCCACTGCGCGACGTTGGTTGCACTGCACCAGTCATTCTCGTGCGCCGTGAACATTCCCGACTTCGGCATGGCATCTACGGCTCTATTGCTTTTGCGACGGCTGTGGTCTGCGCTTGGCGTGTATACAGCGGTACTTGCTCTAACTGCTAGGCAACATGTCACTATGTTTTTTTACCGGTTAAAAATTCATTTCGATCAAATATCTGTTGATTCAAAGCGTCCCTTAACTAATTTACCATAATACAGTCTATTATATGATCACATGACTCGCTTGACTTGAAGAATTTATTTTATATGTTTTCATTAATTGGAAAAAGCGCCAATTGCCGCCAGCAAGAGCACACGGGCAGTAAATCTGCTCCAAGAAAATGCTCCAGTTCTTAACTGGGGTGCTGGCTAACACATGTTGAGCTGTATAATGACCATAAATTTGTAGCAGTACTGGCAACGGTAGTATTAGTAATTGGAAAAAGCATTTATAATATATGATATGCCCACCCTTCTTACTTTTTATGTCGGGAAATTGTATGCAGAGTGCATAAAAGTAGTCATTGGAGGATGTCTGTGGAGAATGTTAGAAGAAATTCTTCATTCTGTAGTGTCCTTTATGGTTATCGTTCTTTAGACTAATTCATACTTATGGGTGGAGCTGATAGTAAACAGTGGTAAATTTTTTGATAATATTTCTACACTGATTAGTAGTAACATCTGCCACAAGTTTGTTGGGTAATGTTTGCAGTCTGCCGTTTTTTGTCTGTTTTTTTTCTGTTTGAGAACACAGTCAATAAGTTATACGTGGATTTTTATTATTTTTAGGAAGTAGGTAGACTGGATCAGAGAAGACCTGATCAAATTTTTTGAAGGTTACGGTAATGAGTAGAGGTTAGAGTTATGGTTAGTACAACTGCTGAGTGCCAGTAATGATGCTGCCAATTTCACTGTGGCACTTTATCAATTCCGTTAAGTTACAGAACGTTTATAGATTTCCTGCTGCATTTATGCTGGATTGCAGTCAGTCATATTCCAATTGTCTGCAGTTGTATTGATACTAGACCAGCCACTGTGAAGAGATCTCTTGCTGACATGCTGTCCTTCCATTCTGTCTTCTACAGCTGTTGGTTTAGACATGCATATACTCTGAACCATAACGGGGAACACTACGGTGCAACGGTGCAATATCTGCATTTGCGTGAATAGCCAGTGCCGCTGCTGTTGTAAACCAACCACCAACTGCAGCAAATACGATGACACTGTTGACCTACTGGTAAAGCTCCACCTTCACCATAAGCTATACCTAGCATTAAAGCACTTAGCAACTTATTAGTATAGATGGACGTTGACATAACTGAAGACCATATTGTTGCATGTTTTCTGGGTTGGATTTTGTATGCTTTGAACGCTTTGCGTAAAAACCCAGATGTACTATTAATGCATAATAGTATTAGTAATGATCTGAGTATTCTGTCACTGTGTTATGTCCGAATTTGTGTACCAAGTTTTGCCAGTTCATATTAGATCCAGTCACGGCTGGTTGTATTTGATAGTTTTCATCATTTTGTTAGCTGTTGTTGTAAATAATATATTTCTGTTGCATGACCACATCCCAGTTATTGTGATATGGAATGTTTGTAGGTCTGCCAAAATGATTAGCCAGTGGTAGTGTGATGTTTGATCCAGCAGAAATGAATATGCACACAGATATTGTGTTTTATTTGTGTATATATTTGGCTAATAGAACAGACATTGCTTTGTATTCGTGCCAGGATTTGAGCATATTTTTCATCTGGCAGTTTAGTCTTAATTTATTCATCTGTCATAAAAATGGAAGGTAACAGTTTAGTTCCAGTGTTCTTTATAAACATTCTTAATGAATTTTTATCTATTTGCTCCAGACAAAGATGTTTGTAGTAGAAGTTGATAGGGTGTTAAAATACATGGCGAATATAGAATATTTGACCGTGCTCGCTTTTTTTGACACTGGTGTAATTATTATGCCACACTTATAGGAATCTGTCGAATGGTGAGACGTTGCTGATTAGCTCTGTTGATTTTGAATGACATTTTGCATACTTAAACTGTACTAGTAAGGATGTTAGCATGTACCAAGTGTTGATCAAAGTAAGTATGAGCAACATGGACAAAGTCCTGCAAGTCGCTGTGACATGCCTCGTTTGTTCATGCACATTATGCCGCATTGTTGTATATTGCATACTTATTGCTTGCATGATTGACCACACGGCAAACTGCTGCTATTCCATAGCGCCAATCTCCCATTCCGCCTTGATGGAACCCTGCCATGATCACATCTTCTGCTGCAGTAGCTGCATGTAGACGTCGGCTTAAGTCTCACGTTCTTAGCCCCTCGGCCACTCACTCACACAGCCAGTTTCTGTCCACCTGGCGACTGCACACACATCCGAGTCGAGATGTCATTCACACTATGAGCGTCATAAATTAGATTATTGTTATTATTTATTATTATTAAAGCTTGCTGAGTGTCAGATTTTTGTACTTTCAACACAAATATGTACACCATTTTCTGCACATTATGTATCCGTGGGAAGTGTGTTTTCTTATGTTCATGCATCATTGGTAAATGCATATTCTGCGAGTATTGTATTAGAGGCGACGTTGTTTATTTCTAGTTACCAACCACTTTAATGGTCTCGGTTGAGCAATTAGTCCAGTGTGTGTAACTTTTAAACTAAATGGCATCTAATGTCGTTATTTGGCATGTTATAAAAATTGTTTGGTTGTGTGTTTACTTAACTTCGTCATTTACTTTCTTCTTTCCTTATGCTTTCCTTATGCTTTTTTTCTTAGTTATTTACTTCCTTACGCATTTACATCCTGACTTCTATCTACTCCATCCAGAATAGACCATTCTGTTTCCAAGCCGGAGGTCGTAGGAGGCGACCAAACCTGGCTTTAGTTTTTGTGTTAAATTTGTGTTGTGTATTTTGTTATGGATTCATGTTTGTTTTTGTTGTGTTCGTTTCAGTTTTTCAATACTAAGCCAAGAGATTGGCTGGGAAGAACGTCTCCGAAATGACCTTAACTCATTCAGTCCAATGTCAAGGTCATAGATCGACATGGCAGTCACATGATGAACGTAGAAAGCACTCACTGTAGGTCATACCAACCACTTCACAGTTGATATTACTTAAATACAGCTTCCAGTTTAAGTCTGTTTTTCGGCTGCGACAGACAAACTATTTTTGTCAATTTTACTTTCAGGTAAAAACCGAACATTTTCATCTCGTGACTATGAACTATGATCTTGGCTGTTGAACTTGACCCAGATAGGTTCAAGGTTTGCCAAATGTCTGGGTCAAAAGTCATTTTGTTCAAAAGCTATTGTCGGCACAGACAAATACAAGGGGTGTTTTTCAAGGCCTACCAAACCTACCGCGCAACGCCCCCTACTTTCCTTATATGGAATAATTTATGTGAGCTGGTATACCAGCCGCCTACCAGAAGCTACCGGAGTCAGACTGTGGTTAACCTAATAGCCACACCCTGTTAGGTTCTGGTAGGCCTTGAAAACACCCCTATAGGCACACGTACATCTGACCAGTTGCTGTAATTGGACCACAAACCACTGGGTAAAAATGCACATTATGAGGTGACGTGTTTTGTGGATTCACATTACGGCATGATGTATTTTTGTCTGTTTATAGAGTTCGTTGTGCTAAAGTGGTCTGTGCGTCTTCGAGTGACGTCTTTCTAGTTGATATCATATTTTGCTGTGCATACCTTCTTCTCAGATGTGGCATTTAACCCATTTTACCCAGAGTTACCAAAATGGGGACAGTGACTAAGATATTCGATGCCAGTCTGGCTAACTGACCGTTTTTAGTTTATGACTTTTCGGCACTGGCGCTCAGGCTGCCGGAAAGTCAGAAACTAAAAATGGTCGGTTAGCCAGCCTGGCATCGAATACTGAATTAATGTAGATATTTTGGGAACACTGAGCTAAAATGGGTTAAATGTGGTACGGATGAGCATTGCTGTGACTGCATTACTCGTGTGTTATGTTTTTGATACATTGTTGACATCTCTGTATGAACAGTTTTAGAGACTAATGGAGCCAGTATGTGGGAAAGGAAGATACTATGCAGTTGATATGCTGCCATAGCAATGCCGTGATGTCATGTTGTGTAAGCCGAGAACATGACACATGGCATTTTCAGTCAAGTCATTTTGAGCCTGTAATCGCAGCAGTGGTAACTGGTAATGTGATGTTCTAATGGTAGGGCTATGTATGCCTGTGATCTTTGGTGTTCTTACCCCGCTATGTGTTACTGTGCCCAAGAAGTGTGATACTTCATACCGATTATTAGCTCTGATATCATATGATGTGCTTGCGTCACATTGCGAGCATTATGATGTTTGTGGATTATGTGAATGTTAAACTCACTGGATACGTACGTTTCTGAATGCATTTTAACACCACTAATATCATATGTGCAATTGGCTCAGCATTTTTCAAATGAAAACTTTAAAGTTTACATAATAATGGGTTCCCAGGTAGGAGCCGGGTTAGTGATGTGAGTATTATCATTGGATTTATAGTGCGTCCGTTACAAATGAATGGACACAGGTGACAGGGCCGTAGAGTCCATTACAGAGTGCGTACAATGCTGAAATGACTTGAAAGCAAAAAAGGTTGTGTGGAAAAGAATGTGTTTGGAGTTTGGCATTTATAATGGTGTCACTAACTGCAGAGTCAGTCGGGTGGGAACTACACTGGCTTGTTTTTTTAGTATGAATTGAACATCAAGTTTGACATGATATGCGTGTCGAGCTTAGTCATAAATATGTGATTATAATAGCTGTGAATCTACTTTTGTAGCATTTAGTTTCTGAGTCGTGTATATACCTTTTGAAGAATGCCTTTCATTTTTGGTGAACATAAACATGTACTTGTACTTTGTTATCCATTTTGATTGAGCTTCCGTAGTCATGCATAGAGAATCATATGGGTTTACATTAACCCCAGAATGTAATGTTTGCAACAAACTACTGCTATGAGACAAACTTACAGAATTTACAGCAAACAGTCATACTGCACATGAAGGCTATTCTCACACTGGCATCTGTCAACTCTTCAATAACTCATCTGGCCAGATTATTACAACTTTGTCAGGGACGCTGTGGGTCAGCAGGTGCGCCTGGCGAAGCATTACTCTGGGTGCCTCCTTTGGTTCGTTTTAGTGACGCCCAAGCAACCGCTAAACGCAGATGTTGCCTTATGTCATAAAGTCATTAAACTGAGTGTAGTAAGTGTACTGGCGTTGGAGACCCGGCATAAAGGGAGCCCCCCCAAGTCCAGCAATGGATCAAGAAAGGAAATTAGTGGGTGATTTTCTGGTTCGATACTGTTGAGTGTTTTAGCACTGTTGGTTGGGCGCCAAAAAAACTGCCATGGAGGGTGTCTAATCCAAAACCACTGTCATGTAGGAATTTGCAGGTAGGAGCCGGGTTAATGATGTGAGTAGTGCAGTTGCCGCCTGTCTGTCTTTATTCCGGATTTCGGAAAAACGTTCGGACCGATTTCTATGAAACTTTTAATGGTTCAAAGGGGTCATACGTAGACTTGGGCGGAAAAAAATACGGAAAATGTCGACCCTTAATAATGTGTAAAAATTCGGAAAACGGTGCAAAATTGCCGATTTTGAGAAAGTCTTGCGGATGAGAAACGGCACGGGGCCACCGCACTGGCGGCAGGGGCAAGGTACGCAGCGCGCTGGCGAATTTTGTGAACCCAACGAATTTATCGGAAACTGCGCGACCGGGTGCTTTTGTACGAGCGCCGCAGGCGCGAGGAGTAACCGGCCTTGGGCCGGCTAAGCCGCTAGTATATGTATATTATTTAATAATGTCTCGATTTTGATCTCAAGCCAAGACCTTTGCCTCACGACCAATATCGGTTCGTGTCAACATGGTTTGAGGCAAAAGACAAGCACCTTTAGAAACTGGACTTTTCACAGTACGCAAGACACTCGTCTCGAGATCACAAGACTGGTTATACTTCGAGCAACTTTAATCGCTTGAGTGCAACAAATCTACAATAGAGTCCGCATGACTCGAGGAATCTGCGTGAACGAATTTAAATTTTAATTACTTCGCCCCCAGTACTGTAGGTGTATATGTCTCCATCTGTCTGTGTGTCTGTGTTCGAATGTCTCAAACACTACATGTCCAAATTTCAGCAAACTTTTGTACATACATGTTACCTGTGGCCATGGTGGCCTCTGACAATGCAATACGTTATACAGGCGTCGTGTTTTCACATAAGGGAGCGAATGGGCCAGAATCAAAGATAGTATCGTATATTTCGTCCATTACGCCAGGTGGCGGCACCAAGGTGAAGTCTGCCGTGACCGACTTCGTCTTTTTTAAAATTAAAATATGTAACAGAAAAAAATAACGGAAAATTTCGACCGTCTTCTGCACGACGGCCTGAATCGGCTCCTGTTTTGCCTGAGACGTCACCTGCTGTTATATCAGCCTATAGTTCATTAATATTAATATCCGGCCTACCGTGACGCCCGCTGCTGCGGTACTGCATAGCGTCGTCCAGCGAGCCTATTAGGCCGCCATCAGTAGGCTGTGTGCTGCTTGCGTTTTTCATTGGTGTCGTGATACTGCAAAAGGTTGGGTTATAGTAGGCTGCATGCCGGTGACGCGGCTAGCTGTTTGATTATACCGCCGTAAAACTCTTAATAGGCCAAACAGGGGGCGTGCATTGGCGTTTTGAAATACGTTGCATGTTACTGACTCGTTTGCGGTTCAACATCAGTTCAGGTAAGGCCCGTGTAGTTCGTTTCGACTAAAACGCGTGTTGGCAAACCTACTTCCATAATCCATGTTGTGTGACAGTCGGATTTATTGTTAGATATTTTACGATGACGTTAACATGATGTCATCCATCGTTACTTGACTTTATGTTTATTTACCTGTTATAAAATGTTGATATCCAGTAGCCTATTATAAAAAGGCTATTAAATACTGCATTAGTTAAATCAGTGAAAATTGTCTGGTTATGGTAGAAATGGACAGTCAGACTCACCGCAATGGAAGGTACCGGTACGTAATTGTGCCAGCCCAGTTGATTAAGTGACGCGCGCGCTCGCGTGTGTGTATTGAAATACTAGAATGTTGGCAATTAACGTGCCAATTCCCAACCTGAAGATCGCCAGTCTTGTGCAGTTTTGACCGTGACAATTCGATGTATGAACAACAAATATGAATGTTCACACTTGGCTTACTGAATAGGAACAC